>Ga0302265_1000642_pt1 | contig 22782 bp, 18 predicted proteins | sample III_Bog_E1_1_FD_194556 | JGI IMG/M metagenome (GOLD analysis project Ga0302265, IMG submission 194556) | Peat permafrost microbial communities from Stordalen Mire near Abisko, Sweden - III_Bog_E1_1 | ecosystem: Environmental > Terrestrial > Soil > Wetlands > Peat | place: Sweden: Abisko...
AATTGTTAATATGACCTCCTACACTCATCTTACTTACGCTGAAACCTTTCTCATGACTCTCATATGCGTTGTCTCCAATTTAACTGGTCTGCCTATCGTGATAAGGGCTTTCCGTCAATTAGAAACTCACTTCTAAGCTTATATATTCGCAATGAGTATCTTTACATCTTTCATGTATCATCTTTGCTAGATATATGATTGCACAGTCTTTCTTAACGATTTGCAGTGGCATAGGCTCGACAATGTTTTCGCTATCGCTTCATTCTAGTTTATCATTTTGCATTTATTTGGAGCAATTACAAGCGAAGACATTAAACTGAAATGGTCGACTCTTTTAACAAGTATCATCATCCAAGAGAAAGATCCTTGGAATGTTGCTTATACGATTGGGCCCTGCCTTGTTTATGCTGTCGTGGCGATTGTTATAAGAATATTTCATCGATAATCCAGATAGATTATCTATAATACGCAGCATATGTCCATAGGCACTTTATTTCTGTGTGTTGGACTGTTTTTCTTTGTGGATGGGCTTGATGATGACAATGACTACTTGAGGCTCTCTCATGGAATATGGCATCTCTCCGCTTCTGTCTTTGGATACTACTGCATCGAGGCCGTCAAAATAAAAAAGATAAGCAAAGAAAGCAATAAAGCATATTTTTAATAGTATTAACGGAAGAATTTAGTTGAATGATATCATTTACTGTAAAGTTTATATTTGACAATAAAATTATGCAGAAAAAAACTATAGGCAAAAATATCAATTGTCAATCCAGGTTAAGCTCAGGATCTTCAAAGTGCTTCCAAGGTTATATTTTATCCACTTCCACTTTTTCAAAGTTTACCGAGCTGACACTGAACCTAACCTTTTTCTTCTACATTTCTAATCGATCACCTTCTCGCATTTTAACGGCCGACGACCATATTCTTCTAGGTTTGCACTTCGTCAGTTTGAACCCCGGGCGATTCAAATATTCAGAGGAAGATAAATCCCTTTAACTTTATCTCTATCGTGCTCTAATTGTTATTTTCTTTTAATTGGATTTTTAGTTTTTCCAATCATTGAAGCTTCTCCTGTTAAACCTCAAGAACGAGGTTCCCTTCACATAGACATCGACCTAAGTTTGCTTGTTGTTTGTCATCACAAATTAATCGTCAATAGAGAGTGAAGATTGATCATGCTTGTCATAATTTTTGCGAAGAAGACTCAGCATTTCCTCTTTGACCCTTATCTTTATTTTTTACTTGATAAGTTCCTTTCGCGAATCTCTCAACTGAATGTTGAGTAGCTTTTGGTCAGGTTGCATGACTATTGGCATTTCAAAGGTTTCTCCATGTGAGGGATGACCTTTTGGAATTCTCAAAGGTAGAAAAGTGTGATTGATAAAATGCGTTTAATACTGTTTGGACAATCTCTAAGGACGGTTAGACATTGAGTTTATCTGGCCATTAATTTTATTATTTGTATGCTTTCTCATCACCTATAAAATTATATTGATTTGATGGCATGCGGCAAATTGATCCAACTCAGATCTATCGTTAACCTGCAGGCGTATCGGGATTTATCTTATTAATTCAATTTATATAAATTTGCTAATAATAGCAATGATTGAGGGATAAAGGTGTATCATTTTAGGAGATGGTCGTCGTTTGTTTCGTCTTCACTGATCATTGTCGTCATCTTGCCCTTTCGCTTGCATACAACCACTAGGGCGACGGCTATGTTAATCAAAAAATACCTAGAGCGATGATGACCACGCCTGAGATAACGCTAACCACGATAATAACAGCGTCAGATTTCTTTTCCGGACAGTAACCATCGACTAGTTCAGTTTACCCTGTGCATTGAGTGCATTGATTATATCCACTGCAGGCCACGCAGTTTTGGATAACGCTACAGCTTACGCATGCTTAGCCATCATTGAACCTAAAGTATCCTACTTAACAGGTAGTATGTGTATCTTTGCAAAAGCCATCAACGAGTTTAGTTTAGCCCGAACATTGAGTACATTTATTATAACCATCACAATTCACACAGTTTGGGAGAATGCCACAACTTAAGCATGTTTAACCACCATGATAGATGAAAGATCCGGCTTTACAGCTGGTACAATGTGAGCCTGATTAGCAGAGGATGCAATCAGTCGAGCAAACTGTGCATAAACCAGTCAATTTATCAAGATAAAATCCATCACTGCAAGAAGAGCAAATTTTATCAGCAGTACATTATTGACAATTAGGATCAAAGAGGGTGCAGGCAACGCAATTATTATCTGCTGTTTTATAAAACCCTTTACTACAAGTGGTACATGTCTTAGAGTCAGCGCATTATTCACACCCAGGAACTAAGTCGTTGCAAGTTTTGCAAATTCCAAGATCATCAGCGATCCAAGGAGCAATGCAAACTTTGCATTTATCTGTTGCCTAGCATTCAGAACATTGAGGCAGTGTAGCACACTTAAAGCAAACATTTCCATCTAAAGTATAAGTTTTATCAATGCATTTTGTACAAACTGGATCTGTGGCGCCTGGGGTGCATGTAACACAGCCATCTAAGACTTTTGCGCATTCTAGGCATAAATTTTTATCCAAATAGAAATTGTTGTCGCATTTTGTACAAACTGGATCTGGGTTGCCTGGGTCGCATGTAACACATTTTTCGATAACTGAACATGCTTTGCATAAATTATTATCCAAATAGAAAGGGGCATCACAAGTTATGCATTGATTCTCCTTATCAACCTGTTTACAAGTTAAACAACCTTTATTAAAGTCGTCACATGGTTTGCAGGTAGTATCAAGGTAGTATGATTGTGATTCGCATCCGTTGCAAATGGGAGTATTATCAGGAGTATTATCACATGTCTTGCAATGAGGAATAACATCAAGACAAACTTTACATTAGCCAGAAATAGTGTCAATGAAGTCTTATGTATCTGATTGGCATGTTGTGCACTTTCCATCTGTTTGATCACATTATAAGCAAAGTGGAGCTGATGGGCATTTAATACAATTGCCAGAAACATCTGGATAAGAGCCTTTGTCACACTTGGTGCATGTACCATCAACTTTGCACTCTAGACAAGTTGGAAATGTGTTGCATTTAACACATGAGCCATCTATTTTATAGTAGTCCTTTTGACACTCGGTGCACAATCCAGCATCGCTGCACTTTAGGCAATATTAATGTGTTGTGCATTTTTCGCATACATCCCCTTTTACATAGTAGGGATCATTACATGCAGTACATTTTGCAGTTAAATCATCATTGGCTAGACATTTGTTGCAGTTTGGAAGAGCTACATTGCAAGCGTCGCATTTGGCTTGATCTTTAATTAAATAGTCACCATCTACGCAAATACATTTGTTTTCGACAGGTGTGTCCGCAAAATTTTTGTCTGGATCACAAGCATCACAGACCATTACGTCAGTTTTACATGTCAAGCAACCGATTAATGTGGGATCGCAATCTACTGTAAGAGTTTTTGTGAGAAGGCAGAACACGAAGAATGCCAAGGTGAGAGTCGTTGTTTTCATGGATGAAGATAATTTAAGATATGTTAAACAAAAAATCACATACACAGTTTAAAGCTTAATTTGTTGAAATAGGACTTCATTAATTCAAATCATTTAATTAACTTCCTATTCGCAAATATTCTTAAGAATATTGATGAATCGACCTTGTAGCTAATTTTCTTTTTACCACTGCAGCATGTCAGAATTAATAATCAAATACTGATGACTAAACATCATGAATATGGTCAAGAAAGAAACGCAATGCTAATATCTTGACTTGAAATTAACTAGTAATTGATCAAGCACCTTATTGAGTGATACTTTTTGTCAACATTTTTCAATTAATTCCTAAATATGTAGTTTATTGATTTGGGTAAAATAATAAAAAAATCAATTTATTCAAATATGAGTCATTATCGATCAATTTATCATTTTGGGTCCATTAGCCTCTTTACCACCTTCAATATTTATTTAAATATCAAAAAGACCCTTATATCTGCATTTTCAAATATCTTGACTGTGTTAACTTCTTCTCTTAAATTTTCAAAATTCTCCATTTCTTTTACCGTTTAATATCAGTATTAATTAGTTCTTGCATATATAAAAGAATTGATGCTATTATTAATTAACTGATTTAGTATCTGGCAAGATATATCTAATTAATCATGTAGAAGGAAACTTATGCTCTCTTTGTTGATAATTCAGGGTCTGTGGGCGGATCGACCAATTATTGGGGAACAGTTGATATGATTATCACCAATTTTGCCAAGGACATCTCTCACTACTATCTCTGGAACTCCAATTGCGGTTAGGTCACCTTGAAGGATATGGAAAAAAGTATCGCCTCTCGTCAAGGGACGGGCGGAACTTCTCCTGAATATGTTGCAACCTAAATTGTCAATAAGAAATGGACTTCCATTATTCTGGTGACTGATGGTGAGGTTGGCGATCATAGTGTCAAATCATGTGACACAACTTTTGAAAATGCTTTCAACAAACTGCAATTCAAAATACACAAGTCAATCTGCTACATTATTAGCAGTGGATCTGGAGAAGTCAATATGTCTGTGACTTGCCCTTTCTCAAGATATTGCTAGAGTCAAGTCTTCACTAAGAGAAAAGATGAAGAATTAAAGGCAATTGTCAAATACACTGCCGATGATTTTAAGATCCTTGATAGTTTGGAAGAGATTACCTTGTAGAACTTTTAAGCTAAGTATGATCTCATCTAAGCTTTAATCATTGCTTTGAATATGGGAAAAGAAGGCAACATTCCACTTAAAAATCAATTGGTTCAAACCAAGACTAGATTGGTTAAGGAACTCTCAAAGACAATGAGCAAAGAATTCGATTACAGTACATAAATCAGAGCAAATTTGGAGGAAAAGAACTTCAAAGCAGCCATTGAAATTGCTAGAACTATGTCTTTTAAATATTTTAATGAAGACATGTCTACTGATTTATAAAAGAAGATCAGTCATTTGATCAATCTCTGTGGAGATCTCAGAGGACAGTATAGTTTGGGACAAATTAAGTCAAACAAAATGGCTACTGCAGTCACAGCAAAGGAAGGGCAAATTGATCAGTCAGTTGAAATTCAAGATCTTTCCAAAAACCTTATTGAGTGTCCTATCATCATGGATGAGGATGTTCCTCAAATACTGGTTGATGAGTGTGAACCTTTCCTTTTGGGAGTGTAAAAAAATATTGTTGATGACATTGCTGCTTGCCCTTTAAGAATTCTCAACTATCCTGAACTCAAGGCCAAGTTCAAATCATGTCTTTCTACCTATACTGGCGTTAAATTCGCTGATAAATTTATGAAAAACCCTTTCACTCAGAACAGACTCCTCGGTTCAATTCCTTTGGGAACACACAAATCTCACGTCTAAGTGGGAAACTACACAATAGCAAAGTTAGTTTCAGGTGGTAAGATTCTTGGTAATTTGAACATGTATTACGCTGTTATTTGGTATCTTATCAATGAGGATGAAATTGAATACTTAAAGCCCATTAAGGAAAATGCTACTGAGCACTTGCTTTTTAGATTAAAAAATTCTAAAACAATGGCAGGAATGTGCGGTTTAGCTCAGTTTGTTACTACTCAGGTGAGCACTGATGTGGCTGTCTGGTACTGCGTTAATAGTGGATATCTCAATCAGCCAACTGATAGAGATACTTTCAGATTCCATTTCTATAATATTGAGCCAATGATTAAGATGGTAAAGGCTTTGGGATATCCCATTGACGAAGGACTGAAAGGTCATCTCTACAGAACTAAAGGTCTTATGAGCTTGCTTTCTAAGTTTAAGAAGTTGACAACCAACGAAAAGAAAGGATTTAAAAACCTATTCAGAGGATTATATCAGAGAGGATAATTCTTGGATCTCACTAACGTTTCTGAAAAGTTTAAGGAAACTGAAGTTTGTACTGAATTCATTCCCGTTGATGGAGAACCAAGCGAAGACCAAATTCTTAAAATCAGATAGAAATTACCAGGATATTGTAAAAATTTGAGCAATGAATAACTTTACCATATTTCTACATTGTTGGATGCTCAAAAATCAGCTTCTGATATTTTCTTGGACTACAACATCAAGATTCCTGCTCTTCCTAAGGCTCAAGTTAATTGGTGCTATGGAGTTGACTATATCGAGGAAAGCCATGTTGAATTTAATCCCAAGACTCTAAGGCCATTTTACCATGTGAAGGGAGAATTGTGGTAGGATTGTGCAAAGAAGGCATTTAAAGTTGCGAACGTTAACAATCTTTTCAAAGGATGTAAGTATCTCGAAGGGTATGTTACTAAATACGAAAAGCTTCCAGACGTGGTTTAGTTAATTCTATTCTATTACAACAGATACGTGGAAGCAGGCAAAACAGAAACTCTTCCTTTTTTAACTAAGTATTGGACTGAAAAACTAGCAGGAAAGTTTATCAAAGCGGCCGAAGGAAACGAGATAAAATAGATTTTGGAAATTATAAATTCCACACGGCCTATTGCGATAAGAATGAAAATATAATAGCAATGATCTGCATCCTTTATCAATAATATCTATCAATATATTTACTAATAACATTGAAATGACTGCTATTCCTTAGATTCTAAGCTTTATAATATTTTAAAATCATGTACGAGGTCAATTTCTGCTCGCCTATCTATGACGTATTGCAGGACGGCTCCATCAGCCTCCGCGCAACCAGGATACTTTTTGCAGTCGATCTTCTCCTATTATGTCTCGGCTACAACCTAATATCTTTCATTTTGAAGAAGTAAGTGAACACTCTTCGCCTTTAAGACAAATAAAGCAATCAAAGTACGATCCAGATAATGGAACGTTTTCTTAAGGTATGTATCATTTGATAAAGAGAAATGGGAGAATGACTTTCTCTTATCACTTGGAGATCATGTCGTAGCAATTGGGTTCGTGATGACTTTTTCACCTTACCAATTCGAGTTGATTTTAGCGTTGATCTACCTGATCGTCAAGATCATTTACGAAATACGTTTGCATAAATGGAATATCTAAATAAAGATATTTAAAACGGGTATTTGTATATTAAAATCAGCTCTCAGGATTATTAATATGGCTCTTCTGATTTGCGCCATGGTTGGACTATCCAGGACCGGATATGATAACTCTGGGACTTGTAGTGACGGTACATTTCGGTCTAACTGATCCATATAAGAGTTATATAATTTTCTGAAAGATGTTTATTAATATGGATAATTTATTGAATACTTGTTCATTTGAGAGAAAATGATCTGAATTTGATATCTATCTAAATAGCAGAAATATACACAAGAGTTATTTACCTATTTACATTTATTTTTTATCTATTTTTTGATTATTCAATAACCTCAATGTTTCCCTATGACAATTCTTTCCAGCAGCAGTGCATGACTGATTGCTACAACAATTTTAGCTACAACTGCTACGCACCTTCTTACTGCTACGATGCAACAGGATATACCTGGAATTATGATGGCGCTAACTTTCAAAATTCACCTGTTATTCCCACCAACACTCTGTATTCTTACATTCCCGACTATGATTCCTCTCAGAAGGAGGAAATAAAATGCGTAACTCAGACGACCAGAGGTACCTGCAGCGATGAAGACCTCTAATTGTAAAAAGAAGATGTTGCAAAACAAGAAGATATTGTAAAGCAAGAAGAAATGGAGATCGAAATCAACTCAACGTAAGAAGACAAAAGTCTAAGGTTGGAACAAAAATTCGGGCGGAATATCGCTTCGAATATCTTTCATAATATCATCAAAAGTGCATCGACATAAAAATAATTTGCTCGTCTAATTCAATCAGCTATTTAAACCAATAAACTTAGAATAACTCCTGATGGTTTTATGGCAAAACTAACAGAAAAAACAAAAACCTTGAAAGGGTACGTAAATATCAAGACGATAAAGAACTTAATGAACGGCAGGAGAATAGGGTCAACTCGAGCCGATTTATAATTCAGCAAGATATTGAGAATTTTGAGTCGAATTTACATTAATAAGTATCATCTACTTCATATTTTCCACTCCAGTAAGATCAAGAGGAAGTCAAGAAGCCTCCACGTGAAGAGAATGCGCAAATTGCTGAAATTGATCATGTGATTCCATCATTATCATGAAATGCAACTTAATATTTTATTAACTTTCTTGAAAATTTAGGTTGCTTGTATCAATCTCAAAGATGAATGTTGCTATTAGAATTTATTGATATGTTCCGTTCATCAAAGTATTTGAATATTGGTAAACTAAATTGCAATTTTTTATTTTAAGCCAACATGTTTGAAATCAGACTTCCTCGGATGTAATAAACCAGTTAAAGAATACTCATCGTTGGATATTTTAAATTTTAGCTGATCATTAAAGAACAAATTTGCTTATTTATTTAATTGTATAATCGTGCAAAGTTAAATATGCAATTATTATCATTAATTTTAATTTACCACTGGTTTGACAAAAGAAAAACCGTATTCCTGAAAGATTCCGCTCTACAGTAACCTGTTTTGATAATTAAAATCCTATATTTTTGGTAAATTGTATGAAAATTTAGAATGTTATAATGAGGCTTATGAATTCATATAAATTAGATTATATTTAAATCATAGAATGTTTCCATTCCAAGGCGACTATTATCACCAAATATGCAATTTCAACCTATTCCAGAACTCCCCCTTCGAATTTGGGTACTTGCCTATTTCTCCAATTTATTTCATTAACGGTTCTTCCATTTCTGAACACTGTACTTCTATAACTTAGCCTTTTGAGGAATCATCACCTGAAATAGCAAAGGCCTTGCCTCAAAACGCACTATAATACAAGAATGATGAGAAAAAAGATAGGACGACAGTTCAAGAGTAGGAACTGCTTTCGGTCTAAAAAGATTGTCAATCGATGGAATAAATGAGTGAAGAGCCCAAGCAAAAATTCGGAAGAAATATCTGTTCCAATATATTCCACCTAATGGTGAAATTTGTTAAGAAATAAAAGAAAATGAGAGGGAAAATTCTCAAGATCATATAATCGAATAATATGACGGTAAAAGTTCATTAATTTTATCAAATTATTAAACATCGATCGTATAAGCTCAAAGCGTATGTTAGTCTGCTGAGAATCAAGGAATTTTGGATTGGACCAGTCCTGGAAGCGTAATTCGAAAGTAAAAATCAAAAAGAAGTTTAGTGCAGTCGAATTTTTAGAATTATCGGCCGACACTATCTCACTTACTGCCATTTCCCATATGTTTTCAGTTCGAAAAAGATCAGAGACTAGTCAAAAAAATTTCATATGCAGGCGATTAGAAGGATTTTATCGCTCTGATAGTCGTATTGCTTATTCATTATTTTTCCATAACTTTCTTATAAATATTAAATTTGATAAAATGCTGTTATTGAAGAATGAGTGCCATTAACAATAAATGAATAATTTTTGTTCCACAGTGATGCATGTATGAATACCTGAATATTTTTGTATTTTTTTGCGATTAATATTCATTAAAGTTATAAAATAGAAAATGCTTGCGAATTGAAATTTAATTTAAAAATACAGATGATGAGGAATTCAATAAAATTGGTCAGAGTTTGATGTATCGCTTTCATCTCACTAACTCAACATCAATCATCTTAATAAAATTGTCCAGTCAGTCAAGAAAGAGGCTAATCCATTTATTTAAATTTACTGTTTAGGATGGATAGAATCAAGGTAGGCTTTCATGTGTTTTTACCTCTATCTTTTAGTTAAGTTCTTGAGAGGAATATTCCTTCCATAATTTTTTTTATTTTGTACTGTCGTCAACTCAATCATTCATAATTATCATTACTATTATTTTCGAACTCAATTAAAGCGGTAATATTACTATTGAATTGATCTATTATAATTAACATGGGAAACAGCTATTTAGAGAAACCCATTACCACCAAACACTCCAACTGGGAGGAAAACAATCAACTTAAATACGCTACTTGCGAAATGCAAGGGTGGAGGAAGAATATGGAGGATGCCTACATTGCATATCTCTCAATACCTAATTATGATATTGCACTATTTGGAGTGTTCGACGGACATGGAGGAGGGTAAGTATCAAAATTCATTTCTGCACATTTTCTATAAATATTCCTCAAGCGAAAGACGTTAAGTGAGGGCAAGATCGGGCAGGCTCTAACTGAAACCTTTATTCATGTCGAACTGCTAATGAAAATGAAACCAGGAATTGATTAGTTATTGAAATATAAGGAGGAAGAAGTGAAAAGATCAGTAACACCCTAATAATTAGTAGCTGGATCAACGGCTGTTGTTGTAGCTATTACAAAAGATAGAATCATCTGTGCTAATGCTGGAGATTCGAGGGCATCACTTTTACGGGGATCGGAATGCCTGGCTTTATCATACGATCATAAGCCATAAAATCCAGTCTAAAAGGCAAGAATATAAAAAACAGGAGTTCCAATCATACAGGGTCGAGTGAATGGCCTTAACTTGACTCGATCCCTTGCAGATTTTAGTCATAAAAAGGTCGAAGGATTACCTTTCAATCAGCAGCCAATCACTTGCATGCCCGATATAATTTAGTTCGAAAGAAATGGCAAAGAAGAGCTGATGATAATAGGGTGTGATGGAATTTGGTAAAAATACGGCTAGGATCATATTGAACTTCCCAAATCTCTTCAGAAAACCCTGCAAACATCTAACAGTTCTTAATGTTTAAAAGCCTTCTTCGATAAAAATATAAACCCAGGAGGAAATCCTTCGGATCCTTACGGCAGAGACAATATGACTGCCATTTTAATTGAATTTAAAAAATGATTGTGTTCAAACTATAGTAATATTTAAAATTATGAGGAGAGGATCATTGGAAGCGTTGAGGAGCCATTCTCCCGAGTTGGTTAATGTTGTAGCTATGGACAGTGTTGGCGTCTATTATCGTGGGGGAATGAGCTTATTCGACTGGCTCTTGAGCGATTTGGATACGATTGTTTACAATGAAAAGAGGATTGTTTGTGCGAAGAACCTCATCATTTAGGGAAATGCCGTCCAAATACTGCTTGAGCAGGGATTTTAGCATCTGATTGTCCTTGCTGAGGGTCTATTTCTGTCTCTGAATGGCAAGTTTGTCAAGCAATACCTTATTATGCCTTTTAAAAAAGTTATTCAGGTATTTAAACTCCTAGTACTACTCAGGAGTGAGCTATTGAAATTGATTCTTCATCTATTCTGAGATTTCGGTTTCATCAACGGTGCTCTCATAGAAAGGCAGCACTTTTTCCTTTTCCGTCTCTAGCCTTCGCGCTAACTCTGCCGTTTTCAAAATTCTCTCCCCCAATTACAGGTACTCTTTAAGTTTTTCAACCGCATTTCTTGAGTTATTGGTCAATTCCTTCAGCCTCCTGTCTTCTTCCTCCCTGAACTTATTCATCTTCTTCTTCAGCTCATTATAATTTTTAGAAATGTTCTCTTTTTCGTTCTTTAAAGCTTTATTCCTCGCACCACTTTCTTTTTTATGCTGCAGTATCTTTAATTTTAGCAGATCAATCTTTGATCGCTTCCTTGCAATGTTCCTGGCCAGTTCATCAATTTTTAGGGTCATATTCTTGTTGTCTTCAAAATTTTTACTATGCTCTTCGGTCTTCTTGCCTGTGTCCGAAGAATATTTTTGATGCATCTGCTATAACTCAGTATAATGCTTGGTCTGCTTTGCTTACAGATTGAATTTCATATGTTGCAGTTCCTCGAGATTTTTGTTCTTAATCTACTCACGAAATGCTTGCTATTAGGTTCGAGTCTCTTCTGCCTTCCTTCTGTCTTCTTCCTTGACAGTTTCGATCATGTCATTTAATTCCTTGAGATGATCGTGATGAGTTTGCTCCATCTCCTCTCTTTCCGTGAGATACTCATTCTCCAATATGTTAACATCTCTCCTGAACTCTTCCATCAGCCCGTGAATCCTCGATCCCTGCACTTCGAACAAAGTATCGATGTGAATCAGATGATTTCTAAGGGCGATCTGATACTGGTTGTTAGCCTCATCAAGATTTTTATCAAGCATTTGAATGAAAGCTTCTTTGGAGTCGAGTTATCTCTGATTGTTCTGAGAGTAGATGTCAATCTAATTGCGCAGTTCTTCAGTTTTAGCGATACGCATGATTTTCCTCCAGTAGGTGAGCAGTTTTTTCTTGTTGAAATTGACTATCTTGTGCTCACTCTCGATCTTTGATCGAAGAATATCTTTTTTCATCTTGGCTAACTTCTTCAGCTGGTCGAATTCCTATTGGGTTTTAGCGATCTGACGAATTTTAATGTTCTTCTTTGGGGGAAGACCGCCAGGACGAGCGCTGCGACCCTTTAATGTCTTGCCGAGTAGTCCCATTTTATTAATTAAAACTATTATATGCGATTTGATAACTTAAAATAAAACGTACTATCATTCCCAATATTTTTAGTAGGCATTATTTGTATATTTGAAATAAATTGGGTATTCTCGGAGCAAAACTGAGTGGAATTAATATTATTTGAAGTAAATATCTTATAAACTTGATATAATCAATACGTGCAGTAATGCAGAGCGAAGTCCCCACCTAATAGAAACTCACCCAATAAAACGCCACATCGAATGCATTCATTGTCAAAGTGAAGTTAATCACAAGTGAGATCTTTGAGATTGAAACCACCCCTGAAGTTTTATACTTATTATCTAGATACTCATCGCTGATTTCAAGAAACAAGTAGCAGAGAAAACTAAGGTTCCAGTGGAGAGGCAGAGATTAGTATTTGGCGGAAAGCAACTTCTTGATGGTATAGCTTTGAAGGAGTATGGTAAGATATGCCTCATTTAGTGAAGGAATCAGGGTTGACTGTGCATCTAATTGCCAAATTACAAAGCCAAGAGCCAGCTCAGAATGCGAGAAATAGTAATCCTCAGCAAAATATACACAATAACCAGAATAATGTGCCTCCTCATATTCCACCTCCCATTCCACCTATGCCTTTTTTAAATCCTCTCCAAGGGTTGTTTGGAAATATGAATTTATCACAGGACCAGTCCATTGCCAATACCATTAACAATGCTCTTGGTTCACTTATGGGAAATATTCGAGTTGTTCCAAATCCTCAAAATATCAACCAGCCACAACCACAACAACAGCAACATCAACAACCTCCGTCACAGCAACCTCAACAGAATCAACAGAATCAACCCCCTCAAAATCAGCCACGAGCTCATGTCCATATCGTTGTGAATTCTAATCCCTTGAATCAGCTACAGTCAAATATAAGTAGACTAAATCTACCCGAAGAGCCACTACTGACTAATCAATCAGATGGCAGATAATTAACTGCTCAATTTTTGCGTAGACTTCAACAAGAAATGCTCAGATTTATTCCTCAGCTAAATCGAGGAATACAACTCATGCAATAGGGTCGAGTGTCTCATTTAGGCGATTTTATTCCAATCCTTCAATCATTTAATCAGTCAAATTCAGTTGCAATTTAGGCTATTCAAAGATTGACTCAACAACAACCTTCTAATAACAATGAGCAGGGACAATCTAATGTCTCTGAACAGGCAAATCAATCCAATAATGGACAACCTAATATGATAAATATTATTGGTGGATTTTTGCAACCTGGATCAGGATCGTAATTTAACTTTGCAAATCTATTTGCCCCTCAAAGGCCTCCTCAAAGACCTAATCAATAACCGAACCAGCAAACTAATCCTCAATTCAATCAACAACAAACTAACTTGCGACAATCTTAACAGGTTTCTCAATCTCATAATCCTTTGCTTACACAGTCTCAGTCCCAACCTCAACAATCTCAATCTCGACCTGTAATTAATCAAACTTCGACATTAAACCAAAGCCAAAATTAAAATAGTAATCAACCTCAAAATACGCAACAACAACAACCACCGCAACCACAACAACTACAACAACCACAACAACTACAGCAACCACAGCAACCACAGCAATCACAGCAACCACAACAGCCACCACAACCCATTTCTAATCCTTTAAGTCAGCTAGGAGCTCCTGGAGGAATAAATCTAATGGACATGTTTAACAATTTACAGTAGTCTGGAGGAATTGGACAGGTCCTTGGTACGTCGTTAGGCGATATGCTCTAATAATAAGGAGCTCCTCCAACAGTATACTCCTCCATTCTAAAACCACTAACTGGCAGTGAATTTCTCGGTTGTTTTACCCAAAAAAACTTTTCCTTTTTTAATACAAAAAGGGCAGCATTTCGTTAATCCTTCTTGAAGGCGATTTCCCTCGCAGGTTCGCGATAAAACGTAGTGGCCAAGTTTACCGAAGATATTCACAAACTTGTAATTCCTGGATAAAATTTAAGAAACTAATAGACCTGCAAGAAGAAAGTAGATAAAATTCTGTCGAGGAGGATCGAAGATATTGTTGGGATGTTTCTTGATGCACCGTAGACTGTTGATCTTTCGGAAACAGTGCCTAATCTTCTCAAAACATTGCTGTGCGAGGCTCTCTTCGAAATTTCGAAGCATTGTGAGTCTATTCGTATTTTTAAAAATATTTAGAGTTTGTGTTCGTCAATATGAAGACAAATACAGTCAGAGAGCTCGACAGAGTCGTGCCTGGTCTTTCGGGGCTTTTTTATGGAATTATTGAGAGAGATTTATTCAGAATTTATCGCGAGTTTATTGACGAGGAGAAGAGGAGAAGAGAGCAAAGCTAGGAATAAGCCAAGGATGAAGCAGATCTTCTTAACCGAATTTAGGAATAATCAAGCAGAGACCTGGAATACCTGACTACTTTCTAGCATAGCAAATACTATTCAGGGAAAGAGTGATGTCAATGATTATAATTGAATGGGAATAACATCTTTAATCTTTATCAATACTATTGTCCAAATAACTAAAAGAACGAAAAATAAGCTCTCTTTTAAAATGATGATAATGTGAAGGAAATGATATAGTAGTTATGAGGATAGTTCATATCCGATAATCACGTGTTCAGTTGTGTGCAATTGGACATTGATTGTTGCACATCCTTCCAAGAGCTTTTTCGACGAATGAAAACTATTCATGCATGAATAGATAAATAAACGTAAAATTGACGGCTAAATATCACAACGCGTACCCACATAGGTTTATAATTCGGGGCAGACGAAGTTCAGAAGAATATACAGTGCGATGAGAAGCTAAGTATTTTCATATTTTACAATCACCAAGGCCTTTGTTCGATTTTATTTACTGGCTGATTACCAAGAACTAATGCATTTTGACATCTTAGCACACTTTTCACTTATCTTTCTACGAATTTATTCGTGAAGTATCTGAACTGGAGCAGGTGACAGTATGTTCAGATATGAAGCCACTGGCGCAACGATGGCAGCAATGAAGAGTAGAGACGATACAATATAGAGGAAGGAGAATCCTCTTGAAAGTGCCACTATGAGTCCAACATTGAGCAGAGCGAGTTGATAAAAGCGTGAGGGGATGCTACTTACTTTTTGAATCATGAAAATATTATAATAATAATGAGTGCAATTGTCAGCAAAATATGCCAATCTATATATAACAAAGAAATTAGCCAAAATGTAGAATAGTTGATATTATATAAAATTTAGTTTTTATCAATCAGCCATATTTTATATTAATAAGGAGAAGGTATAGGGATATGAGAATCGTTATCGATGGACTGCCAGTCATCTTCCCCTATAAATTGATCTTCAATGAACAGGAAATTTACATGACGTATCTCAAAAAAACATTAGATGCTCCGGGACATGCCATTTTGGAGATGCCTACGGGAACAGGTAAAACCGTCTGCTTGCTCTCCTTACTCACGGCCTATTTGCTTAACAATAGCAAATTTAAAAGGGTAGCTTGTCTTTCATTCAGCTAATCTACTGTACAAGAACTGTTGTCGAAATGGAAAAGACTTTACTTTAATTGAAAAACTTGTTGCATAAAAGAGAGGAAGAAATCAAAGATGAAAAACAATTAACTTGTGTTGGGCTCACTGCTAAGAAAAATCTCTGTGTTCATAAGGATTCAAAAAATTGGCGGCAGTCTGAGAGGGTTTAATCAGAATGTAGGAAGAGAACTGCAAAATGGGTTCGACTCAACAAGCAAAATACAAATGACTTTATGAATGAAACTTGTGAATACTATGAAGGGTTCGATAGTAGGACTCGACTCTTGTAGGAATCAGACAAGCATCGAGTTTACACAATGTAAGATTTGCGCAAATTCGGAAAAGACCGAATACAATGTCCCTATTTCACTGCGAGATAAGCGATAAAGTAAGCGAATATAATAGTCTTTAACTACCTTTATTTACTGGATCCTCAACTATCTTCCGACATGATAAAAAGATTTGCAAAGTAAAAAGACACAATAGTGGTGTTTGATGAGGCCCACAACATCGATGATGTATGTCTTGAATCTTATACTCTCAAAATTAACAACCAGATAATCAATTCATCTTCAAATAATTTAAGAGATTTGCAAGTAAAGATAGAGCACGTCAAATAACAGAACAAAGAGATATTCAAAACACAACTCGGCAAAATGATGGAAAACTATAAGGAAAAACTAGGCAACAATTTAGGAGATAGGGAACGCGAGGAAATGATAGTTAACTTCATTCCAGAAAGAATTAGCAATACTGATCTGTTCTTGAACTCAATGCAGTTAGTTATCCAATTTTTGCGCAATAAATTAAAGGAAAAATGCGTGAGATTTTATGATAACCTCTAAATGAGAAAGGAGCTGGAGTTAAATACAAATCTAGAACAAGATTTTTTCAAACTTGCTAATCAAAAGCTGCACAATGTCATTGAGTAATTTCAAATTACGTAAGTTTAGGACCTGAAATTTATTAAAGTGATCACATTCTTCTGTGAGCTGACTTCCATATACTCTGAAGGCTTTAAAATTGTGTTTCAGCCACACCCTTTAGATGGGGGAATTGCGGATCCTCTCCTAACGCTGTCGTGCTTGGATGCATCCCTTCCTCTGCAACCCATCTGGAAGAAATTTCCTTCAGTTATCCTCACTTCTGGAACTATCAGCCCAATTAGTCTCTATCCGAAGATGTTAGGCTTCGAGCCAGTAGTCTGCAAATCGATAAATATTCAAATTGGCCGCAACCCTATCAGTCCAATAATCTTAGGCAAAACTTATGATCAATAAAATCTCAGTTCAGAATATACTTCTCGTAGTGACATTAAAGTGTCCATAGCCTACGGTAATCTTTTGAGAGGTCTCAGCTAAATAGTTCCTGACGGTATTCTTTGTTTCTTTCCTTCTTATCTCTATATGTAACATATCCTCAAACACTGGAAATAAGCAGGTGTGATAGACAAACTCATTGAGAATAAATATATTTACATTGAGAAGAAAGATCCAACGGAAACGTAAATGAGCTTGAAGCAATACCGCAAAGCCTGCGATATCGGTAGAGGAGGCATATTTTTAGCCATTGCTCGAGGGAAAGTTGCAGAAGGAATCGATTTCTAAGGCCACTACGGACGCTGCGTCATCATGATAGGGTTTCCTGTCCAGAATTCTCACGACCCTGTTCTGTTGGAGCGGATAAGATATATGGTCGAGAGGAAGCAGATCGTCGATCGCAACTAATTCTTTTAGTTTGATACCATGCGACAGTGTGCCCAGTGTTTAGGCAGAGTCATGCGTCGAAAAAATGACTATGGACTGATGATCCTCGCCGACAGCCGATTTACTCGTGCTGGAAAATATGAAAAGCTGCCGGAGTGGATTAAGAGATGCCTTGACTTGCAGAATATTAATATCACTTACGAAGCCGTCTTCCATGTGAGTGCAAATTTCTTTCGTAGAATGGGGAAAAGCTTCGAACTGGTACTTGATTGGCTATTTAGAACAGGAGGTACTATAAAACGGAAATTGATTATGAGAGTGCGCCTCAGCAATAGGGCTTAAAGACAGCCATAACCTGATATCTGCTCTGAAGAATTATTGCTCACTGCTAAATTGGATAGAATTGTATATTTAATGATAATAGGAATCGTAATTTAGAATAAAATATAAGTCAAGATCACCGTTCAATTGAGGACTTTATATTTCTCAAAAAGATTGGTTATTAAAGTTTGAAATGTACTCATTCCGTTGAGAAAAGAAAAGAATTCATCAAAGTGGATCACAATTTACTTGAGTTTAGAGCCTTTTTACAGATAATCATAGATTGATCGAAGCAAGATCATTGGATTACCCATCTTAGAACAGAAACTGAATGCAACTGATTACAATTAATCTTCGTTCTTCATATTTTCGATGAAGGATAAAGCAGGAGCAACTCTCTCAGCAAAGGACTCTGCCATTTGGTTATTGCTGATTTTTACTAGCAAAACGTCAAATAGATCATCGAACTTATAGTTAAACATTGCTTTCACAAAATAAAATTATTAGGGACATGCCTTCTGCATTAAATATTAACAGAGGAATGGAGTTTTAGGAATGATATTATTGGGATAAATTTGGGGGCAAAGCCAGTATTTTCCTGCATCTCTGGTTTAAAGATCAGGTAGAAAAGGCAGTACTACAATTTTACAGTGATTATGTACGATTTTACTGTGAGTTATCTTTAGTTTACATCCATTTATCAAAATTGATAACTCTGGCTAAAAGCAAGATTCCCCTCTATGCAAAGCGGAAGGTTTATTGCAGGGATTCGAAACGGAACAATTTTTGTCTGAATTAAAATAATTAAGTAGGTTTTATAAGGTACTCCTTTGCTCTTCTAATGATCTTCGCAGCAATCTCGACTGGGTGATACATATTTTGCTTAAATGCTTAATACTCTTAATAATCTTTTAGAAATATTACAAAATTTCTGTCTTGAATCTTTAAAAAGGGTAAGATTAATGAGTAATGTCCAAATGATATGTGCAGTTTACTAAAGGAGTAATTTACAAATCAAATTTTTATAGAGCTGTTTCAATCAACTCTTATTATCTTTCTTTGATTATAAGAAAATTAATATGCTTTTCAGTGTTTAAATATAGAAGCTGAAGCATTTTTCGCGTTTCTTATCTTTCTTATATATTTGAGGTGACAACCATCCTTACATAATCTTTTTTGCGTTTTGTGATATATCGTATTTATCTGAATAGATACCAAACTAAAGCTCCCCACTGGTTTAATTAATTTCTACACTCGGCTAACTCTTGAAAACAAAAGTTCATAAAATGGTAATCTTCCTTATGCAAAGTTGGTAAATTATTGGATAGATGATACAACTTAAACATTTTTGCCACTATTTCTATCTCTTTAAGTTCTTTATATCGCCTTAAGAGAAATGCATGTGCCACATCATCAAAGATTTATTCATGAGCAATTAGCACCTCACTCAATGATATATTTGAGGCTTTTAAAAATCGGTTTTCCCAAAATTCATTATTTATTAAACAATTGGCATAAGGATTCGAAGGCTGCTGTTTCGATGTATAATATAGCCCCACTGATTGCGTATACAACTTTCCAAAGATGTTTTTTGTCAGATATGGAAAATTTAAGTTTTTTGAGCTGAAGTATAGGTTCGTGACCAGAAGTAAAAAATCCATAGATTTTTTGTGAATAAGGAACTGTTGCAATTCACTCTTGTTTAACGTTTGCGTTATCTACTTTTATAATGCAGCTAAATCTACTTTAAAGTCTGAGTGAAGAAACTCCCAAGAAAAGTCTATCGTATTCATCGTTTGATGTTGCTCTGAGAAATGTATTAGTTATCCGAGTTGAGGCATTTAAGCAAATGCATCTTAATAAATAAGAAAAATAATAAACATACGGAATATTGATTTAACGAAGCTAACTTTAAAGAAAAACTAAAATGAAGAATCAAGCGCAGAACAAAACAATAACTATTGTCCATTTTCTGAGATACTCAGGGATTTGGTATTAACAACACATCATACTTAAATCTGGCCAAATTTCCTATTTCCTATTTCTAAATTCAGAATAATATCTAATTTTATTTATTAAGGAGTAGTTTATACGAGGATAGTAAGGTAGCCGTAAAAATAAACAAGAAGAATATCATTTAATATTTCATTCATCTTGTCCAATTAAGCTTTGTTTGCATGATTAGTTTATGGATCATTTGAATAAACTCTATATTTTTACAAATTCATTTATTTCTAAATTTCGAAGAACGTGTACTTTTTCAAAATAGGCAAAGATCATTTTTAAATTTCTCCTTCAATATGATTGTGAATATTGATACAGTTCATGTATAATATCACTGAAATAAATAAATTGATTAAAAAAATTTATTTGCTTCATGAACGACACAGGCAACAGTTTTGGCTCCAATCCAGCTTCACTCAAAGGCAAACTACAGACACTCTAAGTACTTTTCCATCTACTCAGCAACAAATCAAGAACATCTCAAATTAGCTCAATAATCATAAGAAGGAGGTGCAGATTCTCAGAAGTTAGAAGGACACTCTCGAATCTGTGTTAACAATGAAGACAGCAGACGTTAAGAAGAGTCTATCCAATGAGCTCGTACGCATTGAAGAAGAAATGTAAAATGCAACTTACTTAGGAAAAGACATTTTAACTTTCAAAAAGCAGAAAACAGTCGCATTCAACAACAAATCACCTCCCTGAAAGGCGAGAAGACCGCACTACAGCAACAATTACTTGGATTACAGAGGAGAATAACTGAACTATAAATGCAAGTCGGAAGCGAGGGGCACTGATAGCATCCATTCATTCATATCTAAACATCCTAAATATTTATTTAATCTAGATAAATTCTCTGTATCTCTTATTGGAATAACTAAATTTTGTATTTGAAATTTTTTGATATGTTCATGAAAAAGCAAAAGAATATTTTTGAGGATTTTTGATATAAAGTCTTATACAGATCAAACTTTAACTTTGAAAGCACTTCCTTCCGTCAATTTGCATTTGCCGCCTGATGGTTTGCTTAGAATATTTTTGCAATTATTGCAAGCGATTAAGGTTTGAGCATGACTAAAAATAACCGCTGTTTCATTGCAACCTCCACATTTAACATCCATGAAGTATGAGTTGGGGGCTGGCACCAATCGTTTCTGCTTATTAGCTTGTCTCTCGTTATCGAGTGTGGGATGAAGAAGATCTCTGTCCATTTGTAGTGGTAAACTATTAAAATATTATTGGTAAGTTATGCAATTATTAGTAATCGTTGACGGTAACTTAGTTCAATATTCTATACTATCTACCTTTAGCTTAAAGAAAGCAATTCTTTAGTAAGGATTGCAATCAAATTGAATTCAATTACTGCTATTACAATTCATATCATATAAAGGTTGGGCTCAATGTCAAAAGGCTCGAACAAACCAATAAATAAATAGATTCGCAAACCTATCTCCTCCAACTTCTCTCCCAAAAGGTTAGCCATAAGTTTTGATCCGCCCACGATAAGTACAAACGCGATAAGTTAGTCATGGAGTACTTAGTTATTGACAATGGAAAGTTGTATCATCATAAAATACATTTGAACTCTATTATGCAAAAGCTGAATGTAAATCGCATTGACGTTCTAAACTATATTAAAAACAAGCATTTTCTTTATTTCACCAATGGAAAAGTGAAAGACACACAACTGCTCAAATTTATTGACAGAATTCTTTTGAAACTTAAAGGTAAAGTTACATAAGGTACAGATAATAGTAATAAAACCAAAATGACTAACCAAACTAACTTGAATCAAGGAAAAGAGGATGATGAATTTGATTACCTGAATGATGAGTAATAAGAGTAATAGTACGAAGAAGACTACGAATAACCAGAGGATCAACCTCCTGTCAAACCACAACAATAATTAAAAAAACAGCCTCCAAATCAGATGCAATTTAATAAAAACACGTTTATGACTTATTGCCAATAATAGGAGTAATCTAATGAGTAGGGTGCTGCTTAATGGGATTTAGATATGGACGGAAGTGCTGATTTTGTTTGACTTATTATTCATTTTAGTTTATAAAGTCAATATCAATAAAATTACAATGCTCTAAACAGTATCCAAAACTAATAATCAAGAAAGATACGTAAGGACTGCTGCTTTAACGAGCCGCCCAAGACATAAGATATCATTTCTCGAAAACTAGTCGACTCAGGTTGAAAAATGGGTTGATTACAGCATTCGTCGACCTGGTACAACTGCTTTGGCGAGGAATAGTAATTATGCTACTCTTAATTAAACTGGCAGAAGCAGCAACTTGGTAGATATGAAATCAGTATCTGAGGTTGAAAATTAGCTTTCCGAACAATTTAAAGAAGATATGAATTCCTACTTACGAAGAAAACTGAGGTATTTTGTTGATAAGAAAAAGTAAACTTTAGCATGTGATCGGTTAACTCACTCAACGGCTAAAAACAAAGAAGTTGCAAACTAAACTATATCTTCTTTTGGCAAGCCCCTTGATTAATTCTATTCCGTAGTGAAGCCACAACTGCATCTTCAAGTGGGTATTGATGAAGCCCATCTTCTTAACGCAAAGGAGAGGATAATTAGATTAATTTAGATGAAAAAATAAAGATAAAATAGGTTTAACCAACTTAGTAAGAGCATTAAATTGAGGACTTTAAGCAAAGGAGAACATAGGATTAGAAGTATCACTTTAGAGTTAAAAAATAAGAGCATTCAAGAATAAGATTGGCTGAAATAGTGGCAGAAAGACCACTCAAAGGAAAGTAACAGATATCGCCATAGACTTCATACCAAATATAATAAAGCCAATATGTTTTT
>Ga0302265_1000645_pt1 | contig 22731 bp, 16 predicted proteins | sample III_Bog_E1_1_FD_194556 | JGI IMG/M metagenome (GOLD analysis project Ga0302265, IMG submission 194556) | Peat permafrost microbial communities from Stordalen Mire near Abisko, Sweden - III_Bog_E1_1 | ecosystem: Environmental > Terrestrial > Soil > Wetlands > Peat | place: Sweden: Abisko...
GAACGTCGGGCCGACCAGCGAGGGGCTGATCCCGGAACCGTCCGTAGAACGACTGAAGGAAATCGGCGGTTGGATGAAGGTGAACGGCGAGGCGATTTACGGCACGACAAAAAATCCGCTGAAGCCACAGCCGTCGTGGGGCCGGATCACGCAAAAGGGCGAAACGCTTTATCTCCACGTCTTCGACTGGCCGGCGGAGGGAAAGCTTTTGGTGCCGGGTTTGAAGAAAAAAATTGTCTCGGCCACGGTTTTGGCGACGGGCGAAAAAATTCAAACTTCTGCCGAGGTTGACGGGATGATGCTTTCTGTCCCCGCCGCCGCGCCAGACCCGATTTCTTCGACCATTGTCTTGAAGCTTGAAACGCCCTTGCCCGCCAACTGATGGCGGACGTGCTGCACTTGATACCCCATGCTGCCATTGAAATATTTTTTGAGGCCGGAACGGATTGGGACATTGCTTGTGCTTTGCGCCATGCTGGCCGGCAATTCCGCATTGGCGGAAACTGCGCCGCCCAGAGTTTTTTCCGCCGACCCGCAGGCGCTCGTCGCGGCCAAGGCGAGCCTGGCAAAAAATAAGCCTTCGTTCAGGCCAGCCTTGAACAAGCTGATTACCGAGGCCGACCGGGCGCTGTCCATGAAGCCGCCGACCGTGATGGAAAAAAAACAGGTTCCGCCCAGCGGCGACAAGCACGACTACCTCAGCCTGGCGCCTTATTTTTGGCGCGACACCAATTCGCCCGGCGGAAAATATATCCGCCGCGACGGCGAGCGGAATCCCGAAGCCGGCGAGGATTCGGATGCGACCCGGCTGGCCAAGGTCTGTGCCGGCACACACACGCTGGCGCTGGCGAATTATTTTGTCGGCGATGAAAAATATGCTGCCAAGGCGGCGGAAATCATCCGCATATTTTTTCTAAATCCTAAAACGCGGATGAATCCGAATTTGAATTTCGGCCAGGGCATTCCCGGCGAGGTCACCGGCCGGCCGGCTGGGCTCATCAGCGCGCGCGGCCTGGTGGATTTAGTGGACACAATCGGCCTGCTCGATGGTTCAAAATTCTGGAGCGCCGCCGATCAGCGGGGGATGACCAACTGGGCCGGGCAATATCTCCACTGGCTGACGACCAGCGAAATCGGCCGGGGCGAACTCGCCGCCAAAAACAACCACGGTAGCTTTTGCGACACCCAGGTCGCCGCGCTGGCTTTATTTATCGGCCAAACTGAAGTTGCCAAGAATATCATCTGGACGGCGCGCACCAAGCGCATCGGCCGACAGATTGAGCCGGACGGCCGTCAGCCGCTCGAACTGGGGCGGACCCTGTCCTTCGATTACAGCCTGTTCAATCTTCAGGCGCTCGTCGAATTGGCCGACCTCGGCCGTAATGTCGGCGTGGACCTCTGGCACTATCAGACGGTGGATGGGCGCAGCTTGCAAAAGGGGCTGGAATTCATGGCGCAATTTGTCGACGCGAATCATTCGTGGCCTTATCCGCAAATTCACAGCCCCAAGCGGGACGAGTTGGGTGCGCTCCTGTTTCGCACAGCCGCAATGTATCCGGACAGCCAGCTTGGCGCGGCCTTGAAGTTTTTCAACGCGAATGAACTCAACGGCAGTCCGGTGCGGCTGATTTCAAAAAGTCCCACTTTGCTAAGAACCGACGGGGCTGCCGCCGCCGGCAACAACTTCTTCAAGCCACAAGAATCAGGCACACCCGGCGACATGAAAGGCTTAAAACCCGGCGATTCAGAGGGTGAATAACGACATGGTTTTCATGGTTGTTGCGCCGGATCCGGGCAGAATTGGCCTGAAAGAATTGCTAATTATCGGTGATGAAAAAAGTCCGTTTTTTTCCGTGAAAGTCCATTGCTGGATTTTTAAAATCAGCGAAATTGGATATGTAAACCAAACCACAGATTGCATTACGCCATGCGAAAATGCGCCGAACCAAATAATATTGAACCATTGTCGTGCCGTGTTTCAGCACAGTCACATTCAACCCAAAATGCAGCCACAACCATGAAAACCAACACCCAGATCATTCGAACCAAGGCCGGTCTCTCCACCGTGGCGGCCATGACCCTATGCCTGTTTGCCGCCCTGAATGGACGGGGCGCGAGCGCATCATGGAGCAGCAGCGCTCCGTCGCCTGGAGCCAATGACATTTACCAGACGAGCACCACCGGCAACAATAGTGGCGGACTCTCCGGCTCCGGCGTTAATTATTATAGCAACGCCGGCTATCCGCCTGGTGAAGCCTTCACGACGGGGTCGCATTTCGGTGGCTACAACATGACCGACATATACATCAAGAGCCAGGCAAGCAGCGGCCAAACTGGCGGCGGCTTTAGTAAAACCACCCCATGGACCCTCTATGTTTATTCCGTATCGGGAACCACCGCAACCCTGATTGCCTCATATAGCAGCTTGACGCCTTCAGGCACCTTTACTGCCGGCAACTGGCTTCATTTCAGTTCATTGTCCGTCCCTTTGGCGGCGGGCACCGCCTATGCATTTACAGTTTCTACCAGTTCTGGCTATACCGGCCTGGAAAACTCGTCCACCGCCATTTCGGGGGGCAGTGCGGGCAGCGCGGTTTGCATCAACCCCAGCAGCCCTTTTACGGTATACACTGCGACATATTCTGGCGGCGGGTCGGCCAACGCAGTCTTTGACATCGCCTTGACCCCGGTTCCGGGAATTAACTTGAGCGAACAAAGCGGCGCGCCGACGCCCGGGACTTATGATATCTCCCAGATGAGCAACACCGGAAATGTCAACAAGCCCGGCGGCAACACGATAAATTATTATAGCAACAACAACCCCGCTCCCGGAGAAACCTTCACGACGGGATCCTATGCTGGCGGCTATACCATGACCGACATCTACGTCCAGTCTCAATCGAATAGTGGCCAATATGGCAACGGCATCGGCGGCGCGACGCCGTTGACTCTTTACATTTATTCCATTTCCGGCAGCACGGCGACCTTGCTGACCTCATACACCGGTGCCACCGGCTCCACTTACAACAGCGGGGACTGGTTCCATTTCAGCGGCATGACAATCGGATTGGCGCCAAACACGACCTATGCGTATGCAATTAGTTCCGGGGGCAATCCCTACACCGGCCTGGAAAACTCGACGGCCACACTTTCGGGAGCCAGCGCCGCCCTGATTGTAAATAACGGTGGGGCGGTAACCGCGGCAACTGGCGGGGCAAACGGGGTCTTTGACATTGTGTTAAATCAAAACACGACGACGGTAAGCCAACAAAGCAGCGCGCCGACGCCCGGAGCCAACGATATTTCCCAGTTGAGCATTACCGGGAGCGGCAGCAGTCCTGGCGGCAACAGTGGTTATTATAGCAACAACGGCCTCACTCCGCCCGGAGAACAGTTCACAATGGCGAACAATGCCTTTGCCACGAGCTACACGCTGACCAATGTGTCCATCATGACCGGGACGGGGGCGGGCAGCGGTTGGGGCAATAACATCGGCGCGCTCACCCCGTGGACGCTTTATATTTATTCAGTGTCCGGCGGCACGGCGACACAGATTGCGGCATACTCCGGAATTACTGGGGCTTCGTTCACCGGCGGCGACTGGATTCAGTTCAGTGGCCTGTCGCTCTCCCTGTCGAAAAATACCGTCTATGCGTATGCCATTTCCTCATCGTTTTCGGGAAGCGGCGCCTACACGTTGTTGGAAAACTCGACCACCGGCCTTTCGGGAGCCAACGCCGCCTTAATAGCCAATAACAGCGGGGCGATTACCACGTTATCAGGAGCGAACGGGGTTTTTGACCTCGGAATAAGCGTCAATTACGTTACCCCCACCGCGCCGACCATCGGGACGGCCACGGCGGGCAACAACTCGGTCACGGTGACTTGGACGGCTCCGGGATCCGGCCCCACTCCCACCGGTTACAACGTGAAACGCTCCACTGTCAGCGGAAGTGAAACCACCTTGCCCGCCGGCACCAATGTGGCCGCCTCACCCTTCATTGACAACACGGCGGTCAACGGCCAAACCTATTTTTACGAGGTGTCGGCCTTGAATTACACCGCTGAAAGCGCCAATTCCGGCGAAGTCAGCGCCACGCCGGCGGTGCCGCCCATCACGGCCACCGCGTCGGCCACGCCGGCGAACGTGAACCGTTACCAGAACACGGTGTTGAGCGTCACGCCTGCGAGCGGAACGCCGCCTTATGTCGTCACAATGGATGCCTCACCGATTGGCGGGGCGTCAACCCTGTCGCTCATTTCAGACGGGGCTGGTGACTATACCAACACCGTTGCCGTCAGCAGCAGCACCACATTGGGGACACAAACACTGCTATACACCGTCACGGACAGCAGTTCGCCGCCTTTGACAAATACTTTCGCTCTTACCATTCTTACCGTGACGGCTTCGAGCCTGGTTTGGGATGACCGTGCCAACAACCATAATTGGGATTTGGCTGACCAGAACTGGACTAATCCCTATGCCGGCACGCTGGATTACTATCTGAACAACGAGCCGGTGACGTTTAATGACAGCCTGCTTGGTTCGGGCAGTGTCATTTTGAACGGGACTTTGACCCCGAGCAGCCTGACGGTGAGCAATTCCACCGCGACTTACACCTTCTCCGGCAGCGGTCAGATCAGCGGCGGCACGGCTTTGGTCAAGCAGGGAACGGGCACGCTGACGCTCTCCGAAAGTGGTGGTGACAATTTCAGCGGCGGCCTAACGGTCAGCAATGGCACAGTCATCTTGGACAACTCCAGCAGCGCCATCACCGGCAGCACCTTCATCGGCGGCAGCAGCACGGTGCAGGTGGGCAACAACGATGCCAATGGCAACCTGCCGTCGGCAACGATTACGAACAACGGCACGCTCATCCTCGACCGCAGCGACACCGCGCTCTCGGTGGGCACCGCGATTTCCGGCAGCGGCACGGTGATCAACAGTGGCAGCGGCACGGTGACCTTGAGCGCCAACAATCCGCTGTCCGGCGGGATTCTGGTCAACAACGGCCTGTTGAAGGTCACCAGCATCGGCGGCGGCAACAGTGCTCTGGGCACCGGTAACACGGAAGTGAACACCAACGGCACGCTGATTGGCACCAGCAGCGACGCCTTCGGTTATAGCAATCAGTCGGGAAATCATGCGCCCGGCACCATCGTTATCAATGGGGGAACGGTGAGCAACCTTCCCAGTTCCAGCTATCGCATCACGCTGCCGAACCTGAACTTCACGGGCGGCACGCTGGCCACGGCCGCAGGAAATGCCGGCGACGCCAACGGAAATTACTCTTTGCTGGGCAATGGTTCCGGTGCCTGCACCGTGATGGTCAATGCGACCAATACGCCGGCTACCATCGGTGCAGCCATCAGTTTGCAGACACCCACGACGTTCAATGTCGGTTTGGGAACGGTGCCCGGCGGAGTGGATTTGCTGGTCTCGTCGCCGATTGTGCCATACGGCAGCCAGCCGCTGATCAAGACCGGTGCGGGGACAATGACGTTGAGCGCGGCCAACACCTACACCGGCAGCACCACCGTGAGCAACGGAACGCTGGCAATCACCGGCTCGGGTAGCCTGGGCAGCGGTTCCTATGCGGGCAGCATCACCAACAACGGGACGTTCTACTATGACAGTTCCGCCGCCCAGACGCTGTCCGGGTTGATTTCCGGCTCGGGCGGCATCCTGATCAAGGACAACACCAGCAGCCTAGTGTTGAGCACGGCGAACACCTTCACCGGTTCCATCATCGTGAGCAACGGCCAACTGCGCGCCAACAATGTTAACGCTTTCAACAGCCAGCCAATCACCGTTACCGCCAATGGTGGGCAGATATATCTGGCCGCCAACGGAACCTTTGGCAGCACCTGTAGCATCATTGGCTATGGCCAGACCGAATCGGACGGCATTTCGCACATGGGTGCCATTCGTCTGGCCACGGCCGGTGCCAATCTCTCCGGAACCATCACGCTGACCGGCGACGCCGGCATTGGGGCGCGCGGCACCGGCTCCGGCGGTGGCATCGTTTCTGGCCAGATCACCGGGCCTTACAATCTTCGCCTGGGACGCGTCGCCTTTACGACCGGCACAAGTTTTGGAACGCTCATTTTGTCCAACACCACCATCAATCCCAACAACTGGACGGGCAACACGACAAACATGGACGGGACGCTGAAGCTGGGCGCGGCGGATCAAATTCCCAGCGGCTCCGGTTATGGCAGTTTCATCATGTCAACTCCCGGTGCCGCCTATGTGACCAGCGGCAATCCCATTACTAACACGGTCTTTGATTTGAATGGATACAACCAGACTATCAATGGCCTGTTCAGCGATCCGAACGTCACCGGCACGGATTTGAACCTGCTCCTGATTACCAACAGTTCCGCTACCGCCGCCACGTTGATGGTCGGCAGTGCGGACGCTTCGGGCAGCTATGCCGGCATTATCGGCGACAACGGTGCCGGTTCGCTGGCTTTCACCAAGATTGGCGCGGGCGCTCAGACGTTGATCGGCGCGAACACCTACACCGGCAACACGACCGTCAGCGCCGGCACGTTGCTGGTGAACGGCTCGCTGGCATCCGGCAGCGCGGTGACGGTGAACGGCGGCTTGCTGGGCGGCACCGGCACGATCAATGGTTCAACCACGGTGAATTCCGGCGCCTATCTCGCGGCTGGCGTTGGCGGCATCGGCACGCTGACCGTCAATAACAGCCTCACTTTGAACGGCGCGTCCACTAACTGGTTTGTGGTGACCACAGCCGACGGAGCCAGCAACCAGGTGGTGGTTGCCAGCGGGACTTTGACGCCGAACGGGAGCATTATTGAAATCAACACCGCCGGTGATGCGAATCTGGGCGTCGGCACCAACGTGCTGTTCACCTACAGCGGCATCAGTGGATCGTTCACCGCGACGCCGGTGTTTGACACGGTGCAGACCGGCGCCGCCACCAACGCGGTGATTGTGGACAATGGCAGCGGCAACATTGAACTGGTAGTTACCAATCCGGCCAGCGCCCCGCTGCCGAGTTCGGATGCGAGTCTAATCTATCTGGCCTTGAGCCCGTTGGGAACCTTGGCCCCGGCGTTTGATCCGGGCACGACAAACTACGCGGCGACGAATGCCAACGCGGACACCTTGGTGACGGTGACCGTAACGAACACGTCGGCGTATGCGACGAACGTGCTGTTCCTGAACGGCGTGGCGCAAGGCTCGCCTGTTGCCGGCTCGCTGGCCGCATCTGTCCCGGTGGGCGTGGGTTCGACGAACGTGATCGAGGTGCAGGTGACGGCGCAGGATGGGCTGACGACGAGTAACTACTTCGTGACGGTGACCCGGCTGGGGAGCACAAACGCCTTGCTGTCAAACTTGGTCATCACACCGGCGGGAACATTGTCCCCGGCGTTTACATCAGGCACGACAAGTTACAATGCGACGAACACGTGGCCGACGAACGGGGTGACGGTGACGGCGACGAGCGCGGACGGGACGGCGGTGCTGGCGTTGAGCTTCAACAATGGCAGCACTTACAACATCCCGCTGACGAACGGGGTTGCGAGCGGGACGAATGCGATGAGTCTGACCTCGCCGGCAAATGTGGCAGCGGTGCAGGTTGTGTCGCAGGATCTGTCGCAGACGAATGTTTATACGGTGAACGTGCTGCTCCAGCCGAGCGCGACCATGCCGAAGCTGACGAACAGCGTGAGCGGGAACAACCTGGTGCTGAGCTGGCCGGCGGATCACCTGGGCTACCGGCTGCTGGTGCAGACGAACAACCTGAACAAGGGTGTGAGCGGCAACATCAACGACTGGGGCACGGTGGCGGGGTCGCAGTCCATCACGGCGACGAACATCGCGATCATCAAGTCCGGCGTCACCAACCAGTATTACAAGCTCGTCTATCCGTGAAAACTGTTGAAAAAATATATGGCCGGGGTGAAAGTGAAGTTGTCTTCACCCCGCAACCGAAAACCGGCGGTGGAAGTTATCAAATAATGAAAACACAAAAACATCGGGCGTTCACCCTGATCGAGCTGCTGGTGGTCATCGCCATCATCGCCATCTTGGCGGCGCTGCTGTTGCCGGCGCTGTCCGCCGCCAAGCGCAAGGCGCAGCAAATCGCTTGCGTCAATAACAACAAGGAGCTGGCGCTGGCGAGCCTGATGTATGTGGACGACATGAAGGTCTGGCTGGGGCCGACGAACGCCAGCGGGTTCAACGGGGGCGAGTGGATGGACGCGCTGATAATCTCTACTATTCAAAGGCGACCAACGTTTTGATTTGCCCCACCGCGCCCGACAAGGGCAATCCCGGCGGCGGCAACACCCAAGGCAGAGCCGACGCAGCATGGCATTGGTCGCTGACTCCTTCTTATACCGGCAGCTATGCATACAACGCTTGGCTTGAGGTAAAGAACAGCGCCATCAATCTGGTCAATGCCAACGCCAATCCCGGCTGGCTTTACCAGAAAGAGTCGACCGTTCAGACGCCGGTGATGACCCCGATGTTTTCCGACGGGGCGTGGGTGAATTTGGATCCGATGGAAACCGACACCCCGGCGCGGAACTTTTATGACCCGCTTTCGGTCAACCCTTGGCCGGAAGGGATGCCGCGTGTGTGTGTGGCGCGTCATGGCGGCGCATCGTCGGGCACCGCAATTCAAAATGTTCCCACGGGAACCAAGCCATTGCCTGGCCAGATTGTCATGGGATTTGTGGACGGCCACGTCCAAGCGGTGAGAACCGAGGATCTCTGGACCTTCTATTGGCATCAAAACTGGCAGACGCCATCCCCGCATCCACAGTGACCGGCCAGGACGGTGCGAATGCCGGTGGCGTGATTATTTCCAGCAAGGCAAATGATGCCGATGAACTTTTTGGGTCGCTCCAATTGGAAGCGCAAAAAGCGGGTTCAAACAATGATTCTGGTCGTTCTGGCCGGCCTGAGTTCCGGAACCATGGTTGCCGGATTCATCCTGTTTTACGCATCAAAAAAATAATTTTCAAAAGACGGATTCAAATTGGGACAATGCCAATGGTTGCCATCATTTTGCGAATCCGGCAGGATTGTGCATCCTTGAAAAATTGCGCGTCACCGGTGCGCCGGCCGGACTTTTTATACATCAAAACACAAAAAATATGACCATCAGATTCGCCGCCAGATTACTGCTCCTGACGATTGTCGCTGCAACCGCCCTGACGGGCGCTGTCGCCGCCGAAACCAATTCGCGGCCGTTTTTGCATCCCGAGCGAATCCGTTACGACAGCCATTGCCTGACGATTGATGGCAAGGACGTCTTCATTTATAGCGGTGCGTTCCATTTTTTTCGCTGCCCGAAGGAACTGTGGCCTGACCGCTTTCAAAAAATCAAGGACGCGGGCTTTAATTGCGTCGAAACCTACGTCGCCTGGAACTGGTGCGAGCGGGAAATGCCCGCCGGCACCAATGATTTTTCCAAAGTTAATCTCACCGACCTCGACGACTTCTTAAAAATGGCGGAGAAATTTGGGCTTTATGTCCTCGTCCGGCCCGGCCCTTACATCTGCGCCGAATGGGACACCGGCGGCTACCCGCAATGGCTCCTGACCCAAAAGCCCGCCGTGCCGCTGCGCGCCAGCGGCTGGCTGCGCAGCGACGACCCGACTTATCTCGCGTGGTGCAAGCATTGGTATGAAGCCGTCTGTCCGGTCATCGCCAAACATCAGATCACCCGCAAAGCGCCGGGCGCGCCGGGCGTCATCCTTGTGCAGTTGGAAAACGAATACGATTACGCACGATTTTCCGACGACGTGAAACGCAACCAGGTCAAGGCGCTCGGCGAATTCGCCCGCGCCGACGGCATTGACGTCCCGCTGTTCACCTGTTGGACGCATCCCGTGCGCGGGCAGGACGACCCGCTGCTGCGGCAGGTTTTTGACGCGTGCAATTTTTATCCGCGCTGGAACGTGGACAGCGTGCAGAAGGACATCGAGCAGCTCCGCCGCGAGCAGCCCGACGCGCCGCTGGCGACGACCGAATTGCAAGGCGGCTGGTTTTCGCAGGTCGGCGGAAAATTGAGCGAAGACCAGGACGGCGTCAACGCCGCGCAGATTAACAACCTCACGCTTTTCACCATCCAGAACGGCGAGACGATCCTGAATTATTATATGCTGTTCGGCGGCACGAATCCCGGCGACTGGGCGGCGCGCGACCTGACGACGAGCTACGACTACAACGCGCCCATCCGCGAATGGGGCGGCGTCGGCGACCGTTACCAGCGCGTCTGGGCGCTCGGCCATTTTTTGCAGGAGCATGGCGCAAAACTTGCGCGTTCCGAAGTCGTGGACGGCGACGTGACCGTGCCGCAAAAAGATGTCAGCGTCGTTGAGCGCCGCGCGCAAGACGGCGGACGATATTTTTTCGTGCGAACATCGCAGCATGATGAGCCGCGCGAGGGCACGGCTCATGTGAAAGGAAAAAGTGCCGGCAACCCGGAAATTGTTTTTGATTACAAGCTGGAACCGTTCGGCTCAAAAGTTCTCTACCTGCCGCCGGGCGTGAACGACGTTGCGCGCGGCGAATGGCTGCCCAAGGCCGCGCCGGCGATTGAGCGTCCGACGGATTTGCCGGCCAGCGTCGTCATCACTTCCGCGCAACGCCAGACCGATTCCGGCCCGACGAGTTGGACAAAAATGAAGCCGGGGCAGAACCTCGCGCAGCTTGGCGTTTACGGCAGCGGCTTTGTTTTTTATCAGGCGAAAATTTCCAGCGCCACCCCGACCAACCTGATGGTCGAATTTCCGGAGAACGACGCGGTGCTGGCGACCATCAACGGCAACGCCGTCACGCGCGTCGGCGGCACGGCCGGCAGTTCTGTTTTTAATCTGCCGGCCGATGCGAGCACGGTGCGGCTGCTCTATGAAAATCGCGGGCACGGCAACGGCGGCGGCCTGGAGTCGCCCGCCGGCATTTTGTCGGCGCAACTGGTGCGCGCTGCACAGGTCGCGGGCACGCCGGTGGCCGGCTGGCGGATGCGTCTGGTGGACAGCACCAGCAAAAAGCGCCCGGAAATAAAGGCCGATTTTGATGACACTGGCTGGCCGCCGGTGGCCGTGGATGATTTGAACGCGAACCAATTGACGCCGGGACAGATTGCGGTGTTCCGCGCGAATCTCGAATTGTCGGCGGACGATGTGCGGAACTGGAAGTGGGATCTGAGCTTCGGGCGAATTGACGACGCGGGCTGGATTTTTGTGAACGGAAAAAGTGTCGGCCAGACCACCGACTGGTCGCAGCCGTATTCGTTCAACGTGACGAAGCATCTGCATCCGGGCAAAAACGTCGTCGCGGTCATCGTCCGCAACGACGGCGGCGGCGGCGGCATCGGATTGCCAACTTTCGGTCGCGAGCTTGAAGGCTCGCCGGTGGCATTGGACTCGTTCGGCAATCCGGCGGGCGTGGAGGCACAATGGTGGAAACCGGAGTTTAATGACCGACTTTGGGATCCGGTGGCCATCGGTTCCGCCGCGCAAACCGGGGACGCGCTGTTGACGTGGTATCGGCTGAAGTTTGAGCTGTCGCCGCCGAAGCCCGGCGTGTGGGTTCCCTGGCGGCTGCGGCTGGACGCGACTGGAAACGGCTTTCTCTATCTCAACGGCCACGCGCTGGGCCGTTACTGGCAGGCCGGCCCGCAGCATGATTTCTTTTTGCCGGAATGCTGGCTCAACTTTGGTGCTGGCCAGTCCAATGTCGTGTCGTTGAGCCTGCGCCCGACAGACAAAGGCGCGGCCATCGAATCTGCGACCGTGGAACCTTACGCCGAATTTGCCGAAAAGCGATAGTTAGCTTCGGGGGCGCCGGCGTTTCTGTTTTTGAGGCTGACTAAAAAGGTCATTTTATTTCTGCAAAAGTCCATTGTTGGAACGAGGCGGTGGCTGTAAAAATTAAAGATAGATACCATTCCGACAAAGTTCCGTCGCCGTGCACGCCTCGCCTGGCCGGTTGCAAGGTTTTGTTTTCGCCGGCGTTTGGCGGCTGGGTTCGGCACTGTTATACTGTTGGTCGGCGGGTTTGAATTGCTTTCCGAGAGACCTGCCGGGGCGGCGGCGCCGGTATTTCAGCAGATTGAAAATCTGCTCGTGATGTCCAACGCCAACGTGACGATCAATTACAATTTGAGCGCGGGCACGGCGGATTTTTTCTGGCAAAACTCCAGAAAAATCACCGCATTTTACGCCGGCGTCACCCTCGGCACCGGCTACGTCAAGGGGATCAACTTCAGCAACCGCAGCTGGTCGGTCTCCGCCAGCAATCAAGTCGCCATCACCGCGCACGCGGCGGGATTGCCGGACATGACGCAGTATTTCACGCTCGACCAGAATGACAGTTTTCTCACGCGCGTGGACATGAGCGGCGTCAACCTCAGCGCGAACTGGATGGGACCGGTGGTCATGAACACGGCGGGCGGCATGGACATCGGCATCACGAACGACAACCGCGCGCTGTTCGTGCCGTTCGACAACGACCATTTTGTTTCCTACAACTCCGAAGGCATCAATGGCTCCGACACCGGCAACGAAGCCGGCGCGTTTTACGACAACACCTCGCGCCATGGCCTGGTCGTCGGCTCGGTGACGCACGACACCTGGAAAACCGGCGTATTTTGGTCCGGTTCGAGCAACAAGCTGGATCAGTTAAATGTGTTTGGCGGCGTGACTTCGCATTGGACCTGGGACGTGATGCCGCACGGCTCGGTTTACGGAAACGTCATTTCCTCGCCAACCATTTTCGTCGGCTTCGGCAACGACTGGCGGATCACGATGGAAAACTTTGCGAACGAAAATCTGCTCTTTGCTCCGCGTCTCGCTTGGACAAACGGCGTGCCGTTCGGCTGGAACAGTTGGGGCGTGACCAATTACCAGAACAACATCAGCTACAATGCCGCCATCGCCGTTTCGGACTCCATCCATACCAATTTGCAGCCATTCGGCTTCACGAACGGCGGCACGGTCTATGTGAATCTGGATTCGTATTGGGACAATTTGACCGATTCGCAGCTGCAGAATTTCACCGCGCACTGTCACGCCAACGGCCAGAAGGCCGGCGTTTATTGGGGGCCGTTTGTCTTCTGGGGCAATGCCAACGACGCCACCAATTATTTCGCGCCGTATCCTTCCGGCGATCCGCTCAACCCCAACTGGGTCTATCGCTATAGCGAACTACTGCTCCGCGACGGCAGCGGAAATTTCATCGCCAACGACGGCGCTTACGCCATTGACCCGACGCATCCGGGCACGCTCGCGATGATTGATTATTATGCGAGTTACTACGCCAGCCTCGGGTTCGACTATGTGAAACTGGATTTTCTTTCGCATGGCTCGCTCGAAGGCGTGCATTACAACACGAATGCGACGACGGGCATCCAGGCCTACAACCTGGGAATGCAGCGCATCCTCACCGACCTGAATGGCAAAATGTTCATCAGCGAATCCATCTCACCAATTTTCCCGTATCAATACGGCCACAGCCGGCGCATCGCGTGCGACGCGCAGCAGTCAAAGATCAGCAACACGGCTTATATGATGAACGCCGTCTCGCTTGGCTGGTGGATTAGCGGCCGGCTCTATCAGTTCAATGATCCCGATTTGCTGGTTTTCGACAACGGGCCGAACAATAACGAAGTTCAAAGCCGCCTGATCAGCGGCGCCGTCACCGGGCTTTATCTGAACGGCAGCATCCTGACCAACGCCGCCAGCATCAGCCTCGCGCAAACTTGCCTGACCAACGCCGCCATCAACGCCATCGCGCGCATCGGCCAGACCTTCAGGCCGGTTGACGGCGCGACCGGCACGGGTGCGGCGGACATTTTATCACGGCAGGACGGCAAGAACTGGAACATCGCCGTCTTCAATTACAATTCGAGTTCCGCCAGTCAGACGGTGAATTTGAGCAGCGCCGGCCTGCCGAACGGCATTTTTGTCGCGACAAATTTGTGGGATGGCACGACCGCCACTGTTTCCAATGCCTTGAGCGTGAGCCTGAATTCCAAGCAGGCGAAATTGTTCCGGCTTGCGCTCGTCAGCCCGGCGCCCGCGCCCAGGTTTGTGGCCACCGTGCCGGCGGGCGAAAACGAATTTGTCTTTAGTGGCAGCGACGGCGTGCCCGGCTGGCCTTACTATGTGCTGGCTTCCACGAACCTCGCGCTGCCGGTCTCGCAATGGCCGGTCGTGGCCACGAATACCTTTGATGCCGCCGGTAATTTTAATTTTACGAGTTTCCCATGGACAAATTCGCCAGACCGGTTCTTTTTATTAGAGATGCCGTAAATATGCCTCTTTGTTTGACAACCAACTCTCGCCGGGGTTTTCGGCTCGGCCTCATTCTCGCCGCACCGGTCGCGGCCTCCGCCGACGCAAAGCCTGTGCTCGATGTGGCGGCGATTGACATGCAAGCGTGGGCGAGCTGGCAGCGCCGCCAGCCTTGCCTGCTGTTCGCCGACCTTGCGCTGGGTGAGCCCAAGTGTATCTCGACCTTTGGAATAAACTTTTGCCTGAACCCGGCAGCGACGAAGTGGAGTGCAGTGTCGCGCTCACGCAGCCGGTGCTGTGGCTCAAATAAAATCTGAAGTTTGTCATGAAAATAAAAATTCATCCGCTACAAGGCGTGCTCAAGAAAATCCGGGTGTTCCTTTCGCTCTGGTCGAGCTGCGTGCTTGTGCTGATTGCAACCCCGGCGTTGGCGCAAACAAACAATCAGTCTGCCCCGGAAATTCGCACGCCGCCGGCGTCGCCCGCTCCGCGCATCAATGGGCCGGACATATTTGGCGTCCGGCCAGACCACCCATTGCTATATCACATCCCCGCGACAGGCGACCGGCCGTTGGAATTTTCCGCCGACAAGCTGCCCGCCGGCCTGACGCTGAATGCCGCGACCGGCAACATCACCGGCGCGCTGCACAAAAAGGGTGAATACAAAGTTATTTTTCATGCGAAAAACGCGCTCGGCACCTGCGACAAAAAATTCAAGATTGTCGTCGGCGAAATGATTAATCTCACGCCGGCCATGGGCTGGAACAGTTGGAACCATTACGCCGGCCACATCACCCAGAACATCGTGCTTCAAAACGCGAAGGCGATGGCGGAGTCGGGACTGATTGACCACGGTTGGAGTTATGTCAACATTGACGACACTTGGCAGGGCGCGCGCGGCGGCGAGTTTCACGGACTGCAAGGCAACGAAAAATTTCCCAACCTCAAGGGGCTATGCGACCAAATCCACGCGTTCGGTTTGAAGTTCGGCATTTATTCAACGCCGTGGGAAACGTCGTATGCCGGCTATCCCGGCGGTAGCTAGGAAAATCCTGAAGGCATCTGGACAAAGCCGGCCGGAAAGACGGTGAAAAACAAAAACATCCTGCCGTGCGCCATCGCGCCCTACCATTTCTACACCAACGACGCGAACCAGTGGGCGGCGTGGGGCGTGGATTATTTGAAATACGACTGGAATCCGATTGAATTTCCCGAAACCAAGGCCATGTATGACGCGCTCCGTCACAGCGGGCGCGATGTTGTTTTCAGCCTTTCAAATAACATGAACATCACCAACGGGCCGGCGATTGGAAAGATCGCGAACAGTTGGCGCACGACCGGTGACATCAAGGCGAACTGGACTTCAATGAGCCAGCGCGGTTTTGGACAAGACAAGTGGCGGGAGTATTCTTCGCCGGGTCATTGGAACGATCCGGACATGCTGGAAATTGCGACCCGGGAAAAAAACCAGCCCGGCCTGACTCCGGACGAAGAATATACGCACATGACCTTGTGGTGCTTGCTATGCGCTCCGTTATTGCTCGCCAATGATATGAGCAATATGGATGCGTTCACAAAAAATTTGCTGGAAAACGATGAGGTTATTTCTGTTAGTCAGGATGCGCTCGGCGATCAGGCGGTGGAAATTGCCCGGGACGGCGCGGCGCGGGTTTATGCAAAAAAAATGGAAGACGGGTCAAGGGCGGTCGGTTTGTTCAATACTGGCACGAATGGAACCATTGTCGTGACTGTAAAATGGAGCGACTTGAAAATTCAGGGCGCGCAATACGTCCGCGACTTGTGGCGGCAGAAAGATTTGGGCAGTTTCAAAAATGAATTTTCTCTGCCCGTCGCACCTCACGGCGCGGAACTGGTGAAAATCAAAGCCGAATGAATGAAATCTGATGATTTTGAATTCAAGGCCACCGCAAGCATCAGGGCAGCCGGTCAGCGGCGTCATTTGTGCGCGACCGGGCGCGAAACTTAGCCGGCGTGATGCCAATCTTCTTTTTAAAGATGCGACCGAGATACTCGGTATGTTCCAAACCGATTTTTTCCGCGATCTGATCCAGCGAAAAGTCGGATTCGGCGAGCAATTGCTTCGCGCGATTCAGCCGGACGCGGAGGATTTCATGCTTTGGCGAATGCCCCATGATGCTGGTAAAACGACGTTCCAGCGTGCTGCGCGAGAGGGGCACGGCACGGAGCACGTCGCTTACGTCCACGCCCTCGCAGGCATGTTCGCGAATGAAGCGCGCGGCCATAGCGATGTGCCGGTCTTCAATCGCGAGCACTTCCGTAGAGCGGCGCGTGACAACGCCTATCGGGTTGATCAGCAGCTCGTGCTGCTTCGGTTTTTTCCCGACCATCATCTGGTCGAGCAGGCCGGCGGCTTCGTAACCGATGAGCTCCGTGTTGGGCACCACGCTCGACAGCGGTGGGTCGGACAGGTCGCACAACGTCACATCGTTGTCCGCGCCGACCACGGCGACCTCATCCGGCACGGCGATGCCGACGGCGCGGCAGGCGTTGAGCACCTGCTGGCCGCGCATATCATTGCATGCCATCAGGCCGACGGGTTTGGGCAGTGCTTGCAGCCACCTGGCGACGTGCTCGTTGTCAGTCAGGCCTTCGTCCTCGAATTTGGCGGTGCTGTCTTTGGCGACCATCTGTTTCTCATCAAAAACATGGCAGCGCAAACCGTCTTCCGTGACGTATTGGGCAAAGCTGTCGCGGCGCTCGTCCGAATAATCCGCGCCGTTGAAGCCGCAATAGGCGAAATGCCGGAAGCCGCGTTCCTTCAGGTGTTCGAAGGCTGCCTGTGACACGGCGGGATTGTTGGTGATGACGTAGGGCGCCTTCGGCGTGGGCACGATGTGGCGCAGATATACGACCGGCACGCGCAGCCTCTCGATGATCTTGACCATCGCGTCGTTGTCGAGCCGCGCGATGATGCCGTCGCCGCGCCAGCCGGCAAGCCATGTCGGGATGTCATAAAAACTGTGCTCCTGAAAAAAAATCGACCAGTGTCCGTGCTGCCGGATGTATTTAGCCACGCCGGCCAGCGTGCCGCGCCCGTAGGCGCGCGAGGATTCGACCAGCAACGCGACGCGGGGATATTTCGGTGTGACGGTAAATTTTTTCATCGGCGCGGAATTTGGATATAGTTGTCACAACCGGCGGAAGTTTCAAGAAAATGCTGCCGGATGCGGGCGGATGAAAATTATTTTCCGAAAAATTTGGCAATTCACCCGTCCGAACCTTAAAAATCATGCCGATGCAAAAACTTCACCTGGGCACGCTCGACTACTCCATCCTGCTGACGTATTTCGTCTGCGTGCTGGCCTTGGGCTGGGTGCTCAAGCGGCGGATGAAGGGTAGCGACGATTTTCTTTTGTCCGGCCGCTCGCTGCCGGCGTGGGTGACGGGCTTGGCGTTTCTCTCGGCCAATCTCGGCGCGTTGGAGGTCATCGGCATGGCCGCGTCTGGCGCGAAATATGGCATGATGACCTGCCACTTCTACTGGATCGGAGCGATTCCGGCTATGGTGTTTCTGTCGGTGTTCATGATGCCGTTTTACTACGGCTCAAAGGCGCGCTCCGTGCCGGAATATTTAAAATTCCGTTTCGATGAAAAAACACGGGCGTTCAATGCCACCTCCTTCGCGGTAAAAACAATTCTTTCTTCCGGCATCTCGCTGCACGTCATGGCGAAGCTGTTCGAGACGCTCGTGGGCTGGAATTATCACGTCTGTATCGCCGTCTCGGCGGCCATCGTGCTTGTGTATGTTTTGCTCGGCGGGCTGACGGCGGCGATTTACAACGAGGTTTTCCAGTTCGTGATGATTCTGATCGGCTTCGCGCCGCTCGCGTTCATCGCGTTGCGCGACGTCGGCGGCTGGGACGGCTTGCGGCAAAAATTGGATGTCGTCGCGGCGAACCAGCACTTCGCGCCGGGAACGTGGAGCGAACTCTGGCGGCACACCGGCAGCCCGGCGGACAATCCGATGGGAGTCGGCTGGTTCGGGATGGTGATGGGTCTTGGCTTCGTGCTGTCGTTCGGCTACTGGTGCGTGGATTTTTCCGTAATCCAGCGTGCCATGGCTGCACGCTCGATGTCCGCCGCGCGCCGCACGCCGCTGATTGCTGCATTTCCAAAATTGATTTTCCCGGCGCTGATCATTTTGCCTGGACTCATTGCGATGGCATTGAACTCCGGTGACGGCGGAAATTTTCTACCCCAGGCCGCCGACGGCCAGCCGGATTACAACATGGCGATTCCGATGATGCTGAAACATTATTATTCCACCGGCCTGCTCGGCATCGGATTCACCGCCCTGATGGCGTCGTTCATGTCCGGCCTGGCGGGCAACGTGACGGCGTTCAACACCGTCTGGACTTACGACATCTACCAAAGCTACCTTGCGCGTAACCGTTCCGACCGCCATTACCTCTGGGTTGGCCGCGTGGCGACGGTGTGCGGAATTCTGTTGAGCATGGCGGCGGCGTATCTCGCGTCGCGCTACGACAACATCATGGACTTGATCCAGCTCGTCGCGGGCTTCGTGAACGCGCCGCTGTTCGCCACGTTTCTTCTGGGAATGTTTTGGAAGCGCGCGACCGGCCATGGCGCGTTTGCCGGACTGGTTGGCGGCACGTTGGGCGCGGCGTTGCTGCACGGACTTTCGCTCGCTGAAGGCGCGACGGCTGGAATCAAAGGCGGCTGGCTGGCCGCACCGCTGCATTTTCACAGCGCGATGGGACAAAACTTCTGCATTGCGACGGTTTCGTGGACGTGCTGCTTTGCATTGACGATCCTGGTTTCGCTGGCCACGCGTCGAAACAAGAGCGACGCCGAACTTTCCGGTCTGGTCTATTCGCTGACGTCCAGGTTGGCGGCTGACCGCGAGCCATGGCATCGCCGGCCGGCGGTTCTCGGCGGCATCGTCCTCGTCGCGATGCTCGTTCTGAACTATGTTTTCCGCTGAATTCTGGGCGTAAAAGAGCAGCTAAAACCGGCTGACCAAAAAGTCCTTTTAATTTCCGAAAAAGTCCATTGAGAGTCCACGCCTGCGAAAGTAAATAGTAGTTATAGCTTTTGTGCGAAAGTCATTTATATCGTCATGGCATGGTGGAATTGTCGCCGCCGCCTTTGGGTGGTTGCTGTTCTTCGGGCTTGTTTTTCATGCCAGCGCAGCCGACGACGCGCGGCGCATTCGTATCACCACGGCGCATTCTGCGCTGACGCTGCTCGTCGGCGAGGATGGTCGCGTCTATCAACTCGGCTATCGTGTCGGGTGAAAACCCGCGCTTGAGCAGATACGGATGGCTTGCATCCAATCCCTTGAGGTCAAAATCAAGCGGTTGATTGACGACGACCGGCAGTTCAATTTTTGGTTGAACTTGTGCCGGTGTCTCCGGTTTCTGTGCTGCTTGATTTTTTGCCCTAGTCGGATTGCCCGAAAGTTCGGGGCAAAACTTTTTTTGCAATTCGCCGGCCACCTTGCGGAAGGCCGTGCCGTCTTTCGGGTCAACCTTTTCCATCAAGGCGGCGAATTCCAAAAGATTGCCTTTCGCCCCACAGCCGAAACATTGAAAAATTCCTTTTTCCAAGTTGGCTCCGGTGGCGCTGGTCAGCACGTTCCAATGCTACAATGTGAATTTGTCCAAGCTGGAAAACCTGCTACACCGCTTCTTTGATCCGGCGGCGGCAAAAATCCAAGTGACAGACGCGCAGGGCAACTACCACACGCCGAAAGAATGGTTCAGCATCCCACTCGCCACAATTGAGACGGCCTTGCGTCTGCTGATTTCCGGCGAGATCGTGAATTACAGCTACAATCCCAGCACCGGGCAGATTTTGCTGAATGATTAGCGGAGCGTCACCCGAAAAAGTATTCGGTAATGCGCGGCACAATGGATGATTTATGTGGCCGCGCAGGGGGATTGCCCTGCGCGGCCTTTTTTTCTAGTTGAGGTTCAGGTCAAGTTGGTCGCCATTGGTTTTGATCCAAATGGGAAACACCTTGCCCCGCTTCGGATATATGACCTTTTTCGTCACTGGATGGATAATCGAGCGACGGAAAATAAGGGCATAACCCGGACGTGACTCGCTACGCTTGTGCATAGAAGCTCCTTGGTTATTAACTCTGTGATTGACTGGAGAAGGAGCTTATGGCAGAGTTGTTTTGTATTGCAAAACTGCGGGCTTTGCCCCAGTTCCATCCGTGAGTTCATTACGGCTGGAAAAGCCCCGCGTGGTTTGCGCCACGCGGAGCCTGCGAGATCACCTCGCCCTGTGAGAGAGTTCCCTAGACAGTTACACTCTCACAGGACTTTTATCTTCGCCTCTCCCGTCGGCAACCGGAGCGGGGAGGCTTAATGCCCTTCTTTTCATAATTTCGTTCGTTGGTTCTTGTTACGGCGGCTGCTCATGCAGCCACCAAAATCATTGCTGTTCGGGATTCGCGTTTGTCTCCTGAATGATCAGTTGAAAACCAAGCCAAGCGCGAATTCGTTCCAGTTCTTCTTTCGTGACCGCAAACGGAGCTTTAATCGTTATTTTCCGCTTACGTTTATTGTCCAAATAAAGGGTCTGAACTTGTGATTCTTCATCAGCTTCAAGCTCATCACCCTTCGGTTGATTTTTTGGAGGTGCCGGCTCAATCGGCGGCACAGCCACGACCGGAGAAGATGCGGTTCCAGAAGGAATCACAACCGTTCCATCCGCTGAAATAAATCCGGCGAACTTTATGGAACTCACAAATACCCCAGCACAAACCTTGGCACATGCTTTCGTGATTGAAAGCGTGTCGTCCTTCTCCAGTTTATTGGCCAGCAGATCAGCGTTGAGTTTTTTTCCTGCATACGCCGTCACAATGTCCGCATAGGTTTTGATACCCATTATGGACTGTGCTAAAGCGACTTGTTTTGCGCCATCCGTATCGGGTTTGAGGTAATCCAATGCCAGCTTGGTGAGTCCAGGCTTGGGTGATCCCAAAAAGCCGAACAAGCGGGCAGCAACAATTCGCCGATAAAACGGCGTCGAAGTGGCGTTGGCGAACCCGCACCCTTTCGCCACATCAAGCATAGCTTCAGTTTCAAGCGCCTTGTCGTGAATTTTGACGACGATGTTTATCGCCTCCTCGATGTCAATTAGCGGAAGCGCGTTCGTTGAGTCTTTTTTTGACGTATCAGACATGCGAGGAATTTCGCATGGAAAAACCAAACAGTCAACAAGGAAACCAAGAAAAAAGATTGCGGCTAGTTTTGTTGGTTTTTCTGGCCGCTGCGGATCGGATAACTTTAGATGATTTCAGACGGCTTCGCGTAGCCTTGAACTTGAGAATCACTTTTGAAGTCATGGGCGGCACCACTGCCCAAATCTGACGCCAGACGCTTGCGTTCCTTGATAGCAACTTCGTCCGCAGCAAGATTGTCCCTGATTTTTTCAACGAGCAGAAAACTACGAGCCAGCCAGGCGGAACAAGCGAGAGCCAGAAATAACGCCACGAAGCCGACCCACAAAAGTTTTTCGATGCTTCCGACGGTGAGCGTTTCTTTTTGCAGGATCACCGCGCACACGGCACAAATTATTTTCAGCAGTTGCGAAACCCACCAAAGCCGCCACAACCGTTTCTTGAATGGCAAAACAACATCCCGAAGCCGCTCCATCTGCCAAACGGAATAACCAGTAGCTCGGAGAACGCCATTTAATTCCGTCAGCAACCGAGAGAAAAACCCTTCGCTGATGGCAAACAACACGGCACCAGCGCCTAAAATCCATCCATTCGTGGAGGCCGATAAACCCCGGCACGCAAAAATAACGCCCCATGTTCCAATGCCTGCAAACGCAAAGGCAAGAAACACCAAAAGGAGCGAACGTGTGCCGTGCCGCATACTCATTTGACGTTACCGAATTTTTCCTGTTCGATTATTGTTTGGTTTTCAACCAGCTCATGGAAGAAATCTAGCATGGTTTTGAACATTGATTCAGGAATCGGCAGCTTATCTTGGCAGTCCACCGGAAACCCTTTTTCGATTTTGATGTCATCGCCCTTGATAACCGTGCCATCCGTGAGTTCCACCGAATAGAAATTCCCGTCAGAATTACGCAAAGCATGACCCAATTTTCCCAGCACTTCACCAGCGGAAGATTCCGCCTTCTTTTTTGTGCAGAACAATTCCAAACGAACCCGCAAGTCGCGGACATCCAAAGCCCCGTCCAATAAAATCTCATCCGGCAAGGGGATTTTCATGGCAGCCAAAATTGATTTTATCCCGTCCCAAGCTCCGCCAGATGGCGTGAAATTCAATGATGCTGACTGCGCCGCCGGCAACGATGAAATCGGCTTGGATTCGAGACCGCTGGCAATCGTAATATGCTTCACAGGGCTACTGTCTTTCTGCCTGATGCGTTTGGGGAGAGTATCGTCAAGACTGATCA
>Ga0302265_1000648_pt1 | contig 22674 bp, 19 predicted proteins | sample III_Bog_E1_1_FD_194556 | JGI IMG/M metagenome (GOLD analysis project Ga0302265, IMG submission 194556) | Peat permafrost microbial communities from Stordalen Mire near Abisko, Sweden - III_Bog_E1_1 | ecosystem: Environmental > Terrestrial > Soil > Wetlands > Peat | place: Sweden: Abisko...
GGCTGAATTCAAATTCTTCTGCCCGCGATGCGGCCAGCATATTTTGTGCGACTCCGGTCATTCGGGAATGCAAATCAACTGCCCAGCCTGCCAGCAGGCTATCATGGTTCCCCAGTCCCCAACAGTCGCTACCATTCCACCGCCTGCCCCGGTTTATTCCTTCCCTCAAAGCACTCCACCGCCGACCAGTCATCAGTATCCCGTTACACCTGTGGCTCAGCCTGCAGTTCCAATACAGTCGAATTTTGCGAAAAATGTATTTATCGTCCTCGCTTCAGTGCTTGGTCTGGTGCTTCTCGGTGTCGTTGGCTGGTATGGCTACTCCAAACTTGCATTTGGACATTTGCCGCCTGGTTCGGTTGCTGTTTGGTCGGTTGAAGGAAATGGAGTTGACCCGGTCGGTGGACACAACGGAGAAGTCATGCCGGGAGTGGGCTTTGAACCTGGCAAAGGCGGGCGCGCTTTCCATTTCACCGGCAACGACAACAGTTTTGTGAAGGTGGCGGATGCTCCCGAATTGCGGCTCACCAACGTATTGACCATCACTTTCTGGTTAAAAAAATTGCAGTTGCAGGGTCGTCCTTATGGGGAATGCATCGTCAATAAAGGCGGGGATTGGACCCGTGGCGAATTGAATTATGGGGTCGCCACGGATCATGAGTCGATCGGAACCGGGGTGGCATTTCTTTTCGCGGGCGGTAATCGGCACGCCGGCAGCATCACGGATACGGAATGGCACCATTGTGCCATTATTGCCACTAACGGGCAGCCTGACCCGGTTTTTTATATTGATGGGGAAATCCAGCCAATCAACCGGCGTGAGGGTGCCTCCACAATCAACTTGTTTCCTTCCACCGATCCGCTCTACATTGGGGCGCAAGTGGATGCCGCCAGTGGCTGGTTTTACTATAGTAAAACCAAGATCAGTGAACTGGCCATCTACAACCGGGCGCTTTCAGGCGAGGAAATCCAGAGGCTTTACGCTGCGCAGAAATAGCGGTGACCCGTTCCTGATAAAAACCGGAACTGGGTGGAAAAAGTCCTTGCATACAGGTGGCGAAGGCTGAGAATCACAGGAAAATCGTCAAATCTCCTCGCTGATCGTTGGCGAGAATCCATACATTCAGTTCTGCGGACAATAATTACGAGCCTGGGCATGAAAATGAAAAAACACCTCTTTTCTGCATTGCTCGGACTACAATGTATAGCATTGCCTTGTTGTGCAGCCAACTCCGACTTTAACATTCGTGACTATGGTGCGGTAGGGGATGGCATCACGCTCGACACAATCGCGATTCAGAAAGCACTGGACGCTGCAGCGGTAAGCGGAGGGCAGGTTTATCTACCCTCAGGCCGCTATCTTTCCGGGACGATTCAACTCCGGAGTGGTGTTACGTTTTATCTTGAAGCCGGAGCTCGGCTAATCGGCACCACCAATTTGAATGAATATCGGACACCGCAATCACGCCAGGGGAAATGGCAGAGGGCGTTGATTATTGCTGATAATGCCGATGACTTTCAAGTGATGGGCCAAGGAACCATAGACGGCAATAAGGTATTCGATCCGACCGGTGAAGAACACAAGCGAGGTCCACATGCTTTCAACATGGTCAACTGCCGGAAGTTCACGTTGCGTGACTTTTCTATAGTGGATCACGCCAACTACGCCATTTTCTTTCAAGAATGCGATAATGTGGAGATTCGAAATGTGAAGATCTCAAATGGATGGGACGGTGTGCATTTTCGTGGGCAGCCTGGGCACTGGTGCCATAATGTAAATATAATCGGCTGCCATTTCTATACTGGAGATGACTGTATTGCTGGGGATTACTGGGACCGAACGGTCATTTCGGATTGCATTATCAACTCAGTTTGTAATGGCATTCGCCTTATCGGTCCAGCAACTCACTTGATTATCAACAACTGTTTGTTTTATGGACCCAGCACCCAGCCGCGAGAACAAGGCCGCAGGAACATGTTGTCCGGCATCCTGCTTCAACCTGGTGCGTGGAGCAAAACGCAGGGTGTTGTCGATGATGTTTTTCTGGCCGACAATACCATGCACAATGTTGCCTCTCCCGTAACAATCTGGAACAACCTTGGTAATACAATCGGTCATATCACCGTGAGCGGCCTGGATGCAAGCGGGATCGATAAAGCAGCCTTTTCGGCAGAGAGTTGGACTGAAGCACCCATTACTAATTTAGTATTGCAAAATATCCACGCAGAATTCAATGGCGGCGGCGAAGCCAGCCAAGCACAACAAGCTGTCAAAAAGCCCGGCTTTGATGTGCGTTCTCTGCCCGCTTGGGGACTCTATGCCAGAAATGTTCATGAGTTGACGATCGAAGATGTCCGCATGAGTTTCGCAACAGACGATTTTAGGCCTGTAGTTGTCGCCGATGGAGTGGAAAAGCTTAGGATCGAAAACTTTAGGTATCCCAGTCTGCCCGGAGTCCCCATCTCGATATTTACTACCAATGTGAGCCAATTCATAATGAATGGCACAAATGTTCACCAGTAACGTGCAGGAGGCTGTTCCAGAGAAAAACCGGTGATGGGCAGGAAAAAGTCCTTGCAAACTGGTGGAGCAGGCAGAGAATCGTGAAAACGGCTTCCATTTTTAGGACATGAAATCAAAAAGGAAGTCCGATTTCTAGCGGGATGGCGTTGATACTCAAACGCGAAGAGTAAAACAACAACTTGATCCGGCGTTAACGGAAAATGAGGAACATGTGATGAATACACTTAGCCAGAAGCAACAACAGCGGCGAAAAATACAGACGCAGCCCGGATTCCTTGCCGCGCTGGATCAAAGCGGCGGCAGCACACCCAAGGCGTTGCTGGCCTATGGCATCAAGGAAGGCGCTTGGTCCAATGACGATCAGATGTTCGCGCTTGTCCACCAGATGCGTGCTCGCATCATCACCAGCCTTAGTTTCAACGGTGATCGGATTCTCGGAGCAATCCTTTTTGAGGGAACGATGGACCGGGACATCGAGGGACAACTCACAGCGGACTATCTTTGGAACAAGGAGCGAGTTGTGCCGTTTCTAAAAGTGGACAAGGGGCTTGCCGAAGAGAAGGACGGTGTTCAGCTGATGAAATCCATGCCGGGCCTGCCGGCACTGCTTAACAAGGCCAACGCGAAGCGCATCTTCGGAACTAAAATGCGCTCCGTCATCAACCAGGCCAACGCCAGCGGCATCAGGGCAATTGTAGGCCAGCAGTTCGAGGTGGCAGCGCAAATTCTTTCGGCGGACCTCATGCCCATCATCGAGCCTGAAGTGGACATTCATTGTCCGGACAAGGCCGGAGCCGAGACACTACTCTTGGCTGCCCTCAACGAAAAACTGAACACACTGCCAGCTAATCACGAGGTCATGCTCAAGCTGACGCTGCCGGAACAGGACGACTTCTACGCCGAACTCATCAAGCATCCTAGGGTTTTGAAAGTGGTCGCATTGTCAGGAGGTTATTCTCGAGACGCAGCCAATGAACGCCTCAACAGGAATCACGGTGTCATCGCGAGTTTTTCGCGGGCGTTGGTTGAAGGTCTGTCGGCCCGGCAATCCGACGCGGAATTCGACTCAATACTTGATTCAGCTATTCAGAGCATATACGAGGCATCCATCACATAAACCAGGGTACATGTTTCTAATTTTGCCATCAATCCAGTGCGGCGTTCTTGACCATGAACCGCCCCGCACTATGCTCTCCAAGTCAAAGGCCACCGTTCAACAATCGTGGCTGTAATCGAATCCTGGCTGGTTGGATAGTCAACGCAATTTAAAACGCATATATTTGCCGAGCTTCTTTAAAAACAGCCCAGTCAACAACAGAAATATGAATTGTTTAGCTGTATCAATATAATTGTGCGGCCGCCAAGGATTTAAGATTAGGTTTTGGCCTCCAGCATTCACAAACTGGGCGTTGTAACTGAATGCATAGCCAACTGGATTCCTCGCACCTCCACCCCGGCTATTCCTGCCCAGCCCATACCTGATTTGGGCGAGAGCGAACTTGCCAATCTGCTTTAGCCTCGTCCTGTCCAACAACCTCAATGCTCCAGGAACGAATGGCTTGTTGTGTAGGGCCTTAAATCCAGCCGCCCAACACATCGGTCTAGGTCCAATCTCTCCACCCTTGATCCTGCCAACACCCTGTGCCACTAGCTTATGTTTTAGTGATGCCATAGCCTGATCCTTGGTAGCCAGAATGGGCCTTTCTTGGCTAGCCATCCTGAGCCGGTATTTTAATTCCGACGTCTTTTTCTTCAGTTTTTTGACCTCCTTTTTAGCGGAATCGGGTTTTGGTCTCATCAAACCATCATAACGAACCTGGTAGCCCACGAATTGCAGCCACGGAACACAGCCAAACCACTGCTTGCCCGACCAGCGATACGGGGCTTTGCTTTTGTTATCCCAGTGTTTCTTCCCGTAAACGACAGTGCGTTCCGGAGTGTGATACGGGAGCTTAAGGATATCCAGTTCATGTAGATAAGCTTGGAACACGGCCCGGCAATCCTTTTTAACAGGCGAGAGCAAAATCATGTCGTCACAATAGCGGTAGTAGTGGATCTCTGCAGTTTGAATTTCCCGTTGCCTTTCCACGCATTTGTCGGCCGCGTCCAGAATAAGATTTGCAATGACGCCGGAAATTGCACCCCCTTGAGGCACCCCGATCCTCACCGTCATGAGGTCTGTGTGGTGTTTATGTAGCGCTTTCAACGGCCAGGGAAAATAGCCATCTTCGTCCCTCTGCCGTAAACGTGGACCGGCTTCGCCCAAAACATTAACCGGAAAACTGTAGCAGTTCAGATATGCCCTGAAGATCTGGTCTGCACGAATGTCTAGGTCTGCGCCGACTGCAGCTTGTCGGAAAGCTGCCAAGGCAACTCCATGGTCAACAGTATCAAAAAAGCCGCGAATATCACATTCCGCCACAAACAAATCACGGGTCGGGGAATTATGTTTAAGATCATATACAGCGTTCAAGGCATCGTGGTGGGTCGGTGCCCTGCCTCCCCTGCGTACCCGGAACGCATACGAAGAACTGGAAAATCTCGAATCCAGCGCATCACGGAGATACCGGGCGAAGAGACAGAGAATCAGGTTGTCGGCGAGGGTGAACTGGCACAATGCACGGTATTCATGCCCTTTCTTGATCTGCCAATTGATCAACGGTGGGATGAATTCAAACGCGTGACCGGCCAATACCCGCGTTCGAATAGCGACGATGAACCGGTTCAGATTACCTACCCAAGGCTGAGCTTGCGACCGATGCCGCAACGCCCTTACCGCATTTTGCAGGGATGTCAGGTCCGGATTTATACCCGCTTTCCGATTTCGTGGCCGGAAAGCCGCCCACTGTCTCCGACTAGGCAACAATTGATAGAGCTGACTGTCGGGATCCGTTTCTGGCATGTCACCGATCAAGCGCGCGACGTATTGCCGGTCATTCCTGGAGTCGGCCTGTTTCACACGCTCCTTGCAGAGGTGGCTGATGATTTGGTCATCGCTAAAGTATTCGGCGAGTGTTGGCATAAAGTGGAGGGAAAACTGGTTGCGGAATTATATCGATTCCCCAAATATGTCCCAGACTGGCTGGTGCCGTAGCAACTTGCTTCAGCCAGTAAGCGCCGACGAAAACTAAATCTCGACGCACGCGACCAGTTTCCCCAAATTGTCTTCAGGCTTTAGTCGGTTTGGACCGATTCCCAATACCGACCCGAACCGAAGCTTCCACCATTCAGCTCCGCAGCGTTTTGTAGTCTAGCACCCCATCATTTCTGATAGCGGGTTGTATCGCTCAATATTTCTAGTTAATATCCTGGGATCTTCCATTCAGAAGGCGGCAATTCATCTTCCAACCCAATCAAGTATTCCAGGATCACAGACTTATCCAGGTGCCAATAACGGTCTGGGATGGTAACGAACTTCCAGTCTGGAGCGGGATAATTGTCTTTAATTGCCGCCAGGAGACTTTTTAGCGCAGTTTCATTTACCGGCTGATCGTAAGGAACGTCAAATTCTATAAAATAGTAAACTTGAGTTAGAGCCGGAGTATCAATAGGCATGTTTGACGTCATGTAGGCATAGGTAATAGTCTTTTTCTTCCCAGCCGTCCCGTCTAATGTCTTAATCTTGTTTATATCACTCATATTCTTTTGTTGTTTTTTTTGAGACCCGTGACTGTTTGTTAGTTATCTGGAGCCCGCAATCTCACCGGTCTCACCTTAATTACAGCTCCAGAAGTTGTTGTCGTTTTTTTGCACCCCGCCTCCTCGCTGTCCAGCCCGCCATCATTTCTGATAGCGGGTGTGGGGGTTGACCTCGTCTATATTTACACATTGGCCTAATTATCGGACTGCAATTGTTCAAATGACAGTTGTTGTCCCACGCCTAGTCCGTGAGTAAACCATGCAGTCGCGAACCAGGAGCTTGATTTCGCAACATTATTCGGCGTTTCAAAGTTCACGCGCTTGTCAAACAGGATCACCTCCAACCCATATTCTTTAAACAGTTTTTGGCGTTTTGCAGTTTCAAAAGTCGTGAGCGGAAGCAAAAGCGCGAATGGCTTCCCTAAACGGTAGCACCGTTCAAGAAAAGATTGCTTGAGACTGAACGGCGGATTGGTAATGATTCAATCCCACTTGATGCCCGGCTCGCCATCCAGAAAATCATGCGCCGGCTTGTCAATCACGTCAGTCCCGATCACGTTGTATTTGCGTTGGGCTAGCTCATTGACAAGGTTGCGTTTCCCCGCAGCTGGCTCCCATATCATCCAGTTTTTTGGCAGGTATGGGTAGAGCGGTTTCAAAGCTATCGGAGGAGTTTGAAAATCATCCGGGCGGGCTTTTGCTGGTGGTGGTTTCATAGTTGTTGTTGTTTTAATTTGAGACTTGAGACTTAACGTTAAACCTCCGTGTTTACGGGTATCACAGTCTCACCGGTCTCACCCCGATTCCGGTTCCAGCTTTTGTTCGCGTCCATTTGCACTATGTTTTTCTCGACCAGCACAGCCTTGTCGCGAAAAAACGTGGCTCGTGAATATCCGATCTCCGTCGCGGCCTTGAGCCATTCCGCCGTGGTGAGGGGACCTTCATCGAGCAGGCTGACCAAAGGCTCGTATTCGTCCACTTCCGCCACCTCGGTTTTAAGATCCGCAGCTGACAGGTCCGGGCGTTCCACCATGACCGGATACTGCCATTCAATAACGAACGGTGATTGCGGAGCCAGATTGCGCAGACTCATCTCAACGACATAACAATTCTTCTGCTGGTGTTCGGTGAGCGTGATTATCGAGTCTGCATCCCGGGCGAAGACACCACTGCCAGACATACGGTCGATCTGGTTTTTCTTGGCCGCGTTACCTTTGGTGAAGTGGTGGGCGAAAATCACCGCCGCACCGGTCGCCTCCACAAGCTGCTCAATCTGGTTGCACAAGGCTCCGACGCTGCTGGCCGTGTTTTCCGATTTGCCCACCATGGTCTTGTAGATTGGGTCCAGAATACATAGCTTGTAGTTTTCCTTGAGCGCACGTTGGATGATGCTTACGAGCAATGTTTCAAAATCAGCCGTCTGGCCGCGCAAATTCCAGATCGCCAGGTTGCTGAGGTCAGCATGCCCCTTGCGCTTTTGGATGATTTTTAGGCGGTCGGCGATGAACTCGCGGCGGATCTCAAAATTGATGAACAGCACCTTGGATTTCTGTGTTTTGTATTTCAGAAACGGTGTCCCCGTTGCTACGGCGGTGGCGAGGTCGAGGAGAATCCAGGTCTTGCCCACCTTGCTCCCACTAGCCAGAACCGCTTTGGTGCCTCCATGTAATACACCCTCGATCAGTTCTGCGGGTTTTGCTGATTGGTCGATAAGCAAGGCTGGGGCTAGGTCAATATCGGGGAGGCGTTGTTCGACTGTTTTGACGATGAGTGATGCCGGAACCACTGTCTGTGGCTTGGGCACCGACAGGATGGGAAGCGGCAACGGCTTCGGTATATTTGAATTATTCATTTAATTTGTTGTGTAGACCGCAGCCACCATTGAGATGGCTGCGGCTACTTTTGGTTTACGCTTCGGTTGCGGGCATCACTACGCTGACGGCGGGTTTGGGACGACCGCCGGAGCCGGCTTTGTGGAACACCACGATTTGGCATTTCTGGCCGGCCAGAGTGTTCAAATCGATACCTTCGGCAGCTTCATCGGTGGTGAGGCTGCGACCGAGGATCGTCTCCGTATCGGTACGGAGCGGCGAACCGGCGGCAAAAGACACCGGATTATCCTTGAACAATTCCTTGTCGTAACCGTTGACCTTGAAACCAAAGACGATTTTGGTCGACTTGGTTTCGTTGGGTTTTCCGACTACTGAACTAACTGTTGCGTTGTAGGTGCCCTCGTCGAGCACGATTACTTGTTTGGTTTTTACTATCATAACTTTATTTGGTTATTTGTTACTACCGTACCGCCCTTCTGGGGCGGAGACGCTTTCGCATCCACAAATACATTGGCTACTTTCCGGGTAGCATTTTGCTACTTTTCCCAGTGGACCTCTTTTATCGGTTTGTAGAGGATGAAGACTCCGTATTTAAAAGATTTGCTGAAGAAATACCCCAAGGTTGGATTGAGGGCCTCCACGCTCTTAATGGCAAATTTGATCACTTTGGCGACACTTCTCCGATCCAAGTCTGATTGGGTTGGAATCTTGGCAGCATGTTTCCCATAACCGATTTTCTTAAGGTTTTGTTCGAATTGTTCAATTTCCGATTCCACTACATCAGTGGGTTCACCGACGGCTTTGCGTTCAGCCAAATCCTCGTTGAGCTTCTTAAGATGATTTTCCAACTGTTTCCGGCGGCCGGGCGTCACAACTTGTTCATGACGCTCTTCTTCGACGGTTAGTGTCCCGTTTAGAAGTGCTTCATTCGTTTCATCGTCTCCAATAACAGTGGCTTCACCATTGAGCATCGCCACCAGTTGTGAGCAATGCACGTCTTCCCAGGGATGCTGAATCAAATAATGAATGTAACGCAGTCCTTTACAGACGGGCAGGCATACTTCTTTGCCTTCGTATGTAATTTTGCAGATTTTTCCTTCGATGCGGAACATGCCTGTCTGCCCAGCCTGAACCGGGATCGAAATCTGCTTGGTATTGCTGGGTGTCCATTTTTCCCCGTCCACCGTGATGCCTGAATTGTCCAAGACCACCTTCTTGCCCGCCCCCCATAGAGCAAACACCTCCACTGCGAGCGCCAGTGAAGACGCAACGCCTACGGGTGTGAAGATGAGGTGGTTATCGGGCATTGTCGGGTTGACTTATCTAGTTCTTTGTTTTTGTTGTTTTATCGGCGGAGTTTTAAAATGTGGTGGAACCGGCAATACATGCCTCTGTGTGTTCGGGGCAACAATGCTCGCATGATTTCATAAATCCACGCCGACAAACTCGAGCTTCGCGCCTGTGGCAAGTTGCTTTTTTCCAAAGTCGGTCAATAGGATGTCATGCCCTTCATATCCGCAGGCATCTTCGCTTAAACTGCCGATTGCTTTCTGAGCTTTGATGATATGCTGGTCAATCAATTGAATGATGGCGCAATCCATGGCAACAGCGGCGTCTTCACTGCCAATTATCTTCGCCATTTCATTGTTGGTTTCCTCTGTACCGTCATAGAGCCGGCTAAAGTCAACCAGTGATTCGGTTTTAAGAATATTTAGCAGGTGGTATGCTGCATTTCTGATGTATTGATCGTTCATGTATCCCATATGTTTATGTGTTTGTTAGTTGTGTGTTTTATTGTGCTGCAAATAATGGTTGGCGTGATTGACTGGCACCGGTGAAGGGATCGTAGTTGCCGTCCCGGCCGTCATATTTGGCCGCGTCGAACGCGACTTGGCTGAACGCATCAGCCAGCCCCACCTCCAAAATCCGGCGGCTGTACTGATGTTGACCAGTGGAACTGTCGAAGAACCGGCCGTCAGGACTGATCATGGCGTAGCTACCCCGGATCGTTTCCACCGGTTCGGCCACGACGATGATGCCCGATTCATTGATGCCATTATGGCGTTCAACAAACGCGTCGTACCTGGCCTGATCAATTTGCAATAACTTTATGGTTCCGTCGTTTTGGCCTTTGACGGGGGTGACTTGCAGAATTTTCCAGCGCACGGGTTTGGCCTGTAAAATGAAGGAGTTGAAGTCGTCCCCACAATTCAACGCGCTGACGACAGTGTTGATCTTGAGCTGCGCCCCGATGGCCTTGATTGAAGCGATGCGGTCGAGGTAGCCAGCCTCATTCAGACTGCGGCCCGCCAATGTCGCCCTGCCAATGTTCCGGTTCATTGCCGGTGTCAGCCCATCTATACTGAGCCCGACCCAATCCAGATTGCCCGCATATTTCTCAAGGTATTGGGTAGTGGAGGTTGTGCCGTTTGTGATTATGGCGGTGACCAGCCCGAGGCCTTTTGCGTAGGCGACGAGCTTTGGCAAAAACGGGCAGAGCGTGGGTTCGCCACCAACGAACGTGATTTTTCGGGCAATGGCATCTTCAGGTAGCGGTTCATTGGCGATCAGGTGGATGATTGCCATTGCATCCTCCTCGTTCAGGGCCGGGAGTTTGGCTCCAGGAATGTCCTGAAATGTGGCGTAGCAGTGATTGCAGTGGTAGTTGCAGCGGGAATTGACGAACAGGTTTATTGTCCCGGGCAAAGTTGCGTAAGTATTTTCTTTCATTCTTAAATAAATTATTATTGTTTATTGCGGAACTAATCCATTGGGGTTATCGAAGTGGTTCGGCGACTGACTGCCCGCGTCGCTTTATCGAGCCAGCGACGATCATTGCGAAGCTGATCAATATCGTAGCTCGCAAAATATTTCACACTGTTGCGCGGCCCACCGCCCAACGGTTTCAGCAAGCCAGACTTGGTGAGCAGCGGCATGTCATGCGTCTGGAAGCCGAGTAATTCGGCTGCCTGCTCCGTGTTAACGCGCGCTGGCAACCGCTGAACATTTAACAGCGATTGTGTGCGTTCGTTTGAATAAACAATTTTCATTGCTGGTAATAAATTACCGAAAAACTGGCATTCACTCTTCCCCCGTGGTTTCGATTACTTTCGGGCTGGTTTCGGGCTGGTTTCGGGAACTGATTTGACAAGACAGAAATTAAGAATCCGGCTATAATGACAGCGTATTTAGCCTGTTTTATCACATGAAAACGACGAACAATATGGCACGTTTGCAGCTAGATTTTGTCGGGAAAACATCTCCCCGACTCCATCAGACTGTTTTTTATCCCTTTGAGTCGGTCCCAAAATACCTCGACAAATCGTTCAAATGTGTTTACGGCCGGGGCAAAGGAAGATTTTCTTGGGGGCATGGCTCCATGGCTCTTTGCTACTTCCTATTGGACTACATCTGTTGGTCAAAACGAAAGAGCCGTTCGTCAAAATCTGTGTTTGTGCGGGAAGGTGAATACAATTCGCCAGTCAAAACACTCGACTATGCTATGGGGCAGGCGTTGAACTGGATGGAGGGTATGTTTGGGGTTTCCGAAGGGACAAACGATTGCCGTTTGCACGAATACATCAAGCGACTCAATCCGGAAAAAAAAGTTAAAAATCTGCCGTTTGGGTTGCAGATCGACACTGATATTTTTCCAGCCTCTTCAATTACAATAAATTGGGCTAACGAAGAAGTGACTGACGTGGAGACCCTAGATGGTTTGGCTGAGGCAATTGCGGAACAATGGTTCAAACAAGAAAAATATAAGAATGACTGGAAAGAATTCAAAGCGCAACGCCGCCAAAATGCTGAGAAAGAGCAGGCGGTGGCAAAACAAAAACAGACGGTCAAAACGCGCAAACCGAAAGCAACAGAAATAGTCTTGGGTGTAGCCTCGAACCCAATCGCAGATCCACAGCTCGAATGGCCTGACAACAAGCTGATCGATAAATCCATCTATTACCCAGTAATTGATGGGAAGCCTTCCTGTGTTAATAAACAAGACCTTGTCCAATATCGAGGACGGTTTATTAAAGGCTACCTTTCTATTATCGCACCCAATACAAATCTTCCAATGCCCTATGAAGAGGAAGAATGGTTAGACGCTGACTGCACAATTGTATTATCCAATCATTTATTGAAAGAGTCGTTGAAACATGTCCTCTGTCTGTTTCAACATGATGAAATCGGTCTTGAAGAATGGTCCAAACGCCGCATAGCTAATGCGATCTGGTCCAACTTGGAATGGCAAGAGGAGCTTCCACGCCGACTGGCGAGCGCGTCACCACGTTTGCAACAAATCTGGAACCAGGAATGTGCTAAATACTTTCCGGACATTGCCCAAGAGATAGTTTCGCTCGCGATAAATCCGGTGTCCACACAGGAACCACCCACAGCTGGCATTGAAAATGGAAATGAGACCGTGTAATCGTAAAACGGAATCAATTTTACATTTTTACATCGGTTTCTCAGTGATCAGATTTATGGAACCAAAAGCCTCGTCGATCGCAGGGCAAATGACCTGTGCGTTCCGCGCATAGGATTCGTGAACCGCTTTGGAATTGTGCCCCAGCGCCGCCTGCGCCCAGCGTTGCGGAATACCCGCAATTTTAGCCCGCTCCGCCCATGAATAGCGGTAGCTATGCAATGATACACCCTTTATCCCGACGCGCTTGCAAAGCTTCCACATGAAGCAGGCGCGGCTCCGATCGTCCATCTCTGCGATGGTTGGGAATAATGGGCCGGTACCCGGCAACTGACGAAGAATGACTTCAAGCCCCTTGCCAATGACCAGACAAGAGGGCGGCAGACTACGTCCGTTCAATTTCTGGCGTTCATAGCGCAATACGCGCTTTTGCCAGTCAATATTTGCGTCGTTCAGGTTCGCGGCATCTGTCTGCGCTGCGCCGATGAACCAGAGCAGTTGAAAATATAACCTCCATTCGTCGTTCACGGCATTCATGAGGGTGATGTGTTCGGACTCTGTGATGGCGCGCTTTTGCTTTTTGGTCATTTTCGGCCACAGTTTGCGTGGCAGGATAGGCGATGGAATCCAGCCCATGCCCAGTGCGTCGTTGTGGAGCGTCTGCAAAAAAGCGATGGTCGAATTTGAGCCAAGTTTCAAGGCTTCAAAGAAGTCATCCGCTGTCGTCTCAATCAGCCGTTTGGATTTCAAGAACTGCATGGGCTTTGTGCGGACAACGCGCTCGTGCCTCATGCGCGTATTGGTATTGCTGCGGTCGCAGAAACGCTCCAAGACATCCGCCCAGGTGCGTGTAATCAGTTTTGGGTCTTGGGCGGCCAAAAATGTTTTAGCCATCACCAAATTCATCATCGGCTGGTTGATGGCATCGTTTTTCGCTTGGATAATCTTTCTGGCTACGCCCAGATCTTGCGTGTGAAGGCTTTTCTGAAGTTTGGTTTCGCGATCCTCAAAGTAGAAAACTTTGCCGCGCCGAAACAGTGTGATTCGATTTTTCATTTTCGTGCACGTATTTTACGAGCACGAAAGAAAAGCCGTTAATAGCGAGTGACGGACAATAGCCGAAAGGTTCGGGACGGATTCAAAAATGTCCTCGACGGATCCGGTTTACTGACACTTTCACTGACAGTTGGCGATTTTTAGCCCCTTTTTCGTCCAGAATCTCTCGATTTCTAAAGAAATCGAATTGGCGGAAGGGGTGGGATTCGAACCCACGGTAGCCTTGCGACTACTTCTGATTTCGAGTCAGATGCCTTTAACCACTCAGCCACCCTTCCAACCTGTTTATTCTGTTGACTTTATATAATATTTTAAAACTTCTACTTTTTCCATTGCACCCCTGTTTTGCACCCCGTAACATCTGTTTGTGCAAACCGATTCGTCACAGGACCCGCCGCAGGGTCGCAAAAAACGCGAACAGCATTTGTCCAAAAATGGAAAATGGCGCTCGTTTCCGCGAGTTCCAAACTTGCTGCAATACGTTAGCAGCGGCATTTACTTTGGGAAAGTTAAAATCAGCGGAAAGAAAATCCGACTGAGCTTGGAAACGGATGTCTGGTCAGTCGCCGTTGGCAAACTGCCGGACTTCCTTAATACCAACCGCCTAAAAGGCAGCAAAACCCAAGCGCCCAAATTTCAGGATGCCGCCGAACGATTTCGCAAAGAGCTTAACAATGATTCCTCCATCAAGTTGAGGAGCAAAGAATACAGAGTCCTTTGCCTTGAAAAGATTGAAGGCACATGGGCGGGTCTTGCTGAAAAACATTTGAATGAAATCACGACCCAAGAATGTTCCAATTGGGCTGCTGGACTGAGCAACGAAATTGCCAGCCACTATTTCAACAACACCATTGGGACGCTCAGAATGGTAATCGATTGTGGGTTGAGAATGCACAAGGAAAATGGCGGCAATCTTTTTGAAAATCCCGCTCGCGGCCTGAAGCGAGTGAAGGTCACACAGAAGCATCTTCAACTTCCGGAGCCATCGCAATTTAAGGAACTGCTCGATAATATTCGTAAAAAAAGTGGCGGTTGGGGGATTCGTGTGGCTGAAATGGTTGAATTTTTGGCCTACAGCGGTACGCGTATCAATTCTGAAGCCATTTGGGTCAATTGGGATGATGTAGATCGGCAACGGAACGAGATTATTATTCGAGGTCATCCCGAAACTGGAACCAAAAACAGCGAAATCCGTCGCATCCCGATATTGCCCAATATGGAGGACTTGTTGAAACGGTTGAAGCCAAATGCAGAGGCTGCATGTGTCGGTAGAATATTGAAAGTCAAACAATGCAGTGCCGCGCTGAATCGTGCCTGCGATGATCTTGGGATTAAACGGCTGGCCCAACACGATCTTCGTCACCTCTTCGCCACCCGTTGCATTGAAGCTGGTGTGGATATTCCGACGGTGGCACGATGGATGGGACACAAAGACGGCGGTGCATTGGCCATGAAGACATACGGCCATCTGCGCAACGAACACAGTCAGGCAATGGCGGCCAAGGTGAAGTTTTAGCCAAGCATTATGAAACAAGTCGCATTCATTATTAAAACCGTGCTGGCATTCACGGTGTTGTTGGCTTTATCGGGCTTAAATTGCTTTGGGCAATTTGAATTCAGGATTGCCCACAATGTGGCTATCCTGATGGCATTTACCGGAACAAATAACGAAGTTCAGCTCCCAAGCGAATACAAAGGTTATCCGGTGGCATCGATAGGCAGGCGTGCATTTGCCAACTGCACAAACATCACGGCGGTCGATTTGAATGAGAATGTTAAGTTCATCGGTTCAGAAGCGTTTTTGGACTGTCACTGCCTGAAAGAAATTAGGATTCATCAGAATTGTGACAGTATAAGCACCCGAGTATTTGCGAATTGCTGGAGCCTTGAAAAGATTACCATTCCGTCCGGTGTCATATCTTTGGATGACGGACTGTTTGAAAACTGCACCAATCTTACGCAAGTTTACTTTTTGGGCGATTGCCCTCAATTTGTCAGTTCATCCGTCTTTGCTGGAGATAAAAAAGTGAAGATATATCATCCGGCAGCAGGAGACAATTGGGAACAATCGCTAGCCGGAGTGCCTGTTCTGCTTTGTGGAAACAGTTCGAGTGGCAATGTTGCTGAGAATACTACGTCGAGAAATTATCAATTGAGCATTTATCTCGATGAACTAAAGCGGCAAAAAGCTGAAATGGAAAGACCAGTTATGGCCAATTTTATAGGCAACTCAGAGGATTTACAAAATGATTTGAAATCGCTGAATCAGGTCTTAGCGGTTGCTGATTTGGCTGATACAGATTTGCAGATAATAAAGCTTGAAAGTATTGCGCGCACCCAGCAACAGTTCGGTAGGAGTATTGCCTGTAAAATGCTGGGACTGATTGGTGATGATCGTTGTGTTGGCATCTTGATGGATTTGATGCAAAACGATATGTCAGCCAGTAAATATGCTGCCCAAGCCCTTATGCAAATGGGAAACGCAGGGGCGAAGGGTATGATTCAAATTCTGATAAGTGGAAACTATGATTTAGCCATTCAAGCTGCAGACGGTCTCGGAAAGCTGCCCGCAACCCCTAACAGACCCGATGAATTAATTTTGTCAGGCTTAAGCGAAACGATCAAGTCAAAGGACACCAAAGTTAGCTCGGCAGCCGCAAGAGCTTTGGCAAATTATCCGTCTCCAAGAGGTGTAAAGATGCTGATGTTGGCCTTGGTCGATACGAACATTCAGGCAGATATGGCGTCTATTGCCATTGGCGTAATTGGAAACGGCAGGCTTAGCATTCCGCCGATTATCGATCTGCTGGGGAACTGCCACACAAAAAACGATTTAGATCTCGGGAGTTGGTGCTGTGCAATGCTCGGCGACCTGGGTGATCCGATCGCAAATGACGTGCTGTACAAGTCTGCTGTTGAAACATGGTCTCTCCCTGAAGAGCAGCCATCAAGTCGAGACGATAGTCCAATGAATCCAGAAGATGGCAATGAGGACTTTTTTGATACGTGGCAATGGCGGCACAACTCTGCATGTGCAAAGCTTGAAATGGACGAAGAGTATAATGGCCCTATACACAATGGCCAAATGACAACCGACCCATGCTCTCAAGCCTGCTATGCTTTGGCAAGAATTGGCAAAACCAGCTTGCCATATCTGTTGAATCTGACAACAAATGAAACAGCTTGGGTTCGTGGTCGAGCAATGGAGGGGCTGATTCTCCTTAATAGCAAGAATTCGATAAACCAGGCTGATGTGATTTTAGCCGTTGCAGCCAGGTTGAAAGATGGCGATCCGTATGTGCAAAAGTTGGCAAGACAAGCCTTGAAGGATGTTTCAAATACGTATGTGGTGAGCAGTGCGTACACCGAAGCGTTTGATTTGAGCATATTGCAACAGGATTACAAAGATGCATACCCGTTGGCCGTGGCCTATGATTTGTTTCTTAAGGCGAACATCAACCAACTATTCAACTTTGGCACTGAGCTTCAAAAACTAAATTACCTGGAAAGCCTAAATGGCGAGCACAGTCCAATGTCCATGTTTCAAAACCTGCCTGATAAAAGATTTCTGGCCAAGGCTATATTGCAATATAAGGGAATTGTCTTGGATTCCTTGCTAGCAGATATGCGTGCTGGGAAAACAGATGCCCCCGATGCCCAGATCGAAATCCACACACAGCAGGGCTTTAAGACAGAACTTGAGAGTGTCCAAGCCATGTTGGATGACAATACCGTATTAGTTGAATACCTTTACACCGAAAGAGGGATGGGTGAAAAGCGAGTCGCCCAATACGGAGCCATGTTGATTGGGAATACCAATATGACTTTCGTTGGGCAAAAACGTGGAATGCCAGTGTGGGTTGTTTTAGGTGACAGCACTAATTTGGATGCTGCCATCACCGAATTTACTACAGAAATGCGTGGGAAGTCACAATCAGATACAGCGCTCACGAATCTTTACGCTTTGGTATTCAGGCCAATCAAAGACCGTCTGCCTACGGGGGTTCTCAGATTGATAATCAGTCCAGATGCCCAGCTTTCATTCGTAAACCTGGCTGGTCTTGTAGATGGCAAAGGCTGTTTTGTTGGTGAAAAATACAACGTGGAGTACGTTGCAAGCGGCAGAGACTTGCTAACAAAAGTTGATTCAGTTGCTTCGCGAAATAGCATCTGTGTATTTTCGGCACCAGACTTCAACGACAAGCCTGCACCTGTTCCGATTGAATCAAGTTCACTGGCTTCAGCCGCAATCTCAACTGAAAATATGCGCGATTTTGAAGGCATTACTTTTCCTGACCTGCCGGGGACCGAAAAAGAGGCGGTTTTCTTAAGGGAAATTGGCAATGTCAACGGCTGCAAAGTATCTTTATACAATGGAAAAGAGGCGAGCAAAGCGAGGGTCAAAACGGTTCTGTCTCCCGCCATCCTGCACTTCGCCACCCACGGATTCTTCCTTCCGGAAAGACCGGTGACAGGAACGAATGCCGCTAGTTTAGATGGATTTAAACGAGCAGTTCAGTTTCACAATCCCATGCAACGGAGCGGTCTGGCGTTAGCCGGTGCAACCCGAACACTTGACGCCTGGAAACGCGGCGAAATACCGGACCCCGCAAATGATGGAATACTAACGGCTCAAGAAGTGGCCACGTTAGATTTACACAACACCTGGCTGGTCACACTCTCGGCTTGTGATTCCGGAATTGGTGAAGCAGCGGCCGGCGAAGGCGTGATGGGATTGCGTCGTGGATTTGTGCAAGCCGGTACCCAAAATCTTCTGATGGCACTTTGGCCGGTTTCAGACCGTCGCACTGTAGAATTCATGGAAGCATTCTATCAAAAAGCTATGAAATCGGGTGATGCACCGGGAGCATTGGCGGACGTTCAGCGCGATATGCTCGTAAAGATAAGGGCTGAAAAAGGCGCTTTGGCTGCGGCTCGATATGCCGGACCGTTCATCATGACTTTTCAGGGCCGGCCATCTTCAAACTGAATACCGTCAGGAAAGAAGAACTATTGGACATTAACTCCAATATTTCGATGATCGAATTTCATGGTGCTCTGGTTTCGCTAGCGGTTGAATTGTTTGCGTCAGTTGAAAGTTTTTCAAATTATCTGCTAGTGCGAGGATTTTCTTAAACACAAGTATTGACGATTGAAAGTCTAGAAATTCACTGTCGTTCAAAGTGAAGTCAATTTTTAGGCAGCAACTGTGCCACTGTGCCACGAAAGTTGAGCCAACCACATGATTTGTGCCACTAATGGCACACTACAGTCGGAACAGAAATTCAGAATAACCCCAACAAATTGTGCATCCCTAACGGTTTTATACCATCTGTTGTGCCTTGGCATGATTAAAGCTAGATTTACCCCATGTTGTTTTAGTAAAAAAGCAAATCCTAGCGGCTTTGAAGGCTCGGACGGAAAACTACACGAAACGTAGGGTAAATCAATAAAAATAATAATCGTATGCCACAACGTGTAAACTTCCGAGCATTGCTTGAGTCAGCCAGCAGGGATTCAGATCACTGGATAAAGTCAGCGAGTATTGAAACAAAGCCTTTCGCTGTCGAAACTGGTTTTCATATTTACGGTGAGCTCAATCTCACATTAAAACTTACAGCTGCAACCGATACAAAGGATGCAGCAAAACTCCTTCGCGTGCTTCAAGAATATGTGGCAATTGCAGAAACCTGTGCTGCAATTGTCGATGCCGAATTGCTAGAAATTCAGGGCGAACGGATACACTTACTCTTCCCCGCACCCCACGTTACAAAGGCATCTGTAGATGCACTACTGCAGTTTTGCGTCGCATTTGTAAACGGCGGTTGAAAAGTGCGGCGGGGGGCGCTCGAAAAGTGCTGCACCTTCCGGGCAAAGCAGACTGGATTTGCAGGTTTTCGTCAAGCAGTTGATTTCGCTTCGAGGTAGAAGCAGCAGGAGGGGGAGCTTCGAGCCTTTAGCTCGCCCCCTCCTGCGGTCGAAGGTTCGTGAGGTTTACTTTCGTTTCAGCCGGCGTTTGGCATCCGTCAGCCGGTAGCTCTCGCCGTTGGCTTCCAAGATGTGAACGCGGTGAGTCAGGCGATCCAGCAGTGCTCCTGTCAGCCGTTCACTGCCCAGCACTTCGGTCCATTGTTCAAAGGGCAGATTGGTGGTGACGATCAGGCTGGTGCGTTCATACGCCCGGCTGACGACATCGAAGAGCAGTTCCGCCCCGGTCTTGGAGAACGGGACATAACCGAGCTCGTCCAATAGGAGGACGTCCAGTCGCTCCAGTTGTTTGTGCAGCCGTTGCAGGGTCCGGGTTTCGCGTTGTTCGAGCAACTGCGTCACCAAGCCGGTGGTGGTCATGAAGCGGACCCGCTTGCCTTGGGTGCAGGCGGCAAAGCCCAGGGCACTGGCCAGATGCGTCTTGCCAGTCCCCGGGTTCCCGACCAGCAATAAATTTTCCCGTTTGCTGATGTATTCACCCCGCAGGAGTTCGCGCACCAGCGGTTCGTTGAGCGAGGGCTGGGCGGCGAAGTCAAACGTCTCGATGGTTTTCAACACCGGGAAGGCCGCTTCCTTGATCCGCCGTTCGGTGGCGCGGCGTTCGCGGTCAATCAACTCCCGTTCGGCCAGGCGTAACAGATACGTCGGATAATCACAGCGTTCCTGGCTGCACACGGCGCCGACACTGTCGTAGTCGCGCAGGAAGGTCGGCAGCTTGAGTTCCTTCAAGTGATGCTCCAGCAGGAGCACGGCGGGATTTTTGCTCATGCGACACCTCCCACCAAATCCATGTATGACGCCAGATTCGGTGCGGCCACACGGACGTGCCGCAGATGCGGATGGCCAGCCAGTGAGAACAGCGTGGCACCCCAGTCTTCGCGTGGATAAAGAAACTGGGCGACCGCGTCGCGTGTGATGGCACCCACTTCCAAAGCCTGCTCTACCGCCGCCCGCAACTTGGGCAGCGGATGCTTTTCCAGCAGCCGCAGCACCTTGATATACTCTCGCGTGCCGTCGCCATCCCGTTCGGCTTCCAGTCGGCGGCGCAGCAGCGCAAAACACTCCGGCAAGGTCCAACCCATCAGCGGCCGGGCATGATCAAAGGCCCCCGGCTTGGTCTCCAGCAACGCCAGATAATGCAGGGGTTCAAAGCAAACCTGTTCGTCCTCCCAGATCCGCGCATGGCGAGCCACTTCCTGTCCGTCGCCACACAAGACGACGCGGTCAAAGTAACCCTTGGCCACGATGGGATGGTGCGCCCAGCGCACAGGCACCGAATAATCATTCCCGTCAAACCGCACCAGCGACAGCGAACTGGCCGCCGTCGAAAACTTGCGGCAGGCCTCGAACGGGGTGGTCGGCAGCGGCAGGAAGGCTTTTTGATCGGCCAATAATAACTCGGCCTTGGGGCCCGTCTGACCCCGCAACCGGCGAGTTTGATCTTCTTGGCAGCATTGCTGCAGATGACGGTTGAGTCCGGCCATGTCGCCCGCCAGCGGCACGGGCACGAAATAGTTGAGCCGCGTGAACTTCACCTGGCCTTCCACCACGCCCTTTTCATTGCCACGCGCCACCCGGCAGAAGTGATGCTGGAAGAGGTAATGGCTTTTGAGCTGTAGAAAACCCTGCGTTAAACGCCGTTCCTTGCCGAGGATCTTGCTCACCGCCACCTTCGTGTTGTCATAGGTGATCCGCGTGGGCACGCCCTTGAAAAACTCGAACGCCCGCACATGACCTTCCCAGAACGTCTCCGTGCATTCGCGCTCGAAGGCCATCACGAAGGTCGCGTCGCTATACGGCAACGCCATCACGAAGAATGCCACCTTGCGCAGCTGGCCATTCACGTTGGCCAGCGCGTGACCGAAGTCCACCTGCGCCTCGCCGGGGCGATGCAGCAGCGGCACAAACACCTCCTGGGTTTTTTGCGTCAGTTCCCGCACCGCGTCCTTGACCACGGTGTAGCCGCCCGTGAAACCATCTTCCCGCAGCCGTTCCCAAATCCGTTTGGCCGTGTGCCGCTGTTTGCGCGGCATGGCCTGATCATCCTTCAAAATCTGTTTGATCCGTTCCAGAAATGCCCCCAACTTCTTCCGCGGGCGCGGCTGCTGCTGCCGGTAGCCCGGCGGGGAACTGTGTTCCAGAATCTTCTTCAACGTCTGCCGGTGCATCCCCGTCTCCCGGAGAATCTGCCGCCGGCTGACGCCCTCCACCAACACTCGTCTGCGAATCTCAGTCCAGTCGTTCATATTGCGATACATGCTTCATGGTTAATGAAGATGCCGCACTTTTGAACCGCCGCGTCACACACATGACCCCCGCCGCACTTTTCAGCCGCCGTTTACAGATCAGGTCGGAGTTTATTACTCCGATCTTCCCAAAATGATTTAAAAAGTATATGGGGTGTTTTACCCATGCGGCCACCAAGGCAATGACGAGGTCGGAAAGACATTGCCCCGTCATTCCCGAGTATTATCTATTAGATTCCGCACCCGGCATTTGAAATAGGCCTCTCGTCGTCCCCTGCGATCCATCGGCGGGTCAGTTCACCACCAATTGCGCGCGATATTCGGTGGGTGACAGTCCTTGGATTCTTTTGAACACGCGGTTGAAATGCGTGAGCGACTGGAAACCGATCCCGTAGGCAATTTCAGCGATATGCAGATTGGGATTGAGCAGAAGGTTTTTGGACTTTTCGATCCGCAGCCGCGAAACATAATCGGTGAACGAGTTGCCCACGATTCTTTTAAACAGCTTGCAAAAATAAAAACGGCTGGAGTGAACCGCCTTCGCCACCTGACCCAGGCAGATGTCTTCGGTCTGATGATCCTGGATGAAACGCCGGGCCTGGGTGATGATGGGCGGCTCGGCATTTTCCTGCTGGATGAGCAGATGATTGGTCAAAGCGGCGAGTTGTTGCGCAAAGACGTTCAGCAGCCCGAGGGCGGAGCTGTGTTCCTTCGGGGTGATCACCCGGCCGGAAAAATAGGCCTGTTTAAGGGTGGCGCGGTCGGTTTTAATGCCCCACTTCTCTGCCTGCCGGGCCGCTTTTTTAAACCTGGCAGCGGTCGGGGCTTTGCGGAAAACCTGGCCAATCTGGAGAAAACCAATCAGTCGGTCGTTCAGGCGGATGGGCACGGCGCTGTCGGAGAGACCCAAAGCGCAAACCGCTGTTTGCGGTCCGGTGGCGTCCGGCCGGCAAAGTCGCGCCTGGG
>Ga0302265_1000674_pt1 | contig 22128 bp, 18 predicted proteins | sample III_Bog_E1_1_FD_194556 | JGI IMG/M metagenome (GOLD analysis project Ga0302265, IMG submission 194556) | Peat permafrost microbial communities from Stordalen Mire near Abisko, Sweden - III_Bog_E1_1 | ecosystem: Environmental > Terrestrial > Soil > Wetlands > Peat | place: Sweden: Abisko...
GGGCGGCGGCTATGCGACCTCGCATTACCTGTCCAAGACAGTGGGCTATATGCGCCGGGTCGCCGGGCCGGGCGAAGACCTCAGCGTGGGGATGGTGGAAACGAGTTCCGACACGCGCTGGCAACTGTGGCAAGCGGCGGGGCGGATGTGGGCGGATCATCCGTGGTTTGGCGTGGGGCCGGCGCATTATGATTATTACTTCCGGCAATACCGGCCGGAAACGCTCCAGATGCGTCCCGACCGGGCGCACAATGATTATATCAATCTGCTGGCGGACTGGGGCGCGGTGGGCGGCGGCCTCGTGCTGGCGGGCATGGGGATTTTTGTTTTCTGGCTGAAAAAAACCTGGCCGCACGTCCGCCGCGAGGAAAACGCCTTCGGCACCAGCCAGAGCAACCGCTTCGCCTTTTTTCTCGGCGCGGGGTGCGGGCTGGCGGCGCTGGCGGTGCATGCGGCGATGGATTTCGACCTGCACATCCCGGCCATCGCGCTGACGGGCGTGACACTGCTGGCGCTCGTGGCGAGCAACGCGCGGTATGCGACGGAGCGGTTCTGGTTCCGGCCGCCGCTACCGTTGAAGCTGGCCGGCACGGCGGCGCTGGGCGTGGCGACCGTTTATTTTTCCGCGCAGGCGTGGCGGCTGGGGGACGAGGCGCGCTGGCTGGCCCGGGCGGAAACGCTGCCGGATTTTTCAGCGGAACGCGCGGCGGCGCTGGAATCGGCGTTCGCCGCCGAGCCGAAAAATTTTGCGACCGCCTATGCCATCGGCGAATGTTTCCGCACCCGGAGCCTGGACGGCGGACAGGATTACGCCGCGCTCGGTCAGCAGGCCCTGAACTGGTATGCGCGGGCCATCCGGGATAACCCGCATGACGGCTACAGTTTTCTGCGCACCGGGATGTGCCTGGACTGGCTGGGCCGGCACGCGGAGGCGGAAACCGCCTGCCACGCCGCCGAGGCCTGCGAGCCAAACGGCTATTACCTGGTGGCGAACATCGGCTGGCATTACGTCCAGACCGGCGATTATGCGGCGGCCGAGGAATGGTTCAAGCGGTCGCTGAAACTATCAAGGGACAATCCCATCGCCGACAACTACCTCGCGATTTGCGAGGCCAGACTGGCGGCGCGGGCGGCGGGACGTCCGCAATTGCCGGCCGATTATTGAGGTAAATGTCCATTGACAATTCCGACCAGCCACGGCTATATTTTTAACAGGATAAAATCCGCGTAAAAAATTTGTTATGAAGAAAATCCAAGCCCTGCTTTTTCCCGTCGTATGCGGCGCGCTGTTCAGCCTGGCCGGCCCGGCCTTCGCGCAAGCGACGGCGGACTCCGGATTCGCCACGGTGGTCCGGGTCGAAGGTGTCGCCAGCTATTCGCTGGGCAATGACAAATGGTCACCGCTGGTCGCCGGCAAAATCCTGCCGGAAGGTGCCGTCATCCGCACCGGCCACAATGGCGCGGTGGATGTCGTGCTCGGCAAGGACATCAATTTGCCGCATAACGGCTGGCAGTCCGCCCCCGGGCCGTCAAATCCCGCGCTCGCGCCTGACGCGCCCGTCCGCGGCATGATCAGCTACAAGCCGGCGGCGGAACAAAACGTCGTCCGCCTCACCCCCGACACCACGCTGGGCATCAGCAAGCTCACCGTCACCGACACCGGCGCGGACACCGTCAGCGACACCGAGCTGGACTTGAAAAAGGGGAAAATATTTTGCAGCGTCAAAAAGCTCAGCGGCCCCTCGCAGTATCTGATCCGGCTGCCCAGCGGCATTGCTGGCGTGCGCGGCACCCAGTTCAGCATTGACGTGGACGGCCATGTCTCCGTGTATCACAGCACGGGCGGCGGCGTGGTGCTCTCCATCATTACGCCCAACGGCACCCAAGTCACCCTGGTCGGTGCCGGTTTCAGCTACGATCCGGCCACCGGCCAGTTGACCACCAATTCCAGCGAACTGGCGAATTTTCTGAAGAGCCTGTTCTCCGCCGTGACGACGATTTATTCCCCGGTGTGCTTCGTCAGCGGTGACAATACCTACGTTTACGTCTCTCCCGTCCATGGCTACCACGGCGGCGACCATCATCATCATGGCGGTGGTGGTGGCGGTGGTGGCGGCGAGTGATTGCCGTTCATTCATTTTCAGCCAGCGCAGCCTTGAGTTGCGCTGGTTTTTTGTTTAATCCCACTGCGTGAAGTTTCAGCGCCCCAAGCTCACGCCGCTCGTTATCGCGCTGTCCGTCCTCGCGCTCGTCTGCGGCGTCCGCGCGCTGCGCTTGGATTTTCCTGAACGGATCGAGCGCATGACCTACGACCTGCGCGTCCGCGCCGCCAGCCATTTTCCCGCGCTGGCGGCCACAAATCTCGCCTTTGTTGCCATCGAGGAATCCAGCATCAAGGCCGTCCATGACGGAAAACTCGGCTACCGTTTCGGCCTGCTCTGGCCGCGTCAGGTCTATGGCCGCGTCGTGGACGAACTCGCCGCGCAAGGCGCCGAGGCCGTCGGCTTCGACGTGCTGTTCGCCGAACTCCGGCCCGACCAACCCCCGGTGCAGCTGGGCGACGGCGTCCGCCTCGAGGAATCCGACGATTTCTTCGCCGACCAGTTGCGCCGCGCCGGCAACGTCATTCTCGCGACCACGCCGGAACTTGTCCCGCCGCGCCTCTTCGCCACCAACGCGCTCGCCCTTGGCGACATCTCCACCGAGCGCGACACCGACGGCATTCTCCGCCGCGTAAAAGCCTTTCGTGACGTGCGCCACTGGCATCCGCTCTTCCAGAAAATCGCGGACGATCCCGAACTCGCCGTCAACCTGACCAACGCCATCTTCGCGCCGGGAAAAATAATTTTGCCGCAGACCGGCCTGACCAATTCGATTGAAATTCCCGTGGACGCGGAAAATAATTTCACCCTCGCCGACTTCGGCGTCGAAAAACTCCCGCCCGGCGTCGCGCCCACGGCCAAGGCCTTCACCACCGAACGCGTCTGGCACATGGGCATCCTGCTCGCCGCGCAGCAGCTCAAGCTCGACCTCGCCAAATCCACCGTGGACTTGCCGGGCGGAAAAATAATTTTGCATGGCGCGAACGGGCTTGAGCGCGTGATTCCCGTGGATGCCGACGGTTATTTTCTGGTGGACTGGCGGCTCACGCCCGACGACCCGCGCCTCATGCGGCTGCCGGTGGAAAGCCTGCTCTGGCAGGATCGCCAGCGGCTGCTTGGCGAAACCAACGGCCTGCGCGACGATTTGCGCGGCAAGCTCGTCATCGTCGGCTCTGCCGTGCAGGGCAATGACCTGACGGACCGCGGTGCCACGCCGCTCGAACACGACACGCTGCTCGTCAGCAAGCACTGGAACATCGCCAACTCCGTCATCACCGGCCAGTTCATCCGCCGCACCAATGCCGGCGAGACCACCGCCATCATCATTCTGCTCGGCTTGCTCACCGCCCTGCTGACGTGGGAACTGGGCGCGCTCACCGCCTCCGTCGCCACCGCGTTGCTCGTCGTCGGCTACACCGCGTTCACCTTTGTCATCTTCATCAAATTCCGGCTGTGGCTGCCGCTGGTGGCCCCGGTGGTCGGCGCAATTTTGATTGAACACATCAGCCTCGTGACCTACCGCGTGGTTTTTGAAGAGCGGGAAAAGCGGCACGTCAAATCCATTTTTTCCAAGATCGTCTCGCCGGACGTGGTGAACGAGCTGCTCGGCGCGGAGAAACTTTCGCTCGGCGGCGCGCGGCGCGAAATCACGGTGTTCTTTGCGGACGTGCGCGGCTTCACCACCTTCACCGACCAATTGCAGGAGGACGTTGCCGAATACGTTCGCACGCACAACGTGGACTTGGAAACGGCGGAGAAATATTACGAGGAGTCCGCGCGCGAAACTTTGGAGATCGTAAATCTTTATCTCGCCGCCGTCGCCGACGCGGTGAAAAAATACAACGGCACGCTCGACAAATACATCGGCGACTGTGTGATGGCCTTCTGGAACGCGCCGGTGGCGAACGAAAAGCACGCGCTGGCGGCGGTCGAGGCGGCCATCGAATCGCAGCGCGCCATCCACCAACTGAACCAGCGGCGGCTGGCGGAAAATAGCGCGCGCGAGGCGGAAAACCGGGTTCGCATCGCCGCCGGCCAGCCGCCCAAACCGCTGCACATCGCGCTGCAACTCGGCACCGGCATCAACACCGGGACGGCCACGGTCGGCTTGATGGGCTCCAACCAGCACATCCTGAACTACACGGTTTTCGGCCGCGAAGTCAATCTCGCCAGCCGGCTCGAAGGTGTTTCCGGCAGCGGCCGCATCATCATCAGCGACACGACCTACAACCATCTGCTGCGCCACGCGCCGGCGCTCGCCGCGACCTGCACCGAGCTGTTTCCCGTGCAGGTCAAGGGCATCAAGAACGCCGTCCGCATCTACGAGGTGAAGTGGAAATAGTTTTGAATTTTTAGATTTTAATTTTAAGTTGGAGCCGTCCGCGCGGCGGCCAATGCCGGTTCACCTTAAAACTTATAATTCAAAACTAAAAACTGAATGAAGCGCACCGCGATTTATCCCGGCAGTTTTGACCCGCTGACCAACGGCCACTTGGACGTGATCCAGCGCGCGGCGAAACTGTTTGACCACGTCATCGTCGCCGTCGCGGAAAACGAGAGCAAGCAGCCGCTGTTCACGCTGGCGGAGCGGGTGGCGCTGGTGAAACAGGCCGTCACGAAACTGCCGAATGTGGAAACGGATTCGTTCAGCACCCTGCTGGTGGAATATGTTGCGGCGCAGAAGGCACAGGCCATCGTGCGCGGGCTGAGGGCCGTGTCGGACTTTGAATTTGAGTTCCAGCTCGCGCTGATGAACCGCAAGTTGGACGAAAACATCGAGACGATTTTCATGATGCCGAAGGACACCTACACGTTTTTGAGTTCGCGTATCGTGAAGGAAATCGCGCGGCTCGGCGGCGACGTGCGCTCGTTCGTGCCGCCGAACGTGCAAATCGCGCTGAAGAAAAAATTGAAACAGGCAAAATAGCCGTCGAGCAAAATGTCATTAAAAATCAACCTGCGCCATTTGGAAGAAGAAGGCGTTCATCTCAAAGGTGAACTGCCGGTGGCGGAGCTGGATTTGGGCGTGAACGACGAGCTGATCCACTTGGAAAGGCCGTTGCGCTACGATTTGTCGGTGGAACTGCTGCATGATGCGGTGCTGGCGACCGGTTCGCTGGTGCTGCCGCTGGAGTGCGAGTGCAGCCGCTGCCTGAAGAAGTTCAAAACCGAGCTGAAACTCAGCGGCTGGGCGGCGCATCTGCCGCTGGAAGGCGAGGACAAGGTGCCCGTGGAGAACGACTGTGTGGACTTGACGCCGTTCGTGCGGGAAGATATGCTGCTCGACTTTCCGCAACATCCGTTGTGCAAACCGGACTGTGCGGGATTGAAAACAAAGAACAGCGCCCCCAAGGCTGCGGCCGGTGAAAAACCGGCGGCGGCGGCGTGGGCCGAACTCGACAAACTAAAAATTAAGTAAATTTATGGGCGTTCCAAAAAGAAAACCGTCAACGAGCCGGCAGCGCATGCGCCGGGCTTACAACAGCGTTCTCAAACTGCCGCAGCTGGGCAAATGCCCGCAATGCGACGCGCCGGCCATGCCGCACCGCGTGTGCCCGGCCTGCGGTTTCTACAAAGGCCGTCAGGTGCTGACCGTCACGGCGGGCGCGTAACAGTTTTTAATTTTAAGTTTTGAATTTTGAGTTGAAGCCATCGGCCATCCGGCCGTTCAACTCAAAACTAAAAATTAAAAACTAAAAACTACCATGCGAATCGCAGTGGATGTCATGGGGGGTGACCACGGTTGCGGTGTCATCATCGCCGGCGTGAAAGGCGCGCTGGAGGAAAATAAGGACATCACCGCCATCTACCTTGTCGGCAACAAAGCCGACATCCATGCCGCGCTGCCCCCGCGCGGTTTCCGCGACCACCGCGTCCGCATCGTCCACGCCAGCGAAGTTGTGGAGATGGAGGACAAACCGGCGATTGCGCTGCGCAAGAAAAAAGATTCTTCCATCGCCCGCGCGGCCGAGCTTGTCAGCGAAGGCAAGGCGGACGCGCTGGTTTCCCTCGGCAACACCGGCGGCATTTTCGCGGCGGCGACGTTCAAGGTCGGACGCATTTCCGGCGTGGATCGCGGCTGCATCGCCACGGTCATTCCCCGGCAGAACAACGAGTTTGTCCTGCTCGACGCGGGTGCCAACGTCGAATGCAAGCCGCTGCACCTCGCACAATTTGCCGTGATGGGCAGCGTTTATTCGCGCGAAGTCCTGAAGCGCAAAAACCCGCGCGTCGGCATCTTGAGTATCGGCTCGGAAGATTCCAAGGGCAACGAATTGACGCTCGAAGCTTTCAGGCTCTGCAAGAAACTCGATTTGAATTTCATCGGCAACGTCGAAGGGCACGACCTTTTCAAAGACCGCGTGGACGTGGTGGTGTGCGACGGCTTCGTGGGCAACATCGTTTTGAAGAGCATCGAGAGTCTGGCCGTGGCGATGTTCTCGATGCTCAAGCGCGAGCTGATGCACACGGCGCAGCGCAAGCTCGGCGCGTATCTGGCCAAGGGCGCATTTCACACCATCCGCCGGCGCATGGATCCGGAAGTTTATGGCGGCGCGCCGATGCTCGGCTTCAACGGGCTCGTGTTCAAGGCGCACGCCTCCGCGCGCGAACGCGCCGTAACCAGCGCCATCCGCGTCACGGCCAATGCGGTGAAAACCCAGATCAACCAGACCATCGCCCGCGACATCGCGGCGGCGAACAATATTCTCAACGCTGAAACCCAGCCGGTGAACTCATGAAAAATCCGCGCGCAAAACATAATTTCCTCGGCCGTTCCTGCTCCATCACCGGCGTCGGCTCGTATGTGCCAGAACGGATTTTGACGAACGCCGAACTCGAAAAACTGGTGGAGACCTCGGACGAATGGATCACCACGCGCACCGGCATCAAGGAACGCCGCATCGCGGCAGCCGATGAATTCACCTCCGACCTCGCCGCAAAAGCCGCCCAGCGTGCGATGGCCATGGCCGGCATCACCGCCGAGCAGATTGACCTCATCATCGTCGCCAGCATCACGCCCGACATGCCGTTTCCGAACACCGCCTGCCTTGTGCAACAGAAAATCGGCGCGCGACGCGTTCCTTCATTTGACATCGAGGCCGCGTGCTCCGGCTTCATTTACGCGCTGGAAATCGGCCAGCAGTTCATCATGTCGCGCACCTACGAAACGGTGCTGGTCATCGGCGCGGAAAAACTTTCATCCATCACCAACTGGAAAGACCGCAACACCTGCGTGCTCTTTGGCGATGGCGCGGGCGCGGCGATTTTGCAGAACCGCGCCAATTCCCACGGCCTGCTCACCACCGCGCTCGGCTCGGACGGCAGCAAGGCGGAACTGCTGTCCATGCCCGGCGGCGGCAGCCGCTGCCCGGCCACGGCGCAGACCGTCACGGACGGGCTGCATTTTCTCCGCATGGACGGCAAGGAAACTTTCAAAAATGCCGTGCAGGCCATGTGCAGCGCGGCCAACGAAGTTTTGACCCGGTGCGAAATTGACATTACCAAAATCAAGTGCGTCATCCCGCACCAGGCGAACCGCCGTATCATTGACGCCGTCGGCGAACGGCTCGGCGCCACGCCGGAACAGCTTTTCATCAACCTGCACAAATACGGCAACACCTCCGCCGCGTCCGTGGCTATCGCGCTGGACGAGGCGGTGCATTCGGGAAAAATCCAGCGCGGCGACCTGATTTTGATCGTGGCCTTTGGTGCTGGCCTGACCTGGGGCGCGGCGGTGATCGAATGGTGAAAAACTTAAATTTGACGGCCATCATGGACGTGCTACGTTGGATTAACTTATGAGTGCAAAGAAAATCGGAAGTCTAGGTTCAGTCGGAAATTCTGTCAGTGTCATGGGCCGCGAATCATCGTTGGCGCTTTGTGCCGAAAAAGTTTCCATCCACAAAAGCGGTATCGAGTTTTGCAGTCCCACGCCGTTTAACGAATGGTCCGAGATGACCGTCTCGCTCCAGTCGCCGATTGACGGCAGCCGGGTTTCCTGCCACGGCGTCGTCGTCGGCTGCGCCGGCAGCAAACACTCCGGGTTTCACGTGTCTATGCTGTTTACCAGCCTGACGCCGCAAGCGGAAAAACAGCTCGGCACCATGGCGCGTTCGGAATTCGGCACCGGCAGATAATCAACTTTCCAACCAAAATGAAACCCCGGACAAAGGTTCGGGGTTATTTTTTTGACCGCGCCGGAAAATTTTCCTAAACTCAAGCTGTTCAATTTTACACCCAAAACATCTCTTCGTAAAAAATGAAAAACGGCCTGACCATCAAATCCACCGGCGCGTTGGACTTCCTCTCGCTCGGCGCGCTCGTCCATCGGCTCGATCCCGGCATCATCCCGTTCCGCAAGGCGACGCATTGCGACATCCACGTCAGCGGTGGCGAGTTCAACGTCTCCGCGAACCTGTCCGACTGTTTCCGTCTCAACACCGGCATTGCGTCCGCGATGGTGGACTATCCCATCGGCGATTTGATTGCCGAGCGGGTTCGCGCCATGGGCGTAAAACCATTTTACAAAAAATTCAAACATGACGGCGTGCGCGGGCTGAACATGGCCACCGTTTATTCGGATCGCGGCCAGGGCGTCCGCGCGCCGGTGGTTTTTTACAACCGCAGCAACGAAGCCGCCGGCCAGCTCAAACCCGGCGATTTCAATTGGAATGAAATTTTCGGCAACGGCGTCCGCTGGTTCCACAGCGGCGGTATTTTTGCCGCGCTGTCCGAAACCACCGGCGAACTCATCATTGAAGCGATGAAGGCCGCCAAGGCCAGCGGCGCGATTACGTCCTTTGATTTGAATTATCGCCAAAAGCTCTGGGACATCTGGGGCGGACAGGACAAGGCCGTGAAGGTGCTCGCCCGTATTGTTGAAAATGTAGATGTGCTCGTCGGCAACGAGGAAGATTTGCAGAAAGGCCTTGGCATCGAAGGCCAGGATGTGGAAGCCGCCTCCAAGCTCGACCCGTCTGCTTTTTACGCTGTCATCGAGAAAGCCACGAAAAAATTTCCGAACGTGAAAGCCGTTGCCACCACGTTGCGCGAAGTGCATTCCACCAACCGCCACACTTGGGGTGCCGTCGCGTGGGTCAACGGCAAAACGTATCAATCGCCGATGTGCGAGCTGGATGTCGTGGATCGCGTCGGCGGCGGCGACGGCTACGCGGCGGGTTTCTTTTACGGCCTGCTGTCCGGTGCGTCCGAGCAGGAAGCCGTCAACCTCGGTTGGGCGCACGGTGCGCTGCTGACCACGTTCCCTGGCGACACCACCATGGCGACGGTTGAACAGGTCAAGGCGTTCGCCAAAGGCGGCTCCGCCCGCATCCAACGCTGATTTTATGCTGTATTTTGCGCGCGGCTCCATCACCGACAAATTGTCCAAAGACGATTTGCGCGCCGGATTATTCACCGCGCTGAAAAAGCTCGGTGAGCGCAAACACGTTCTTGCCGTGCCGCCGGATTTCACGCGCTTCCATTCGCAGGCCGGTTTGTTGACGACGCTCGTGCATGAATTTTACGGTGACAAACTGACGGACGTTTTGCCCGCGCTCGGCACGCACACCGCGATGACGGGCGAGCAAATCCACGAAATGTTTCCCGGCGTGCCGGAAAAACTTTTCCGCGTCCACAACTGGCGCACCGGCATCACGACGGTCGGCGAAGTGCCGGCGGCGTTCGTCAAGGAAGTCTCCGAAGGCGCGGTGGATTTTCCGTGGCCAGCGCAGGTGGCAAATCTCATCGCCACCGGCAAGCACGATTTGATTTTGTCCATTGGTCAGGTCGTGCCGCACGAAGTCATCGGCATGGCGAACTACAACAAAAACATTTTCGTCGGCACCGGCGGTCAGGAAGGCATCAACAAAAGTCATTTCGTCGGCGCGGCGTATGGCATGGAACGCATGATGGGGCGCGCGAACACGCCGGTTCGCAAAATCCTGAACTACGCCTCGGAGCATTTCACGAAGCATTTGCCGATTGTTTATGTTCACACCGTCATTGGACGTGACGACGACGGCAAGCTCGTCGTGCGCGGCCTGTTCGTGAGCGATGACGCATCTGGTTTTGAATTGGCGGCAAAACTTTCTCTCGAAGTAAATTTCGAGATGCTCGCCGAGCCATTGAAAAAAGTGGTTGTCTATCTCGACCCGTCGGAATTCAAGAGCACTTGGCTCGGCAACAAGGCCGTTTATCGCACGCGCATGGCAATGGCTGATGGCGGCGAACTCATCATCCTCGCGCCCGGCCTGAAGGAGTTCGGCGAGGATCACGAGATTGACCGGCTCATCCGCAAATACGGTTATCGCGGCACGCCCGCCACGCTCGCGGCGGCCAAAGCCAATGCCGAGCTGCAAAATAATTTAAGCGCGGCGGCGCATCTGATTCACGGCTCCAGCGAAGGCCGGTTCAGCATCACCTACTGCCCTGGTCATCTGACCCAGAAGGAAATTGAAGGCGTAAATTTCAAATACGCCGACCTGAAAACGATGACGCAGCGTTACGATCCAAAAAAATTGAAGGACGGCTGGAACACGCTCGCCGGCGGCGAGAAAATTTTTTACATTTCCAATCCGGCGCTCGGCCTTTGGGCTAGCCGCAACCGGTTTTCAAATTAATTTCCGCCTATGAGCTTAAATCTCCGACCGAAGAACGAGTGCCAATTTGACCAGATTTCCCTGGGCGAAGTCATGCTGCGCCTCGATCCCGGCGAAGGCCGCATCCGCACGGCGCGGCGGTTCACCGCGTGGGAAGGCGGCGGCGAATACAACACCTCGCGCGGCCTGCGCAAATGTTTCGGCTACAAAACCGCCGTCTGCACGGCGTTCGTGGACAATGAGGTTGGCCATCTCATCGAGGATTTTATCATGCAGGGCGGCGTCTGCACGGACTTCATCAAATGGCGCGCGGACGATGGCATCGGCCGCAGCATTCGCAACGGGTTGAATTTCACCGAGCGTGGTTTTGGCATTCGCGGCGCGGTGGGTGTGTCGGATCGCGGCAATTCCGCCACCTCGCAGCTCAAGCCGGGCGATTTTGATTGGAATCACATTTTCGGAAAACTTGGCACGCGCTGGCTGCACACCGGCGGCATTTTTGCCGCGCTGTCGGAAACCACGGCGGCGTTGACCATCGAAGCGGTGAAGGCGGCGAAAAAACACGGCGTCATCGTCAGCTACGACTTGAACTACCGTCCCTCGCTCTGGAAATCCATCGGCGGCTTGAAAAAGGCGCAGGAAGTGAACCGGGAAATCGCGAAGTATGTGGACGTGATGATTGGCAACGAGGAAGATTTCACCGCAAGCCTCGGTTTTGAAGTAAAAGGCGCGGATCACAACTTGAGCACGATTGAGACGGACGCGTTTAAGGCGATGATCGAAACCGCTGTGAAGGCGTATCCGAATTTCAAGGTCGCGGCGACAACCTTGCGCCGTGTCATCACGGCGACCAAGAATGACTGGAGCGCGATTCTCTGGCATGGCGGCAAGTTTTTCGAGAGCCGCAAATACCCGGAACTGGAAATCTTGGATCGCGTCGGTGGCGGCGACAGTTTTGCCAGCGGTTTGCAATTTGGTTTTCTCGAATTAAACGATCCGCAAAAGGCCGTGGATTACGGCGCGGCGCATGGCGCGCTGGCCTCGACTACGCCCGGCGACACCTCGATGGCCACGCGCAAGGAAGTGGAAAAAACTTTCGGCGGCGTCAGCGCGCGGGTGCAGCGTTAAGAAGTAAAATATGAAAACACCAGCAGAACTGTTCTCACTCAAAGGCAAAGTGGCGGTCGTCATCGGCGGCACGGGGGTCCTGTGCGGCGAGATGGCCGAAGGCTTGGCGACAGCCGGCGCGGCGGTGGCGCTCGTCGGACGTGACGCGGCCAAGGCTCAAGCGCGGCTCGATCAAATTTCCAAAGGCGGTGGCAAGGCGGAATTCTTTTCGTGCGAAGCCACTTCAAAATCGGCTTTGCAGCAATTGCTCGCGGATGTTCTGAAAAAGTTTGGGCGCGTGGACATTTTGGTGAACGGCGCGGGCGTGAATTCACCGACGCCGTTCTTTGACATTCCTGAAGATGAATTTGACCGCATTATCACGGTGAATTTGAAAGGTGTGGTGCTGGCGTGCCAGGTTTTCGGCAAACATCTGGTTGAGCAAAAATCCGGCAGCATCATCAATCTCGGTTCGGCGTCGGGGCTGACGCCGCTGTCGCGCGTGTTCACTTACTCGGCGTCAAAGGCGGCGGTGCACAACCTCTCGAAAAATCTCGCGCGCGAGTGGGCGACGAGCGGCGTGCGTGTGAATATTTTGGTGCCCGGCTTTTTTCCGGCGGAACAAAACCGCAAGGTGCTGAACCCCGAGCGCGTGGCGCAGATCATGGGCAAGACGCCGATGAAGCGCTTCGGCGAGGCGCACGAACTGGTCGGCGCGACGCTGTTGCTGGCGTCGGATGCGGGCAGTTTCATCACCGGCGCGGAGATTGTCGTGGACGGCGGGTTTGATGCGATGAGCATCTGAATTAACCGCAGAAAAAATTCAGCCCGTTGAAGCCGAAACTTCAACGGGCTTTTTGTTTGCGAAATATTTTACAGGTCGGTGATCGGCCGATGGCGCGGCACAAAGGCTTTTATCAATCCCCACGCAGTGAGGTAGCTCAGGGCGCAGACGGCAAACATGATGAGATAAGCGTGCTGCGGATTATCTTTGAAGGCGTCGGCAAGGGTGCCGGAAAGTTTGAGGACAATGACACCGCCGAGGCCGCCGGCCATCGCGCCAATGCCGGTGACGGAGCCGACGGCCTTTTTGGGGAACATGTCGGAGACGGTGGTGAACAAATTCGCCGACCAGGCCTGGTGCGCCGCCGCGCCGATGCAGATGATGGCGACCGCCAGCGTCGAGGCGTAGTGGCCGAAATGGTTTACGTTCGCAAAATATTGTGTGCTCAGAACGGTCAATGGAAACAAGGCGATGATGAACATCGCGGTCATGCGGGCCTGATAGGCGGGCAGGCCGCGTTTCATGAGCATTAGGGGAATGCTGCCGCCAAAAACGCTGCCGACGATGGCCACACCATAGACGACAAAGGTTGGCAGCATGATCTCGTGCTTGGTCATGCCAAACTGTTTGTGCAAATAATCCGGCAGCCAGAACAGGTAAAACCACCAGACGCCGTCAGTAAAAAATTTGCCGAAGAAAAACGCCCAGGTCTGCCGGTAGCCGAGCAACTCCGGCCGGGCGCTTTCGCCGAACCGGTTTGCGCCGGCAGCGCCAGGACGCGTCGCAAGCATAAGAATTGACACCAGCGTGCCGACGCCCGGCAGCAGGTTGAGCAGGACATACCCGCCGGGTTTGCCGAGGTCGTGCCAGCGCCGGGACTGGGCAGCCAGACTGGCCCAAAAGGCGACGACGCCGACGGTGCCATACAAAATGAAAGCGCCGGTGCGGCTCAGGCTCGGAAATAGCGTTGAGATAAAATAAACAAACAGGCACAGAAAAATAATCATGCTGGTGATGCCGACAAAGCCCGCCTGCGACATGCGGCCGGCAAACGAAAATAGCGAGCCGGAAACTTTCTTGGCGGACTTGTCGTCCTGCTGCTCCTGCGACTTGGTTTCGTCCTGGTCGCTGTGGATGTAATCGAATTCGGCTTTGGACAGCCTTTTTTGTTGCGCGGGCGGAGCGTAGAGCCAGAACCAAAAAATGAGCCAGATGAAGCCGATGGCGCCGGTGAGGATGAAGGCCATTTTCCAGCCCAGCCGGTCGCCAAAATGGATCAGGCACCACGGCACAAACAGCGCGCTGATCATCGCGCCGACATTGGAGCCACTATTGAAAATGCCGGTGGCCAGGGCGCGTTCGCGTTTGGGAAACCATTCGGCCACGGTCTTGATGGACGCGGGGAAATTGCCCGCCTCGCCGATGCCGAACAGGCTGCGCACGACCATGTGCGCCGCCGCCAGGCTGCCGACGAACGCATTGGCGATGCCGAAAACGGACCAGATGATGAGCGACAGTGCGAGGCCGAGCTTGGTGCCGATCCGGTCAATGACCCAGCCGGCAAGAATGGTCATGCCGGCGTAAAAACCGGTGAAGACGGTGGTGACATTCGCGTAGTCCGAGTTGGTCCAGCCGAAGCCGCCCTGCTCGGTCGCGGTGCAGAAATATTCCTTGAGATAGCTGATGACCTGCCGGTCCATGTAATTCACCGTCGTGGAAAAAAACAGCAGCGCGCAGATGATCCAGCGGAAGTTGCTCGCCGCCGGGCGGAACGGATTAGGGGAATTCATTTTGGCGAGGATTGCCGAAAGCGGCGAGCCGTTCAAGATTGGAAATCAACTTTACATAACCGTGTTTTTTCGGCAGCTTCTCCAGATGAATTTGAAAAAGTTTCTGCCGTTGCTCCCGGTTCTGCTGCTGGCGGGTTGCAGCACCACCGCCACGTTCACGCGGATGACACCCAGCGTGCAGCCCCGCAATGCCGACAACCTTTATCCGGTCGAAATCGCCTTCAACTCCGGCCAGCAGTCGCTCCGCTGGGACAGCCTCAAGCCCTATGTGGTGGTCAATGGCCAGTCACTGCCGCTGCGGCCGGTGCCCGTGGTCGAAAACCGCTGGGAAGGCCTCGTCCCCGTGCCGCCGACCGCAAACAGCGTGACCTACCGTTTCAAGTTTGACTACCTCTACAACGCCTTCGGCAACGGCGCGCAGCCGGACAGCGCGTGGTCGCCGGCTTATACCCTGAAGGTTCTTGACCAATAAATTTAGGCAAAGCAAAAGCGCGGACAGCGATGTCCGCGCTTTTTTGTTTACGGACGAAATAAAATCAATTAAGCGCTGGCTTGTTACCCTTCTCAGCCGGGTGCGCCTTGACGTAGGCGGAAACCATCTGGTTGCCCAGGCCCGCGCAGGAATACGTCACGCCGTCCCAGCGCTGGGCCTGCTCAATTTCCCGCGCCGTGGTGATGCCCTGCTGGTGAAGCTGCTTTTCCCAATCCGCAAACCGGTTCAGCTCGTAAAAGCTCGTCGCCAGTGCCGGCGAATTTGTTTTGTCGCCTTCCGCCAATTGCCAGCGCAGCAGCGGCAGATAAAACCGCCGTTTGTTCTCCGCCCACCACGTTTCATTTTTGGAAGGCATCGCGGCCAACGCCGCCGCCAGCCGTTGCGCAGCCTCCGGCGCATTCGTGGCGGCGACAAATGGAACCGCATTTCCATCCGCGTTACGGGGCGCTTTGGATTCCCATTCCTGCCGGGTGCAATAATACGGCGGCGGCAGTTCATCCACCAAATCCAGCATCACGCCCGGCAGAATTGTGTTCATCGAATTATTGCGGTTGACCTGGATCGTCAGCTTCGCCGGCCCGCGCACGAGAAACCGCTTATACACGCCGCCCCAGAAATCATGCGCCCGCGCGTGTGCCAGTTCCGGCTTCTGGTCAAACTCCACAATGTCATAAAACGACCGTATAATCGTGGTTTTGCCAATGTGCGAATCCAACGATGCCCGTCCGGGATGCGGGCGGATGGAGATTTCATAATCTCGGAACCGGTTGCCGCCGTCATGCCCGTTGGGATCAATCTCGTAAAGCGAGAGGTAAAATAGCCCCGCCGGGATGCTCAACGAACAATAGATATGCGGCCCGTCCTTGCTCATGGGATAGGTCTCGCCATGGTCGTCCCATTCCGATTCCCGCCGATCCACGTCCCATGTCGTCAGTTTTTTCAGCACCCGGCTGTGCAGATACGTCGGCGACATTTCCAGACAGCGGTTGTCCTTCGTCGCCAGCCAGTGAACCCAATACCGCAGTGAATCGCCCGGCGCATGGTTCGAGCCTATCCGCGCGTCATACATCACGTCCCAGCCCGAGCCCCACACGTCAGACTTGGGTGCCCAGTTGGCGCATAGCACAATCCAGAACCGCCCGTAACGCCCCGTCCACTGGCCTTCCGTCCGCCAGTCATCCTCCAGCGGAATCACCGCGCCGTTTGTCAGCCGGGCGGCTGGCACAGATTCAATCTCCTTTAACAACCCGTTCAGCTCCGCCAAGTCCGGCGCATGGGCGGGCGTAGGGAATGGCACATCCGCCGCCACTTCCGGCAGTTCGGGTTTCGCCACCGTCTTATGCAGCAACCGCCGGGGTTGCGCCGCGCGCAACAGCCCTCTGCCATAGCTCGCCAGCCACGGACGAAAATCCGGCATCGGCAGGATTGCCCGGCCAAAGTCCGCCCCGCCGGTTTTGTCGGTTGGCATCTTGGCCAGTTCCTCATAACCGTAGCCGGACAAGGCCAGCAGCCCGTGCTGCCGGAAATCCGCCCAAATCACCCCCGCATCATCTTCCGCCAGACAGGTGACATAATCCTCCGGCGGCACATCCCTGGGGATGGACTGCGCCGACCAGCCTTTCGGCGGGCCGCCCGCCAGCCCCCGCATCTTGTCCGCAAAATCCTTGCCGCGCCGGAAAGTCCACGTTGCCCCGCTGTCCCGGCTCCAGGCCAGCCCGCCATCCGTCGCCGCATAGATGGTTCCATCCGATGTCACCAGCAAATCATTGATCAATTTTGAAGACAGGCCGTAGCCCGCGAACGTGGGCAACTCCTGATCTGCCAGCGGAGCCTGCCGCCAATCCGTATAATCCGAATCCCGGCTCGCCATCGCAATCCCATCGCACTGTGTGCCAACGTAGATGTTCCCCTTCGCATCAAACGCAATGGCGCTGATCTGGTCGCTCGGCAAACCCTGCCCCTCTCCGCCGCTGTCAGCGGGGGAGAGGGTGGCCGCAGGCCGGGTGAGGTGGTTTTGCCCCTTCGTATAATTTCTCCACTCATCCTTGCCCACCTCATACCTCGTCAATCCCGCGCTCGTGCCTATCCACACATCCCCGTCCATGGGACAGACGGCGATTTTGAAGACCCGCTCGCCGATGGGGCCGTGGGGAACGTCATAATTGCGCCAGCTTGTGCCGTTATAGACCGAAACGCCATGGTTCAGATGGCCCACCCAGATGCGCCCCTGCTTGTCCACCGCCACGGAATAAGCATAGTCATCCCCCAGACCATCCTTGGTTTTGAACTGCACCCACTGCCGATTGGGTATGGCATTGGGATTATACTCCCAGACCCCGTTCCCCTCCGTGCCGACCCAAAGATTGCCCATTCCATCCCGCGCCAAGGACATGATGAATGAACCGGGCTGCGGGAAGGTTTGCCAAACAGTATTGGTTGCAACGCCTGCCGCCGTGAGCAGAAAAGTCAGGAAACAAGCAATGCTAGATTTTCGCTTCACACACTCACCTTTTGGTAGCCCACAGATCCGGGACAATGCCACCACAATTTCGGGACAGGGCTAAACTTCCACTTCTATTTACCATGAATTAATGATGGTTTCACCTTTCTTTATGGCAAATCCGGATAGAAAGTTTGTATCCTGTGCCGATGAAGTGCCCCCTGAAAAGTAAAATATTCCATCGTATTCCACACAAACGTCAGGTGCAGCAATCATCGCCATATGCTGGCCAAGATACTCCCCAGCATCTACAATCGTTTCTGGAGCATTATCTTGCGGATGAGCCGAACGGATTAGCTTCATCTTTACATTTGCGACTTTAATTCTGTCAATTACTGATTGATCAAGAGCTATAACTTTCGTTTTGATCATGAATCCTTTTAACCTAACCTCGTGATTTGTCAGTGCTGGAATCTGGTTATTGGTTGTAGCCAACTGTTTATTCTGGTCATCTGCAGATGCTGATCCTATCTTCACGATGGCGATAACCACGACTAAAATAATTAGTGTTTTCATAATTGCTTTCCTTTATACGGTTAATTGTCAGTTGTGTAATGCAATTCACTTGCAGAACCCGCAGAAGTATCATTCTTTCGAACCCCGGTTCCATTCGAAGGCGGAAGGCTCTCACCGTATCCAGCCAAACTTCCGTCTTCATAATCTTTGTCTTTGTTTGCACCAGATACTTTCGAGGTTCCATAAGATGGATCATAATAAGACCCGTTGCATAATGTAATCCAATGTCCATTGAAGCCGCCTGGAGGGTTTGAATTTCCCTGACCAGGCACACCAGGAAGATCAAAAGCATCAGTTCCGACGTTGTAAGGATACGTTCCTGAACCACTTGGTGGATTATTAAATTGCCAATCCTTGACAAGAATTGATTGATCTGATGCAGCCACCGGAAGCGCCTTAATTCGATCAGCAGAAATTCCATGCGCTCTAAAGCAGTCACGCAATAGGGCGCTCCAAGCCTGACAATTACCATTTGCATCAGCAGCACTCAATATCCCTCCCGTTTCTGTCGCGCCCATTTGGTAATCGCCCATACTGTTTGTCATCCAATAAGTCATTTGTATGTTGTCACTTACTCGTTTAACAACTAAACCTGTAAATCCACTAAAGACGGCATCGGCTGTTCCACCCACAGTTGTCTGTCCAACAGCATTTACACAGGCCAACCACACCACCGTGTGATACAAGGTTGCACAGGTCGGGTCGTTCAACGTCACATACACTTGATTGGCGGTGGTGGCGATATCATGCCAGTTGGTTCCGCCATCCAGCGAAGCCTGCCAGTCAATCGTCAGTGGGTTTAGAAAGTCAACCTTGTTCTTGAAATTATCGGTAGAAGTCACCGAGCCCGGAAACCCTGACACCACCGGCAATTGCGGCCCGCTGCTGATACCCTTGACCAGCACCGGCCCGGAAAAACCTCCCGGAATGATGATCCAGTTTGGCGTCACGGTCATGGACGTGTTCCGTGTGTAGCAGGTGGGGTAATTGGTGGTCATGTTATTGGTGAGCAGTTGCCATTCCGGCGATGGATATGTGCCACTGCCGTCGTCTTTGGAAATCTGGTGATTGCCATTGGCAAAACCCATGTTGGTCAAGGTCACGCTGATCACATTAAACGGGATGGATAGAGGCGTCGCACTATAAACATTGGTGTCGCAGGGCGTATTCTGCGTGTATTCTTCGTTGAACGTAACCGTCCCGCTGCCGGGATTGGTGAGCGTAAATGTGGCTGACAAACCCGAACCGTTGGTGCTGAAGCTCCCATAGTTGACAGTCCACCAATTGGTAATAATGGTGGCCGCAACAAGGTTGGTAACATAGGTATCAGGATTTATACCGCATGGATCATGTGTTGTCACCACAATGGAGTTGGAGATGTTATTGTTCGTCGCGGAAAGGGTCACGCTCATGTTGGCGGCATACCAGAGATTGGTGGCGGACGAACTGTTGCCCAAAACAACGGTTCCAGAGGTGCAGTTGGTGGACATTTGCGCCACGGAAAAACCACTTGTGGTGGTTGGATGTCCGATATCGCCACATGGGGTGAGATTGGTATAATTGCATGTGAAAATCACCGTCCCGCATCCGCCATTGGTCGGAGTGAATGTAGCCGAATCTCCGGTTCCACTGGCGTTAAAACTTCCCACGCTGGCCGTCCAAGTCATAGAATAATTCGGTTGGACAGCGTAGTCCGTAGTGGTGGTTGAACCATCGGAATTGGTTGTGATAACCCTAACATCCGCCGAATATATCAAGAAAGAACCTGAATCTACTGTCACCGAATTGCCAATACAAACTACAGGAACGTAAGTTTCGCCTTCAAATACAACTGATCCCTCACTAATGCAATTTGTGCAGCTTTCCACATTCGGCTGTGGATTTGGCGGAACTTGCTGCGCCCTGCCGGGCGTGGGCGTGAGCCAGCCGGAGAACAGCAGGCCAAGGGTTAAGGTTGCCATGATTAACGCCAGCAGCATCGGCCGCTTGCCCGCATAGTTCAATACTTTTTTGCTCATGTAAAATTAAGTTCTGATTTTTTCCAATGTGTCCGCCAAATCGAGGCAAGGCCATTTGTTCGGTTTCGACTAATTAGCAAGACCTTCACCAATTCTTTTCCATTCTTTTATGTAGTCATCGGGGTGCTCCAAGAAATGTGGATAACCAATCACAAATGGATTATCCGCCAGGACGTAAAGAGTCTTGATGCAATTATACTGAACTTCTCGGTTTTTGGTTCCAGTCATCAAATGCACCACATTTGCCGCCATGGATAAATCCTTTTTGCTCCTAATCAGCGATAAGGCCATTTTATTCACCTCCTCATCACCACTGTCGAGCAAACTCTGAATCTCTTCGGCTTTCGGCGGCTCATTGTGAAATAGCTTTGAAAGGGATGTCATCATTTGCTGATCGGCGCTCCAAACATCTTGATCTACGTTTGTCGGATTTGCTTCACTCAAACATTTGATCACTTCCGCGCGCAGACCCGGTGTGAGTGGGAAATTATTCAGAAGTGCTTCGTAGGCTGTTGCCCTTATCAAAATCCGGGCATCTTGGGTTTTATTGGTCCAATACGAAAAATCATTATGCGCGTCATCGTGCAAGTCACGCAAGAACCTTGCCCACCTTACAGCCAAACCATAGTTGGTGGCCTCAACATTGGCAATGGCTATGGCCCGAAGCCGATCCAGGGTTGAACCCGCCTTCTCGCTTGGATCACGCTCCAGTTGAATAGCAAATTCTTCTTGGGAGACCGGGGCGTATTCAAACGTCTTTTTATCATGAGATAAAAATAAGACGCATTGATACCCGGGAGGGGGAGCCTGCTTTACTCCACCAAATTCGCCATAGCCACTTCTCTCGTCACACCAGAGGTTCAGGTCATGCTTTTTGCCAGACAAACCCTTTATAGGTTCATTTACACTTATCTGGGCAATGTTTAAAACCAATCCGTTAGTGTTCCGTGTCTTGGTCCCGCTATATGAGTCAACGTGTCCGACTTCAATTATGGGTGCCAATATCAACTGACTGGTTGAAGCTTCAAAAGGATCTCCATAAACAGCAGCGTAAAACCATACCCATATGATTATTTGCAGAATGCGTTGTTTCATTTTTTGATTTTTTTAAAAACTCAAAACCACTGGCTATTTCCAGCATTTACCACTGAAAAATAGTTTCTCAATGTCTTTAAACATTAATTTGGAGTCGCTTTATTCATGACGTGCGTGGTCTTGGTAGATTTGCCATTTAATTGCTTGAATTGGAACGCCTTTTCCAACAGTAGTGCTCCCAACATAAAGGGATCCATTTAGATGGTTAATTTTCACACTCTCTGATCGAGGGTTAAAAACACTAGGCACGCATATTCCGTCATCATATCTTATTATCGTGTCATAACAATTGCCTGGATCTTTCTTATCCCAACCTTGTTCATCACCAAAACCCCAACCCACTATTGGGTGGTCAGTATAGTCAGCATGATTTGCATCATTTGCTTCACCGCTTAGCGTTTGAGCATTACTAAATTTTCCATCCCCATCAACGTCCTCGTTCACAGGAAGAGCATATGGAAGCACATTTCCCCACTTGTCGAGAATCTGGTCTGTTATCACTGACGAATAAGCAAGGCCATTCCCTTTAGGATTATTATTAACAACACTAGAATCCTTATCCGGCAAATGTTTGAGGCTATGCGGAGCCATAACTGTAAGATAAGCTTTACATATTTCCGTTCCATTGATGGTTGCTTGCACAGTAACGTCGTTCAAATCCGCGCTTTCAGCTTTGCCTTTAAGCGTAATGCTGGAACCACTACCGGTATAAGTTGTCGGTCCTGTAACCGTCCATTCGATTGTCGCGCCGTTTGGCGCACCAGAAACAGTCGCTACTGTCGTCATGGTATAACCATAACTAGTAAGGTCTTCTCCGTTAAACCACCAAATAGCAGCAGAAACCAATCCACAACTACATCCACCATCCATAGGCTTGATGACCTTATCGACGCTCGCACTATCGCTTTTGACATTCGCAGAATTGCCATCAACACCCAATGCCACTGTAATCGGATACCAAGAGACAGTGGCTAGGTTGATGAGTCCGGGTGAAGGGCAAATATTCGTATCGCTGCTGGTTACAAATACATCGGCATCTGCGGTAAATGAACTTGTAACATTGGCCGGAAAATTGGTATATGGAGCAGCCGTAATATTAGTCCAAAAAACTCCACTCACCGCA
>Ga0302265_1000684_pt1 | contig 21909 bp, 11 predicted proteins | sample III_Bog_E1_1_FD_194556 | JGI IMG/M metagenome (GOLD analysis project Ga0302265, IMG submission 194556) | Peat permafrost microbial communities from Stordalen Mire near Abisko, Sweden - III_Bog_E1_1 | ecosystem: Environmental > Terrestrial > Soil > Wetlands > Peat | place: Sweden: Abisko...
CGGGGCATTGCCCGGTTTTCAAGCCCCGTCGTATTCGGTTATGGCTGGTGGCGTGGGCAATACCGTCGGTGGTGTCTATACAACTGTGGGTGGCGGTGAAAACAACACTAACAGCTCCTTTGCCGGAGTGGTGGGCGGGGGTCAGAATAATCTGGCAAGCGGAGTGAATGAACCAACCGTGGCCGGTGGCTCACGCAATACCGCGAGCGGCGACTATAGTTTTGTGGGCGGTGGCGTTGCCAATACCGCCAGCGGCAGTTATGCCACGGTGCCCGGCGGTCTCCAGAATGTCGCCAGCGGGGTTTCTTCGCTTGCCGCCGGCGATCACGCCCAGGCCACCAACGACGGCGCCTTCGTGTGGGCGGACGATTCAACGAGTGGAGCCTTTGCTTCCACCGGCAACAACCAGTTTCTCATTCGCGCAAATGGCAACGTGGGCATCAACACCACTACACCCGGATCGGAACTCACCCTGGTGCAACCCAATGCCGGCGGGCGCGGCGCGGAATTAAGCCTGGTCAATCCGGCGGCGTCCACGGTTGGCAACGAGGTGGCCATCAATTTCGCCACTGACCCCAGCACTTACAACCTGGATAATCCGAATGCGCAAATAAAAGCCCGCTCAATGAACCTCGACAACCGCACTGACCTCATTTTGAGCACCTACAACGGTTCCGCCTTTGCCGAACGGCTGCGTGTCCAGTCCGGCGGCAACATCGGCATCGCCAATACGAATCCGGCTTATTTGCTGGTGGTGGGCGGATCCGCCAGTCCGGCCTACTGCAACGGCACCACCTGGCAGAACGGTTCGGACCGGAACATCAAAAATGACTTCAGTGAGATCAGCCCGCTGACGGTGCTGGCCAAGGTTTCCGCGCTGCCCATCACGGAATGGCAATACAAGCTGGAAGCCGCCGGCACCAGGCACATCGGCCCGATGGCGCAGGATTTTCACGCGGCCTTTGGTCTGAACGGCGCGGATGACAAACACATCTCGACCGTGGACGAAGGCGGCGTGGCGCTGGCGGCGATTCAAGGGTTGAACCAGAAGCTCACCGAAAAGGATGCGGAAATACAGGAATTAAAACAACGGCTCGAAACATTGGAAAAAATCGTTCTAAAATCAAACTAAAAGGAGTTCGTCATGAAAAGCAAGTCACGAAACATCACAATGGCGCTGGTCTTGTTGGCGCTCGTAAACCTTCAAACAGCAACTTTGCAAGCCCAAGGCACGGCGTTCACCTATCAGGGCCAGCTCCAGAACAATGGCAGCCCAGCCAGCGGCACTTACGCCCTGACCTTCTCGCTGTTCACCACCAACACCAGTGGTGTGCCCGTCGCCGAACCGGTCACCAACAATGCCGTGGTTATCACCAACGGTATGTTCACGGTGACGATTGATTTTGGCCCCGGCGTTTTCACGGGCACGACCAACTGGTTGCAGATTGGCGTGGCGACGAACGGGGTTGAAAGCTTCACCGCCCTGACTCCCCGGCAGGAATTGACGCCGACCCCGAATGCAATTTATGCGGAGAGTGCCAATGGTTTGAGCGGTAAGTTGTCCGCCGCGCAATTGACCAGCATCGGCAATACCAACGGTGGCAGTGGCAACTTCTTCGTTGGTCTGTCGGGCAATTCGACGATGAGCGGGTATTATAACACGGCCGATGGCTATCAGTCGTTTGGTATCAACACAATTGGCTATGAAAACACGGCTTATGGTTTTCAGGCGCTTGATTCCAATGCCAGTGGCGATAACAACACCGCCGTCGGTTATTCGGCGATGCTCGCCAACAATAGCGGAAGCCAAAACACGGCGGTGGGAGAGAATGCGATGGCAGGCAATCAATCCGGCGGTGGCAACTCCGCCTTCGGCGCCCTGGCGCTCGGCAACAACCAGAGCGGCTCATTTAACACCGCCATTGGCAATTATGCGCTGTGGTTCAACCATGGCAGCTACAACGCGGGCGACGGCGCGTTCGCGCTTTACAACGTCACCGGAACGAGCAGCTACAACATCGGGCTGGGCTATCAGGCCGGCTATAATATCAGCACGGGCAGTTCCAATATTGACATCGGCAACCTGGGCGTGGCCACGGACACCAACGTCATCCGCATCGGCACCAGCCAGACCCAGACGTTTATTGCCGGTGTCATCACCGGCAACGGCGCGGGCCTGACCAATCTCACCGCGACGACTTTCAGCGGCACGTTGTCGGCTTCGCAATTGACCAGCATCGGCAATACAAATGTCGGTGCCTCTCTAAACTTTTTTGTTGGACCTTCGGGTGATTCCACGACGACCGGTTCCTACAACACGGCCAGCGGCGTGTATGCGCTTCAACAGAACACAAGCGGCTCTGCCAACACGGCCAATGGTTATGGCGCGCTTCAAGAGAACACCAGTGGCTCCGACAACACGGCCATTGGTTTTGACGCTCTATTCGCCAATACGAATGGCTATGACAACACGGCGAATGGTTATGAAGCCCTCTTTTCAAACCAAAACGGCTACGAGAACACGGCGGATGGCTATAATGCGCTTTACGGCAATACGAGCGGTTACCTCAACGTGGCCGTGGGGCAGGACTCGATGAAATTAAACATGGTTGGCTATGAAAACGTCGCGGTCGGTCATTTGGCACTGGGAAACAACACCAATGATAGCGAGCTTGTGGCCATCGGCTATCACGCCCTTGAGAATGACAATGCTTACGGCCTCGGGTCTACTGGTTACAGCGGTGAGAACACAGCCGTTGGATTTGAAGCACTTCAAGCTGACAACCTAGGCGCTGACAACACGGCCGTTGGCTATAATGCACTTTTAAACAATACATACGGCGCCTACAACACGGCCTATGGAGTTTATGCACTTTACTCCACCACGAACGGCGACTTCGACTTGGCGATTGGCGCGGGTGCGCTTATGAATATGATGACTGGCAATGATGATATTGGGATTGGTTATAACGCCGGTAACTACCTCACCTCTGGCTACGATGACATTTACATCGGCAACCAAGGCTCGGGTGCGAATTTTTCCAACACGGAAAATGGCGTCATCCGCATCGGCGACACTCAGACCGCCACCTATCTCGCGGGCACCGTCTTTGCAAACGGCATGGCCCTGACCAGTGACCGGAATGCCAAGGAGAATTTCAAGCCGGTGGACAATCAGGCGGTGCTGGCCAAGGTGGCGTCGTTGCCGGTGACGGAATGGAATTACAAGACGGATCAGGCGGGTGTGCAGCACATCGGTCCGATGGCGCAGGATTTCCAGGCGGCGTTTGGCTTGGACGGCAAGGATGACAAGCACATCTCCGTGGTGGACGAGGGCGGCGTGGCGCTGGCAGCCATCCAGGGGTTGAACCAGAAGCTTCAGGAAAAGGACGCCAAGATTGGCGAATTGGAAAAACGTCTGGATGAACTGGAAGCAACGGTGAAACAACTTGCTGCAAACAAATGAGGCACCTATGAAAAAATTATTTCTCATGTTTGCCTGGTTGATTCCGACGCTCGGCTTTGCGCAAAGCTACACGATAGACTGGTATAAGATCGCCGGCGGTGGCGGCACGAGCACGAACGGTAGTTATTCCGTCAGTGGCACCATCGGCCAGCCCGACGCCAGCGGCGCGATGACCGGCGGGCCGTATTCTGTGACGGGCGGCTTCTGGAGTCTCATCAATGTCGTCCAGATGCCCGGCGTGCCGAATCTGCTCATTGTTCCCAACGGCGCGAACAGCGTCAAAATCATCTGGCCCGACCCGGCCACCAACACTTACACCTTGCAGCAGAATGTGAATCTCGCCACGACCAGTTGGGTGACCAGCGGCTACACCATCACCAACGGCTTCGGCACCAACTTCTGCACCATCACACCGCCCACCGGAAATTTATTCTTCCGTCTGTCCAAGCCTTGAATTTCCGGATCGCCTAATATTTCAAGCCAAACCAAGCGTAGCCCGTCAGACGCATACGGAATGACGGTCATGGGAATTGTTTCCGTTGGTTGTGGATACGGAACCTTTGAGCGTCCGGCTTTTTGCGGTTTAATGGATACGGGATTACTACGACCCGGTTTGTCAGTCAATGTGAACGAGTTGGCTGCCTTGGCTTCAAATTCTTCGCCACCGGGCAGGTTATCTCGGTGGTAAGCATGGTGGGCGGTACCGACGGAACGAGGATAAAATATCACCCCGGTGGCCATATTGCTGGGACCAAACCCGATAAATCGTCGCTGGAGCGTTCCAGAAGGACCGGCGAATCGGGTAAGCAAGCATTCAGGCGGTTTGATGCCCAGCCGGGTTTTTGGGCGGCCCGTTGGTCATTTACGGCGATCCGGAAAGCAATCGTACTTGGATGCACTGGCCGTGGCATCCGTGAAACAAATCCATCATGGCGCCCGGGCGGCGTGGTGCCCGGTGTCTGGGCGGATCCGTTCCTTGACGGTTAGTTTCAAGGATTTTCTCTGATAAATCGCCGCCTTGCGCGAAGCGCCGTGCGGCGCATGATCACCCGCATGATACTCGCGGCAATGTCATTCGGAGATGCAAACTGGTTGAGGATCCCATTTTCACAGTTAAATTAAAATTCATCAAAGGAATTACTGTCGTCGTTCGTCAGATTGATTAAAATGGCGCAAATGGCCGGGTCCGACAACGAATCCCTGTTGATTGAACAGAGCCTTTCCGGCGACCCGGAAGCCTATGCTGCGCTAGTGATTCAACATCAGACCATGATTCGCGCAGTGGCATTTCGCATGACCGGCTCACCCGATGACGCCGAGGAACTGGCTCAAGACGCCTTTCTGCGGGCCTACCGGCAACTCGCTTCATTCAACAGCGGCTCAAAGTTTTCGACCTGGCTTTGCCAGATTGCCATCAATTTGAGTCTGGACTGGCGACGGCGGGAAAGCCGGCGTGACGGCATTCATTCAAAGTGGGCGGCCGATGTCGCTACCGATGCTAATAAGGGTGCCGAATTCCCCGACGAGCTTTCGCGGCGGGTGCAGGCGGCCCTGGACCGATTGCCGGTGAAGCAGCGCGCCGCCATCGTGCTAACGATCTACGAAAACCAGAGCCATGCCGAGGCGGCCAAAACCCTGGGCTGCACCGAAGCCACCATTTCATGGCGCGTTTTTGCCGCGCGCCGAAAACTGAAACGCCTGTTAAACGACCTGTCCCATGAACAATCCTGAACTTGAATCCATTTTGAAACGGGCACGACAGCCGGAAATTCCCGAGGAATCTTTGGCGATGTTTCCGCGCCGGATCGTGGCCCGCCTCAAATCAGATGATACGTCGACCCGGGTAACCCGAAACTTGGTTCCCCGTATCGCGTGGGCTTTCGGGCTGGTGGCTTGCGTGGTCATCGCCTTTGGCATCGGCCGCTGGCATGGGCGGATGGAGACCGAGAAAACACTGGCGACCGACAGCCTGGCCAACCTAAAACTGATAAGCGAAACCCTGGCGATGTTCCCCAACCGCGTCCGCGCCATTGTGCAGGATGAACACGGGTTGAAACTGGTCTTGTCGGATACGGACGATGTGCCAGCCTCATCGCCACTTTACGTCCGCATCTGCGATGGGAAACATTGTTCGTCGCTGGTGACCTTCAGCGGCCAGGAAATTCAGGTGGCAGGGCAAAAAATCACCGTGCTGGCAGGCGCGGACGGCAAAATCATTTTGACCGGCGACAAATTTGTTTGGTCAAACACCGAACGTCATCTCGCGGGCAGCCGCTTGAAGATTGAGGCCAAGAATCTTGGCCCGGCGACAATGTGAGCGCATGAAAAGGGCATTTTTATATGTGGTAATTGTATTTTCCGCGCTCCGGTTGCCGGCGCAGACGAATGAAACCGTCCGATTGGCATTGATCTCCGAATCCGCCGGTGCGTCTGCCGCCTTGGCTATTTTGACGGTGGATCTCTCCAACCAAAAAAACCTGCAACTGCTGGAACGGAGCGAGATTGATAAAGTTTATCATGAACAGAGTCTGTCGGCCGGAAAGAAAGATTATTTGAAGCTTGGACAAATTCTTGGAGCGGACGGAGTGGTGATCGTTGAAACACCGGTACTGAATAATAATCCGGTGCTGGCAATCCGAATAGTTGCTGTCCGCCCGGGGGTTGTCGTAGGAGACTTCTATTGTAAGAATCCACCGGAAGACCTTCAGAAATGGGCCGCCGAGCAGACCGAAAAGATAAATTCATTGATACCGAAATTAAGCGTCCCGTCCGGGCAGGCGATTCCGGTTTCGGTGCTGAATTTGCGTTCGACCATACTCAGGGACACGTCTCGGGATCTTGAGCGGGACTTGACCCTTTTGCTGACTCTTCGCCTAGCCAATGAACCACGGTTATTCGTGCTGGAGCGGGTTCAAATGGAGAAGCTGGCTTTTGAGAAGCAAATTGCCAGCGGTTCGCCATCTGCATTCTGGGCTTCGAGTTATTTGATCGACGGGGAAATCAGTGAAAGCTCCAACAATGCAGTTTCCATCAAACTGCGTCTGGAACACCCCGGCCAAAACCCACAAACCATACAGGTTGATGGGAACACGAAGGCGCTCCTCGAGTTGACGGAATCGCTTGCCAAAGCATTGCTTCACCAGATGGGCCAGCAAAGCCAGGTCGAAGCGTGGAAGCAATTGGAAGAAGGGCGTCGCTTTTATGAAGAAGCAAAATCGGCTTTTCAAGCTGGCTTGCTGGACGAGGCGCTTGCGGCGGCCGAGGCAAGTCGTGCTCTAGGCTTGGATTCAGATGAACTAAGAAAAACCCTGTTGCAGATATATGCGATAAAGACGATCAAGGTAAATGAGCAGTTTTCAGTTAAAACGATTCCGGTAGAGGACGTTGACCTGAAAAGCGCCCTGAAGGCGATTGACATTTATTCCGGGTTGGTCGAGAGAAATATCCCTATTTGTTGGGAAATACGGCGGAAGTCGATATATGAACCTGGACCGTCGCTGCTGTTGAATGCCTCCAGGGCGATTCGCTGGTATCGCGAGAACGGTTTGTATGCCAGCCAACAAGATGACCTGGATCTGCTGAGAGAAAAGCTTCGCGATGTAGCTCACTTGCTACTGGCCAATGATGGCATTAAGGCATCTTGTGAGTTTTATTGCGTTATGGCCTGTTACGCTCCCTATTGGTATGATGAGCCGGATCAGGTGTTCAACGCCTATGATGAGGTCCTCGCCCAGCGGTTCAATAATTATGCGTATAACAAGTGGTGGGTGCGCCATCACTTAACCCAATACCGCGATAAGCCATTTCTTTTTGGCACATACGATTTGGATTTGCGTGTGCCGTGGCTGATTGACTGGAAGGGAATCGGAAGTGAAGGTCTAAAAAACCGTTGGTCTCGCTTCGTTCAAAGACGGACTCAGTCGCTCGTGCTAAATGATCGTCTGGATGGATTGCTCCTGGCCTATTACGGCATCGATTCACAAAAATCCTGGCCCAGCGTCATTGACTGCGCCATGGCTGAGATATGGACCAACCGAGCAGCAGTGGTCGGGGATCCCATGACGTTCGCCATTGCGACCAGCTTGATAAGAAGCCTTCCCTTAGGCGAGGATTTCCGTTTTCGGTTTCTGGATTACTACCTGAAAGAGGGCCAATTCTTCGATGAACATTTCTTTTCTGCCTGCTTTGAATCCGGCTTCACAAATCGCACGCACGCTGCGATTCTGACTGAATCCATGAAAGGTTTTGAGCAGCGGCTGGCGCTTACGGTTCAGAATATGAGCGGGCAATACAGCGATTTCCATGGGTTCCAAGAACAATTACTGCGGGCCTTTCCGGACCTGCGTGGATCGCCATCTGAGGAACTGAAGGTCACACTATCGTGGCCGCCGTTGACCGAAACGCATTTAAACGATTCCGACACTTATTGGCCGCGTCAGATACAATATGCCGCAGGTGCGGTCTGGGTTTCCGGCGATGAATCGTTCAGCAACAGGTTTCAAACAACCTTTACTCGTGTGGAACTGCCAGACTTCCAAACCAGTGTTATCAAGGCACCCTTCAGTGTGCCGAAACCTGACGGAGGCTCAATGAGCGATTTCGACCATGCCTTTGTGGTCACAGACGGGTGGCTTTTCTGGGTGAGTGATGGCAGGCTCGCGCGATGCAACCTGACAACGGGTAAATGGGAAGCTGAGATTGAAGTGCCCAACGCCAAGTTTCCACTGCTGAAGTTCGTCAATGATCAGCTCTATTACACGTTTCCAACGGAACCACGTGAATGGGCCTACGAACCCCAGACGAGCGGCATCTTGAGAATTGATCCGCGCACTCTGAAAGTGGACGTTCTAGCCAGTAGCCGGCGCAAACCAGCGATTAACAAGCTCGACGACGTACCTGCATATTTTGTTTACGATCTTTTTTCTGGACCAGAAAACAGGCTATATGTCTCGGTCTTATCCGGCCCGGTTTCACATTCGTTTGGGCAAATTTATGTCTACTCCGAAACGAACGGCGAATGGCAGCTGACTCACCCGGAAGTGTCTCGATGTTTACATCCTTATCGCGTGGTGCCATTTAATGGAGGAAACTTAATCCAGCCAATTGGCTGGGCCCTCGAGGGAGCATTTAATCTCTACTCGGATGGACACTTTGAATGGTTATTTTCACGCCCTGACCAACAACGGGAGCACCTGTCCAGTCGTTGGACCAGCCCATCACAAATCTGGGATCACACGCCATGGAGCCCCGTAATGGCAACATCCGACGGAAATGACACATGGATTCTGGGGCCGCGCCGCGGGTCTGCCACGGCTCCGCTGAATCTTTATTTCTTTACGCGAGGCACATCGGAACCGAAAACGATACCGCTATGCTTCCCCTCTGCGAATACAGAAAATTATCCGGTGGATTCCGGTTCAACGCAATTGCTTGGCACTCCGGAAGGGCTGATAATTGCTGGCACCAGGGATACCGGTTTCTGGTTCTTGCCGAAGCAGAAACTTCAGGCGTTTATTGCCCAAAGCGTACACCCTACGCGCGGGACGCTGGCCGTACCCACTGAGACTCTGGCGGCTGACCGCTCTTCAAGGACGAATATGATTTCAAGCAGAATCCAGAAAAGTCTAACGCCATAAATAACTCAAAGGAGTTGTTGGTTCGAATCGTCAAATTGATAGTAAATGAGATCGCTAAAAACATGGTTGCTGATGAGCTTGGTCTCCAGCGGGGCCCAGGTGGCTACCGCTCAATTGCAACTGGCCCCCAACTCGCAGCAAGAATACGTTTTCTGCGGCGCAACAAAAACAATTTCGGTCGCTTTTCATAACCCGGACAATCAGCCGTTTGACAATGAAGTCCACACACGGATTTTCCAAACTAGCTCGGCCACGGTTGCATTACTTTCGGAAAACCCATGGAAGCGACTGCAGGTTCCGGCGAATGAAACTGTTTTGGCGTCCGCCGCGCTGGATTTCCCGGCCGTGAAGGCGGAGACAAAGTTTGTCGTCCAGTGGTTGGCGAGCACCAACTTCATTGGCAAAACCGAAGTGCTGGTTTATCCGACCAATCTGCTGGCGGAATTGAAGCCTTTGCTGGATGGAGAAACGCTGGGGGTGCTCGACCCCAACGATGAACTCAAGCCGTTGCTCCGGCAAAACGGCGTGGCCTATGCGGATCTGGGCCAGGCGACCCTGGAAGATTTTTCCGGCCGGCTGGCGATCCTCGGCCCGTTCCGCTCCCGGGCGCAATTGCCGGAAGACGTGGTCAAACGCTCCAAGGCGATGGCGAAAAACGGCGTGGCCATCGTGTGGCTGCAGCCGCCGCCCGGCCCGCGCGATCCATTGCGGCCGTCCTATTATTCCGTGTCAGTCGGCACAAATGCCATCGTCGTTGTCCAGTCCGGCATCGTGGCCAGTCTGGTGGAGAACCCGCTATCGCAACAAAGGCTGCTGCAACTCTGCCGGCAAGTATTGCATCCGGAGCCCACCGCCTTGCCTGAATCAAACAACCAACCGTAAGGAAATTTGCCCATGAAAACCAATGAAGATTCTGCGAGCCACCCAGCCGATGGCCAGCCGCTCTATGCCATGACCAAGGCGTCAATCACAGGCAAATTGTCAAAAGCAGCGCAACCGAAACTGAAGTTCAAATATTATCAATCCCTGCCCACGTTAAAATTCACCACCGAAAAAATCAAACCGGAGATCACCAATATGAAACAAAGCCTTATCACCTTGGTGGCTGTCCTGCTGCTGCAGGGCACCATCTTCACCCACGCGGCCACCAATGACGCGCCGGCCGCCGCCATCACCAACAACAACGACGTGCTGACCGTCGCCGTCTTCGACTTTGAGTCTAAGGACGAAGCCGTGCGCGACCTCGGCCCCAAAGTCGCCACGTTGCTCAATGCCAATCTGTCCGCTAATCCGAACGTGATCACCGTTGAGCGCGCGGATCTGGAAAAAGTTCTGAGCGAACAGGAACTGGGGGCATCCGGCACCGTCAGCCCGGACACCGCCGCCAAGGTTGGTCAGCTGACCGGCGCCAAAGTGTTGGTGACGGGGCGCGTGTTCAAGGTGGACAACCAGACCCTCATCGTGGCCAAGGTCATCGGCACCGAAACCAGTCGCGTCTATGGCGAGCTGGTGCAAGGCGGAGCGTCGGATTCCATCGTGGATATGTCGTCCAAGCTCGCGGATAAAATCTCCGGCGTGGTTGCGGAAAAAGGCGCAACCTTGGTGGCCAAAGTGCCGACGCTCGAGGAGCGCATTGCCAGGATCAAACAGGCGCTCGCCGGCAAAACACTGCCCGTGGTGTCCGTCCAAATCAGCGAACGTCATTATGGGCCGTACATCGTTGATCCGGCGGCAAACACCGAATTGACCCTGATCCTGCAACAAAGCGGTTTCAAAGTGGCGGATGGCGATTCCAAGCTGAAACCGGATGTGCAAATTTCCGGCGAAGCGTTCAGCGCTTTCGGCATGCAGAAGGGAAACCTGATTTCATGCAAATCTCGTATCGAGATCAAAGTGAGCGATGTGGCCACGGGCAATATCATCGCCGTAGACCGCCAGACGAGCGTGGGTGTGGACATCGCGGAACAAACCGCTGCGAAGACGGCATTGGAAAACGCCACGGACATCTTGGCGGAACGGCTGCTGCCGAAGCTGGCGAAATGACATTCGCCGCGTTCACCCCAACAAAAGCATGAAAAATATCACCCTCAACCGTATCCTCGCCAAGTTGGGAGCGCCCCTGAACCCTGCGAAGTAGGAATCAACCCTTTGCAAGCAGATTGAGTGGCGCAAAGATAATGAAGCCGAAGTTTTGGATCACTGGGCTGCTCCTGATGTGGCTGGTCGCTACCCTGACGTGCCGCGCCGAGCAAATCCGTATGGTGGTGACCGCGCCGTTGGTAGGCGGGGAGACAAATGGTTTGAGCGGTCAGGCGGAGTTGTGGCAGTCACTCGTGGTAGGGGAGCTTTCGCGGCACGATTGGGTGGCGCTGGTGGATCGTGATGATTTGCCGCTGGCGGCTCAAGAATGGGCGATGGCCGCCGCCACGGCGAATGGCACGGATTCGATCAACAGACCGGCCTGGCAGGGCGCGGATTTACTGGTAATCGGGCGACTGTCGCTGACCAACGGATTATGCGCGCTCACCGTCAAGGTGATCGACGCGCAGATTGGTGCGATTGAGGAGACGACAACCGAGGTGTTTCCGCCAGCAGAACTGGAGACTCGAGCGCGGTCGTGGGCGGAGCACCTCAAGCCGCTGGCGTTGCGATGGCTCGCGCGGCAGGACATTCACACGCTGGTTTCGGTGGTGGATTTTGATTGCCAGAGCCCGTTACCCCGCAGTCAATGGCAGGATCGCGCGCTGGCACGCAGCGTCCGAAACTTGTTAATGCGTGAACCCGGTATGCTGGTGCTGGAACGCGAGGATGTGGATGCGCTGTTCACCGAAGTGCGGCTGCAACGTGGAGGCTTCACTCAAATTCAGGCAACGGCGACGAATCAATGGGCCAAGCTGCACAACTACTACTTGGTGAGCGGTTCGTTCCATGAAACCCAGCCGCAAGGTCAACCGCTGGCAATCAGCGTCACCACCCAAATCAAGAATTTGGATGGGAACCAAAGCCGTTCCCTTAAGGACCAATACCTGTTTCAGGAATCCGACTCGGGAATGAGCCATTTAGTCGCCAAGATTCGCGATGCACTTGTGTCCACCAACGCCGACGATGCTCCACGCTCACAAAGTCCACCAGACCGCTCCGCCGAGGCGGAATCTTTGATCAAGCGCGCTTTTGCCTTGATCAATATACCCGATGTGCGGGAGGAGGTTTTCGCCGTCGCTTATGCGTGGGAAATTCGTCCGCCGGCGTTCAACGTGGAGGGATATTCCGACAACTCATCGGCGCGCAAAGCCAATGTCCTGCGCGCCATCCAATATGTGCAAAGCGCGTGGATTGCGGACGAACATAACGTGTTGGCGGGAGCATTGCTTTCCACGATACTGATGGATCATCAGGTCGGGAGAACCAACGAGGGCGTCGAAATCGCCGAGGAAATCGCATGGCAAAGCAAAGCGTATCAGCAGAGGGCATGGTTTTTTCTCTCGCAAAACACGACCGGAGAGAAGAGCCGTTACTACCGGCAACTCTTATTTGACAACTATTCCGACTCAGTTGAAGCGCTGATTGCTCGTAAAGAATTCATGCAGGAACTCAAGGATAAACATGGGAACGACCCGGACTTGACCGCCGCTGTTGCGGATTTCAGGACTGTCTTTGACCAGTTGCTTTCATCCGAGCCTTCCTACGTGTCGGATGATCAATTCGAAATTAATTGCCTGTTTGAGCTCACCCAGATTACCAGGGAACAAGGAGCTATACCGGGGAAAAATAAATTGCGGGACGGCACCAGCCGCGCGCTCGGCACGCAGTTGCTGGAAGAAATGATCAAAAAGCATCCGGTGCGTGCTCCCTACCTGCTCAGGGACTGGGCCGCACGATGGGAATGCTGCACCAATGACGACGAGGCCGTCGGTTATTGGCTGAAGCGTTCTGCGGATGCGATTTCAGATGATCCTAGATTTCAGGGGTATGACTGGGACTTACCCCGAAAGAATCTCGCCACGCGGCTCATGGATCATGGCCAGTTCAAGGAAGCCCTCCCTTATCTTATAAAAATCACGTCGAGTCTTTTAGCAGCCGACAGAGATTTTCGCATTGGCCGATGCGAGTTTGAGTTGGGTGATTACGCGTCAGCACTGGAACGATTCGAGGGGCTTGGCCCGGATAACAGGGAAGCGGCGGGATGGGCAGAAAAATGCCGGGCACAACTAGGTGCGGCCGCGCCGGCGAAAGCCATAAAACCTTTTACCTTTTCAGCTACAGAGGTCTTGTGGAAGACCAAGAACATTCCACTGCCTCGCGCGGGCATCAACGACATGAAACTGGACGGCACTTCCGTATGGCTCGGTCTGGGGCCATCGCGTTGGGATGAACAGAGCCGGGAGTTGGCAAACAACGATCCCGCAGCAGGCAGCGCGATGGCAGGCGGTTTGGTGCGTTTCGATTCGGCGACCGGTGATACGACAACATTCCCGGTCGGCACGAGTATTTCTTATCCATGGGTCACCAGTCTCGCCATTGCCAACGGACGCATTTGGGTGGGCACCTACGGCAAAGGAATTGACGTGTTCAATAAAGCCACGGGCGAGTGGTCGAATTTCAACGAGACGAATGGATTGCCGATGAATTACGTCCAATGCCTGGATGCCGACGAAGATAGTCTTTGGGTTGGAGCCAGTCATAATCGTCAGGGAGTCGTGGCGCGTTATCTTTTCAAGACCGGCCAGTGGCAAACATTCCTGCCCACGGACTATCCCGCCAGATCAGGACCACCGGCCAACCGCATTTTCAGTGTGAAGTCGGTGGCGGGAAATGTGTGGTTTCTTACCGCCAACGAGTCCATCGGGCGGGTGCCGGTCTTTCGTTACGAAATCAAAGCCAACCAGTGGACATGTTATTATACCACCAATTTTACTGGTTCCCTCGGCGTGGCTGCGGATCGCGTCTGGTTCGGCCCGGCAGCCCGAGGTGCGGGTCGGGTCGGCTACGAAGAGTCTCTGGTCAGTTGCAAACCCGATGGAACGGACTGGCAGATAATTCGAAAACAGGACGGGTTGCCGGCGTTTCCGGTTTCCTCCATTTTGGGGCGCGATAACAAGGTTTTGTTAGGAGGAGGTGATGGAACGGTCATGATTTTCGATCCAAAACAAAAGCATTTTAAAATCTTCAAACTGGCCGTGAAATCATGGAGCTTTGCCACCGCCCTGCTTGTTGTTGGCGACGAAATCTGGATGGGCAGATCAGGGCCTCAAGGCCAGCTTCAAGTCCTGTCTCTGCCTTAACGCCAAGCCATCAAACCGGCAAGAGAATCTCTCAAAATGATCTTGTTAAAAACTATACAGCGAGCGAGGAGGCTTTCAGGAGTTCTTCTGTTGGTATTTTTAACCCACATGCCTTACCCAGCCTGGGCCAAAGATAGCGCACCCAATAGCGTAGCAGTGCTGGATTTCAACTTAGAAAATCCGACGCCGATGACGGGCGGGCGGGTGGCGGGCCTGGAGGATTTTTTTGAAGTGGCGCTGCAAAAACAAGAGGTCCCGGTGCTCGAACGCCGCAACATCCGGCTCGTACTCTCGGAGCGCGCCTTGCAATCCAGCGGGCGCTTGTCGGTGGAAACGCTGTCGGAGGCGAAGCTGCCGGCAGTTGATTATTTTGTGAGCGGCAGCGTCGTCTTTCCGGGCGCCGGTGAATTTACCCTGACACTTTCAATCATTCGCGCAGACAAGGCCACGGTGGAATTCACTGCGTCACAGCATGGTACTTACCCGGACGGCTGGCTACCGGCCATCGATGTGCTGGCCAGAGAGGTCAGCAACCGGCTGCAAATTCAGAAACCGGCAACCCCGAACCGGTCCGAATTTGAAATAATGACGTGGCTACCCGAAGCTGCGCTGCCATTCTTCCAGGGATTGGATTATTACGGACATGGGGATTATGCGCTGGCGGTTCCGTGGTTTCGGGCGAGCTATGGAAAGGACCAGCATTTCGACCTGGCCCGGCGCTGGGAGGCGCGGGCTTACCGGAAATTGAACTTGCCTCTTTTGGCGAAAGCCATGGCTGGCCCCAAAACTAACAATACGAATTTCCCCGCAGATTCGCAACGTCCGGTAGCCGCAGTCGTTGCCTCGGGCAACATCTCCGCCGCCGGGCGCGCTGCTTTCGTGGAAGCGGTGGCTCAAACTGGGCGCCTTCAATTATTTGAGCCGGCCTCCATCGGCGCCACGGCGCGGGAAATTGATTTGCAATTGACCGGCCAGATGGCAACACCGCTGAACGAGCGGAGCGTCTGGCTGGTGGTTGATGATTTAATCTATCTGGATGCTCCCAACGCTGAAACCTTGGTTGCCCGCCAGCAGAATCTTTTGTCCGGGGAAGTTGTGCGACAGGTTAAGCTGCCGACTTCGGACATTGGCCAAGCCGGTTGCGCCGCGCTGGCAAAAGCGTATTTGGACAGCCCATCCGAGCCGGCCGCGCAAAACACCAATGCATCAAAGACGGATCGGGGAGATTTACCGGAACCAATCGGGGAGGATCCATCGGATGTTGCCTTCGCAAAGGCGTTGCGGCTGGCCGCCGGCAATCCGCAGTCCGGCCGCCTCTGGATTGGGTTGGCGGACTTCTATGGTGACGCGACCCGGAAAATGCTTTTGGAAAAAGCGGTCAGCGTCATAGCAACCAATCGTCAGTCGCCGAACGCGTCTTTCTGGCTGGCGGCAGCGCTGTGGCGGGAACGCGAAATGACCCGCCGGATTTTTTACATTCCCACCGCGACCCGGCTGGCGCCGAATCCCATGACGAATGATTTCGCCCGGCTGCTTCAATGGTTTCCCAACAGCTATGAGGCAAAGAATCTGGTCGAAGTCACCAATCACGGTGAGGGTAGTTACGTTTATACCGAAATCAAAGACCGGCGATATCTGGATTCCGTTTTTGATTACGGCAGCCGATGGCGACCGCCAACGGCACCAAATCCGTCAAAAACTGAACCGGTCGTTCAAGCCAGTCAGTCCGTCCATGTTGTGACCGACGAGGAACGGCTGGCCAGGCTCAATGATTATTTGAAGCAAAACCGGCCGGCACCGGCCTGGCAACTGGTGAATTCCTTGCGCACTTCCAAAGATCCCGCCATCCAGTCACAAGCCATGGTGATTAAAAACAACCTGTTGCAGGCGATTGTTCGGGAACGAGACCAGTTCAATGAATTCAACGCCTCGGTTACCGCGGTGCAATCGCAAAAGATTCTGTCATTAGGCCGCCCGTTGTTAAACTGCGTGGATCGCCGACAACGTGCTGTGGTCATTGAGAATTGCGGTGATGTGATCCAGCAACAGGAAGGAGTTCCCGCGCAGTTGAGCTTCCTCTTTGAGGCCGCCAAACAGTATCGGAAAGATTTCCTGTTGGATCCGGCGGATCCGGCGAGGGGAGTTCCGGCCAATGACATCGAGTATCAGGTGCTGGAAAATTCCACGCTTGTCCAGCCGGTGATTTACGGCAAGGACTATGGATACGAACCGTTGATGGGTAAAGTAGCCGATATTGCGCACGCGCTACCACCCTCGAACTTGACGAAAACCATACTGGAATATATGTCCGATGATCTATCGCTGCCGCCGGAGAAACGGCTGACGGCGACCTATGACATCGCCATGCTGGAACAGGCGCAGGGGCAAATCTTCGAGGCGCTGGACCTGCTCAAGGATGTGCTGCGCCAGACCGAAGGCACGGGACTGCCCTTGAACCGGAATAACGGCTGGTCGCAGACGATTGAAAGCGCGGCCTTTGAGGCCCTGCGCAAACTTCGGATCTATGCCGATGGCGGTGGAGCGATTTGTGATTGCTGCGGGAAAATCCCGGATATTCCGCCGGAAAAGCCGGCGAATTTTGACGAAATGAACCGCTGGCTGGGGCAATTATGGCAACAGCAGATCGGGGAAGCGGGAACGAATCAACCTCCGATTGATCAACAGCTTCTCGACCGCCACGGGGAAGTGTTACCCACCCTTTTGTACAAACTCCGCACGGATCAAGAGGTGTCACACATGCTGGCTTTCTGCAGCTTTTTGGGAACCAACGCCTTACCGGCGTTGCCGGTGACCATGCAAATCATCCGTCGGGGCGAACCGTTTCAAGATTACAACAATGCGTTTTTAGTGTTGGGCGCCCTTGGCCACTTGGCGGCTTGTGCCAAACCGCTTTTGATCCTGGCCAGAGAGAATTCCGATAATGGGAACATCGCCTATGCTTTGAAGCTGATCGGCCCCGCGCCGCCCCGAACCTTGCCGCTGCTCGCGCAATTGCTGTATCACAAGAACCCCGCCATTTGCAAAGAGGCCGCCGACGCGATGATTGAAACGGCCCGACTCGACCAGTTAAAAGATATTCCTAATGAACAACAGGTTCTGAAAGTGCGTGAATGGTGGGAAGAAACCGGATCACGGCAGGCATGGACTCAATGATCCGCCAGCCAACACCCCCGCGATTCAGGAGGATGTTTGAGAAACTGGCGCCAAGTCGTCGCTGGGCGCACGTTCAGGGCATGTCTGTATACGGACCGAGAACAAACCAGTCTGGTTTACCAGAAACATCATTTCTGGTGTTCAATAAACGAGTGTTGCCGTGGATTTTGAGGAACTTGTCGCGGCAAAAACCGCCTTGCAAAATGGCGCTGGCGAACTGGCGTAATGTCTGTTATCAAAGCTTGTGAAATGAAATCCAGTTATTTCTGGCGGGCAATATTTTTCTTATTCTTAGCAGCAGATATTCAAGCCGCAACGCGCGTTGCGCTGATGGATTTTTCCGCCGACGATATTTCTTACCGCAGTGCGCAGGCGGCGGCGGATTTCAGCGCATTGCTACAGGCGAAGTTGATGAGCGTGGACAACGTCGATTGGGTGGAACGGAGTCAATTGCAGGCAGCAAAAGATGAATTGGGCCTGACCTCTGGCGGCTATGTTTCTGCATCATCCGCGTTGAATTTAGGAAAATTCGTCAAGGCTGATTTATTAATCGAAGGACAATTTGTCTTTACTGGAAGGCCAAACCGCGAATTGCGCCTCGAAGTAATCGACCTGGATCATGCGGAGGTCTTGGCGGAAAGAGCAACGCCGATTCAGGGTGCGACGAACAAACCGGTTGAAGTTTCGGTCGTAGATATCGAAGCGGCCGGCAAAGCCTTTGATTATGTTTTCCACCGGGCACTTGAACGACGCGCCCAAATAAAGACGCAAACAGTAATCGCACCATTATTCTTCGCCAACATTTCCAAGAGCCGCCGACTTGATCATTTTGAAAACGAATTACAGTCGGCGCTGAACAATACATTGACGAACCATAATCTATGTGTGCTTCAGTTCCCACGAGCGGACACGGCCGTGAGTGAGGCGGAATTAGTCCTGGCCGGATTGGTCGAACAAGATCCCACCGCATGGCAAAAAGTGGCTGATGTCTATGTTTGGGGGCAATATGAGGAAGTAAGGCCGAGTGACTTCGCATTTATAGATACCCCGGTCTCATTTACGCTCAATCTATGGGACGGAAGTAGCGAGGTTAAAACAATAACGGAAACCGCAAAGGTTTCTGAATTGCCACAGCTCAAGGAACGAATAATTCAACACATGCTTGCGACGGCCCAATCATTCAAAAAACAGGCAGTTGCAGATAATGCGCGTCGCCAAGTGGCCAAACAACTTTTATCTCGTGCTAATGAGATTCAGATTTTATTTAAGCCGGAGTCTCAGACATATCTAGCGGCTTCATTTAAGGATACGGAGGAGGGAAAACAGTTGTGGCACTATCAACTTAGACTTTTAACCACGGCTCATTTTTTTGCACCGGAATCCTATATTATTCACCATCTTTGGTTCGACTGTCGTTGGTCGCAGCCGTCCACTTCCTTCCGGCAACAAATGGAACGCATTCACGATTACGATGACTTTAATGATAAGTATGGCCAGCTTTCTCCCGTCAAAGCTGAATCAGATTTATCACTAAACGGTGAATGGTCGGCTTTAAAGCGGCAGAGACCATTGGATTGCTTGGAATACCAAAACGAATGGCTAAACACTCAGAATGACATCTGTTATGAAATAGACGGGGAAAATAGCATTGGTTTCCCAATTGAAAAACCACCAGATTTTCCGATTGATGCCCCAAACGATGTGCTTGAATCATGGAAAACACAAGTTCGAGATGATTTCGCGCGAAGATCTTTAACGATGTATGAAAAGGGGGTTAATGCAAATCCGCCAATTCCGCTTTCCATCTCTCCCCAATTAATTGATTACAAGATCGTCAGTTCTATTAAGGATAAACAGTTAAAAGCAAAGTATTTTGAAGTTTTTTCTGATAGCCTGTGGCTCTCCTATTTGTGGCATCATCATATTGACCAACATCGACGGGAGTTCACCGCCGAGGAATTTGATGATCTTTTTACTCGCGGCCTATTTTCGGAAGTCCGACAAGTGTTTGCAGATGTGGGCCAACTGCAAGAATCGGAAACGATACTCGCGAAGATTAAGCAAAAGATTAATATTATCACTAACACCACTGATGTGACGGCGGATGCAGCGCAAGCCGCCGCCGCCCTTCGTGAAGCTAATCAGTCAAAAATAATTCAGGTCAATCTGCTACCTCCAAGGCTCACGCCGAATATACGAAGTGTTTTATTTCAATCCGCAAACACAAAAGGGGCCGTAGCTTTAAAGTTCAATGACAATTCTCTTTGGGTGAGCACAAGAGGAGGAGATTTGACATTGAACAACCCTACATGGGAATACCTTGTTAGTTCAGATACAAATGCAGCTTTATGGCGGTTTAAGGACAGTACCGTGCCCGAGGCGCTTTCTTCCGCCCTAGGAAAACAATCGAAAATCACTTCGTTCTGCGTTCAAAACGACAAGCTGTGGATGACATTGGAAGAAGATGGGGTCTGCAGTCTGACGCCTTCCGATTTAAAAAGCACATTTTATGGCGACGCGGAAGGCGTTTTGTCCCGCCAGATGTTCGTCAGCGCCCTCATGGCAAACCGGTTGTATTTTGGCGGCGGCGAGCCAGTCAGCGGTAAACTCAACTATTTGGAATTACCAGAGATGGTTTGGAAGAGCCTAGACCTCGGAAAAAGCGCCAGTATTAAATTACTTCAATCAATCGGGCACTACTTGCTGGTCAACAACCGGGTCTTTGATGCTGACAAGGGAGTCTGGCAATCATTGAAATATGATGTCCTGGCGGCGGTCGCTGATTCAGATTCGTTTTGGTTGGGCACTACCCGGGGACTTGTCTTATATAATCCTAATACCAAGACTGAACATGATTGGGCTTCGTTGCCCGGCGGATATTTTGTGGATACAAATGGCAACGCCAAAACCACTACTACCCTGACTTCAGGTATGCCGGGTGCTGTAATGGCGTTAGCGAATGACGCACACTTTTCACGCTTGCCGGGTGCGGTAACGGCGTTAGCGAATGACGGCGACTTCCTATGGGTCGGTGCCACAACCAGATTTGATCGTCTCCAAGAGGGAAACGGTAATGAGGGGGGATGGTTAAACGGCAGATTTGTGCTCACCTTGACCCCGGGTTTTGGTATAGGAAACGCCTTTAAGAATGGCGATTGGCGGAATATGTATGTGAGAAACGAATGTAATTACGTTTTATTGTTTCACAAACCGACAGGAAAGTGGATTGGATATTTCCCTGTTACAAGCCGGGTTACAAGTCTCGCCGTTTCCAATAAGAAACTTTGGATTGGATTGGAAGATGTCGGCTATGTCCAATACGAAGAAAATCAATCGCAAGACCAAGAAGTCTATGCGCCAAGTCCGCTACTTGAAGTTGATAAACAGCCATTGCTTTCAATTTCACAAAATAATTGGGTCTCCGATGAAATCTCTCCGGACGAACTGCATTCACGGATACAAGACGCGGTGCAAGTCTTGAAAACCCCTCCTAAAATACCAGTTGATATGGAAATGGTTGCGGAAGAACGTTATGAATTCCTTCAAAAACACTTTTCGAAATTTGTTCCGGTTCAGTTTCAGAAAGAAACGAATGGCGATGCGGTTATACAGCAATTGCACGTTAGAGAAAATATGTTTGAATACAACGGAGAATATTATACGGGCTTTAAGTTCACGGTACCGCAATGGCTTGATGGCGATTTTGAATGGATGCACGTTTTGGCAAAGACCGCAACGGAGAAAGATTTTAGATCAGGTACAATGACATGGTATATTCTTCCAGAAAGCGGAAAGTCTGAAGGTTTTGATGACTTTTCACACGAAAGTCTCGCAAACTATCCGCAATTGCAGAATCATTTTTTATATACAAAAGGCTTTTACAGGCAGAGTTTAGACGAAAACCGGCTGATGCCCGGCAAAACCTATGCCATATGGTTCGGGTTTAAGGAATCTAACATGCCAGACATCGCCTTTGCAATGACGATTGACTCCATACGTGGTGCCAACGAATGCGGAATCCTACCGTTGCGATAAGCAGACACCTATGGGCCGCTCCAGTCACAAAAGTGGTGCACTGGGTACCGACCACCATTTTCGTCGCTCCCATCGCACTTTAGACCGGCCCCCGTCGGTTTTAAGCTTGGCCCATCCGTGCCCGGCGAATTGACTCGAACCACCCTTGTCGAAATTCAAAAAGAGGTCGTATTTACAAATCTTTTACAAATTCCTGCTCGCCCGCTAAAGAATCTCTGAGTATTTAGCAGTGAAATCACGTCCAACAAACCATGAACCGCAAACTCCTCCTCGGCCTCGCGCTCGTTTTGAGCGGCGGCTGGTTTGGTGCCACCCC
>Ga0302265_1000696_pt1 | contig 21712 bp, 21 predicted proteins | sample III_Bog_E1_1_FD_194556 | JGI IMG/M metagenome (GOLD analysis project Ga0302265, IMG submission 194556) | Peat permafrost microbial communities from Stordalen Mire near Abisko, Sweden - III_Bog_E1_1 | ecosystem: Environmental > Terrestrial > Soil > Wetlands > Peat | place: Sweden: Abisko...
GAATCATCTTTTAACAACTTGTCCCACTTAGTGTTTCTTTTATGAGTCTACTAAAGGGGGTACAGATCAGATTTGGGGTATTATTTTTGTCTCGGCGTAGTCCCGACTTGTCGGGACGAAGCCGGACAAAAGTCTCACTATCTATTCTTCCACATAAATTATCCAATATAAGTATTAATTTTATCGATTAAAACTTTTTTAAAATCTTTCAGATGCACGGCTTGGCTGACAGGTAAAAATTTACGAAGCTCGTTGCGAAAATCAAGTTTTGTACTTATTACCAAATCCAACACTTTTTTGAGATTTTTCTTTTCTTTTGCTGACGCATAGTTGCCGGACAATAGAAAAAAATAATCATAAAAGTCTCGCGGTTTTTGTCGAACTATCAAGGCTTCTATTTTTTGATCAATAAGCTGGTTGACTGGCAGGTGAACCAAAGTATATGCTGGCATAAAATCATTTTGAATAACAGCACGGGTTCCAGTTATTATTTTTTCGCTTCGTAGAGATATCTCAATTTGAATATGAATAATACGATCGTCAACTTTTAAAGTCACAATTCCTAAATAACCTCCTGTGGTTTCCTTACTCTCTTTTACTTCAACTGGTATACCTGTTTTTTCAATGTTGGAAAGTGCATTGGCAATTAGTCCTTCTATCTCTCGATGTTTAATCCCGCTGCCAGTGAAATCCAGATCTTCAGAGAACCTAGGACTGCCAAACACAATCCGCAGAGCAGTACCGCCTTTGAATAGCAATTTTTCTGCCCCTGGTTCCTGGTATAAATATGATAGGAACAAGTGCTGACAATACTCTCGCACAATATTATCTAAACTGGTTTGAAATTGGTTAGTATATTTTTCTAGGTTTTTTATACTCAACATAAATCTGGTCTATTAGTTTTAAAATGGAATCTCTTTTGAACATCTTACTATATTCAATTAATTTCTTTTTATTAATATTTTTTAATTCCAGTCGATCATTTAGCGAGACCTTTTTCAAATCGACAAAGTATAGATAGTCGGCAAGGGCTTTTTCTGCTTCCGCAATTAAAACCTTTTCTCCATCAATCTGTTCTAGAGTATAGCCTTTAAAGGCATATTGCTTAATGCGCTGATAGCTAAAGACTCCCATGGGTGTTTCAAATTCTCGGGTTGCCTTGGATGTTATGGAAGTTATACTATAAACAGTTTCCGGAATAATTCCGTAGTGAGACAAAGCATGCTCCAAAGAAATATACGATGGCTTATATAATTTATTAGCAATAAAATAATGTGACGGACGACTGTCTTTAAGCATATAAAAGCCATTACGTAACTTTAAAAATAGACCACTTGTTACATTATTAGAGAGAAATACCGAGGCAGTATTTTCAGACACTCCAAATATCCCCTTGAATTCTTTTGGGGTAAATACCACCAAATCCAAAGTTTTAAGCTTTTCCTCAACACCTAGTCGATTTAGTTTTTTTATCATATTATACAAAAAGTGAATTGACTTATATCGATATAATAAATGAATTTTAAGCATATGTAAAGAGGATACATTAGGCGCAGAATTGCATATTACTATCAATTAAAAATCTATACTTCCCACTAAACAAAAATATCTCCGATAAATCGGAGATATTTTTGAATTCATATTATGGTCGGGGTGCCCGGACTTGAACCGGGAACCTCTCGCTCCCAAAGCGAGCGCTCTAGCCAATTGAGCCACACCCCGTTGCGGTTATATACTGCTGCGTACAGCTTCCTTCAAATTCTTACCAGCGCGGAACTTTGGGACTTTTGTAGCTGGCACTTGAATGCGCTCACTAGGTTTTCTTGGATTTACACCAGCACGGGCTGAACGATCAGTCACTATAAAATGACCAAACCCAGCGATGTTTACTTCGTCACCTTTTTTTAAGGTTTCGGTAACTATATCCACAAATGTATTGAGTATTCGATCGGCTTCGGCCTTAGAAACACCAATACGAGCAGCAAAAGTTTCGATTAAATCATTTTTATTCATACAATTTTATGCAAATGATTAAAATAAACGTTGGCGCATTAAAGAATTACTTGCTAATTATAGCGTAAGAGGTCGGTTTTAACAAGTAGGGATTGGACTTGTTGGCCCAATCCCCTTTGTTTATAAGATTTTCTTTAAACCCACTAATAAACCAGCTAATAAGGCACTTACAGCATTTAATATATCATTTGAGCCTTTGACCTCGTCTTTAATGCTCGGCACCGCGGCAGAGTCTAAATTAATAGTTTTATCTGCACTCGTAGTATCGTCCTGGTCAGACGGAACAGAATTCAAAACTTCTGGAAGGTTTGGATCGGCCTGCGAACTAGGATTGTATGTAAAATTCTGAGAGTCGGTTGATTGCTGACCGTCAGCATCACCAGATTCCGAAAGAGTACTAGACATTAGATTTGGTTCTGCAGAAGTTTTTGCTTTTGAAGATGTACTTTTACTTTTTGTGGTTGCAGCTTTGGCTTTTGACGACGCAGCGGAAGATTTTGATGTAGATTTTGCTGTGCCAGAAGTACTTCCAGATTTTTTAGTCGTTGTGGATTTTTTGGTTGCTGTAGAAGCTTTCTTTTTTGCCGTTGTAGATTTTGTTGATTTTACTGCAGATTTTTTAGCAGTCTTTGTTATTGGCGATGAGCTAGAAGCCTCTATGGTACCCTGCTCTGCATCGTTAGTAGGAATATTTATATTATCATCCGCATTTAGTGGAATGTTTTCTGTCGCAACAACGACATTGGGGTTTCCCGTAATTGTCAGCTTTGGCGATTTGGACTTTGTGGAATTTGTAGCACTCTTTGCATTGCTTGGGGTATTACCTGCAGGCTTTGTGATTTTTGAGCTAGTGGCTTTTGCTTTTTTAGCAGTACTGGATTTTTTTGTAGCTGTCTTTTTTGTCGTACTTTTTTTGTTCGTGCTTTTTGTTGTTGATCCTGTAGATTTTTTTGTTGCAGATTTTGTTTTAGCCGTAGTCGCCTTTTTTGTTTTAGCGGATTTGCTTTTGGCGACAGATGTTGTAGATGCTTTTACAACAGGTGTTGTTGTCACAAAATACCCGGTGAAAATAAAGCAGGCGAAAACAGCGGCTAAAAAATTAATTTTTAACTTCATAGATTTGATACTTTAATGAATAACTTTTTACACCCATAATACTTACCATTCAGAGCTAAGTGCCAAAAAAGGAAATTGTATTGAATCTTCGACTCTGGGAGCACTTAGCATTAATTCGCTCTATAACACTAGTAAACTTTGTGGATATAACAAAAACAACCCTACTTTTTAGGGGTGTTTTATGATTTTATTCCTTAAAATATTTGCCTATTTTTGAATGTCTACTGCGACAGAATTACCAAACTATCAGTAAGCCTTTATTTTACATCGTCCGTACTGGCAACCTGTTCACTAATATCTTCCGTATCAGATTGGACGATATCAACTTGTGCGTCTTTTTTAGAAGACTCGACTTCATCTACATGTTCTGGTGTAACAGAAGTTTCGGGTGTTCCATCTTTTTCTACAATAGCAGGAATCTCTTCCGCGCCAGGAAACAGCTTTTTATATAAAGTCCCTAAGACTCCGTTGATAAACTTTCCGGAAGAATCTCCGCCGAAGTGTTTTGCTAGTTCGACTGCTTCGTTGATGGCAACTTTTGGAGGGACATCCTTTTCAAAAAGCAATTCGTAAATTCCCAATCGCAGGATGTTCCTATCTATGATAGTGATCTGGTCCAATGGCCATTCCGGAGCGGTCTCAATAATTTTTTTATCGATTTCTTCGAGATGAGCCTCAACTCCATCCAAAAGATTATAGATAAAATCAGGGTCTTCCATTCCAGGACCTTGTTCACCGACATTATATTCGGCAATTCCCTTAAGATTGCTTTTTTTGCCGTTGAAATCCCATTCGTAGAGGGATTGCATGGCGATGGTTCTTGCCAAATGTCTATTTGCCATAGTAAGTTGTTAAACTAATTTTTATTATTTTTATTTCGGTGAATGCGCTGCGATAATTACCCGTTAGATGGATAATTTCTTCTAAATTTAAACGATAAAAGCTAACGGAAAGTTAGCTTTTTATGGTAACGGCTTGGCGACCCTTGTAGTGGCCACAGCTCGCACAAATTTCGTGAGGACGTACAGAAGATCCGCAGTTCTTGCATTTTGCAGTTGAAACTATGGTCAAATGATCGTGCGCTCGGCGCTGGTTCCTTCCGGAACGAGTCTTGTGTTTTTTAGGTACTCCCATATTCTTGTGTTATTTCTCCCAACAAATAAAGTGTATTAACAGGGTTTATTGTACCTGAAATTCACTAAGTTGTCAAAAGCGCAAAAACTAACACAAAATGTTACTGCGCGCAAAAAACCGTAGGCAAATTTTTAAAGAACATCTGAAAACATAAAATCCCCTGGTTCTGGTATAACATATTGAGATTAAATAAATGTTAAAAACGACTTAGAAAAATCTAAGTCGTTTTTTATTTAGGAATAAATTAGCTCTTTCAATTTTATAGATGGATATGAGGTCTTAAAAAATTAACGAATCATTAGCTCTTTAAATTATGCGCCGAGTTCGCTGGAAAAAATAAAAAATGTCATGAGACGTACTTTTAGTACGGCGAATGACATTTTTTCAAAAAGGGGTCAGGCCCCAAAGCGGGACTGACCCCTCACTCGAAATCGGCCAGAATTTAAAGAGCCAGTACTAGAAGCCCATACCGCCATCCATAGATGGCATCGCGCTACCCTTTTTTTCTTCCGGTTTTTCAACGACTATCGCTTCAACAGTGACAAGCGTAGAAGCAATGGACACCGCGTTCTCTAATGCCAATCTTGTGACTTTCACAGGATCGACAATTCCCTCTTTGAGCATATCGACTTTGCCTTTAGCCCAATCGGACTCTTCGTATTTTGCAAAGTTGTAACCCATGTTCACGTCTGTAGATTGTATATAGGAAATTATCAAAGATGCGTCGACACCAGTATTCTCGGCGATCTGTCTGAGAGGTGCTTCCAAAGCGCGGCGGACAATCATCACGCCGGACTTTTCGTTTTCAGAAACTTCTGTGGCGAAGCTCTCCAGCTTTGGCGCGATCTTTGCCAATGCGGTTCCGCCGCCGGCAATGATTCCTTCTTCAACTGCGGCTCTGGTCGCGTTCAGCGCGTCCTCAATCTTAAACTTTTTTGCCTTCATTTCGGTCTCTGTAAACGCGCCAACCTTAATGACTCCGACTCCGCCTGCCAAGCGCGCGAGACGTTCGTCAAATTTTTCTTTATCAAAATCAGAAGTGCTGTTAGCGCGCTCCATGCGAATCTGTTCGATACGAGAATCGACGTCCTGTTTTGAACCATTGCCATCTATAATTGTCGTATGCTCTTTTGTAGAAACGATTCTGCGAGCCTGACCCAAATCAGTGAGTTCAGCGGCATCGAGCTTTAAGCCTAATTCCGAAGTGATTACTTTTCCACCTGTAAGCACGGCGATATCTTGCAACATCTCTTTGCGTCTGTCTCCAAAACCTGGAGCTTTAACCGCGAGAACGTTAAAGGTTCCGCGAATTTTGTTCAATACAAATGTAGCGAGCGCTTCGCCTTCGATGTCTTCAGCTATAATCACAAGATCCTTCTTGCCGGATTGTACGACTTTTTCCAACAAAGGAAGGATGTCCTGCACGGAGGTAATCTTTTTATCTGTAATCAAAATGTATGGATTTTCCCAGACGGCTTCCATGCGCTCAGGATTTGTGACCATGTACCCGGAAATAAATCCTTTGTCAAAACGCATTCCTTTGACGACTTCCTTTTCTAAACCGACGGACTGTCCAGATTCTACGGTTATGACGCCGTCCTTGCCGACTTCCTGCATAGCTTCAGCGATGTAGCGTCCGACTTCGGGATCGAGAGAAGCGATTGTCGCGACCTGCTCGATTTCTTCCTGAGTTTTGACTTCCTTTTTTGAAGTGTTAAGCTCGGCAACTACAAATCTTACGGCCTTATCCATTCCACGTTTGATGTCATTAGCTTTTGAAGAATTCAAAGCGACCATGCCAAAAGCTTCTTCGATCATTTTTTGAGCGAGAACAGTAGCGGTTGTGGTTCCATCACCAGCTGCTTCGTTGGTTTTATTGGCGACTTCTTGAATCAAAGAAGCTCCTACATTTTCGAATTTATCTTCTAAATCAATTCCTTTGGCGACAGTGACACCATCATCAGTAAGAGTTGGAGAACCAAAACCGCGGTCAATAATTACAGTGCGGCCTGTGGGACCGAGGGTAACTTTTACAGCATTGGCGGCCTTGTCGACACCAGCCTTAATCGCCTTTTTTGCTTCGTATCCAAATTTTATATCTTTTGCCATATGTAAATTTTACTTTCTATTATGACTTATTATTCTATGATTGCTAATACGTCGCTTTCTTCTTTCTCACGGCCAACGTATAGGATTTTATATTCTTCTTTTTCGACCTCAATATCATTACCGGAGTATTTTCCGAATACGACTGTGTCGCCTTCTTTGAGACCTAGCTTTTGAATTTCTTCGCCATTACCCAATGCGATTATTTTGCCTTGGGCCTTCTTTTCTTTTTCTGTGTTTGCAGGGAGAATAATCCCTGAGGCGGTAACCTCTTCTTGACCTGATTGTTTGACCAATATTCTGTTTCCTATTGGATGTATCTTCATATTTTTTGCCTATTTTTTACCATTAATTAGCACTCTAATATTAAGACTGCTAACGACTTTTGTCAATATTTTAATTGGGGTCTGATTTTGGGGTCCCCGAAAATTGTTTCAATTTTTGCTGGTAGGCACAACGACCTGGAGGCTGGAGAGCTTTTCCTGAAAGGAAAACTCGTAAGCCGGAATGGTCGATTGGGCCGAGGGGTCAGACCTCAAATTTTGTGTCATAAAAACCAATAGAATCAAGGTGTTTCGTAGGGGTCTTTTTGGGTGGGGTCAGGTACGGGGTCTGACCCCGTACCTGACCCCCTATATTAGCCTTTAAATTCTGCTAGTATGCTTTGTTTTTTGTGACCGGGGTGGAAGCTTAATTCATCCGCTTCGACCAAAATGTTGTTTTGAATGATTATGCGCCTGCGCTGGATTGTACCTAAAATTGATTCTAGGATGTTTCCGAGTTTCCCAATTAAAATTATATTAAAAAGTTTTTGAATAAATGGTTGGCGTGTCGCCGACCATTTACCCACTTCGAAGTTTTGTAAATATTCACATATCCATTCTTTGTTTATTTCCTGAAATTCCCTAACGTGCTCGGCACCAAAAACAGGAATCAAGGTCGCATATTCCACAGCCGTGTAAAGATTCTTGTCTTGGTCTAATTGTTTTATCCCTGCAATATAATGATTGAGGCAAATCCGATTTGATATTTTATTGCCATGTCTGCGCACACCAAGAATATGGAATAGTGCCGTAATAAAAAATCTAGCAGTCCAAATCCTATTTGCGTCAGTCAGTACGAGAACATCTATATCACTCCCCGCTTTATCCGTACTTAAAGCTTCCGACCCACTCAAAGCAATCGCTCTTATGAATGGCAGAAAGCGAGCCATTGGCAAATATTTGCGGATACGCCTAAAACGCGGCATGGAATAATAATTATTCCGCAAACGCTGATGGATTATATTCGTTCTTCCGTTCAGACAATAAAAACCTTCGATACTAGCATAGGTTTTGCCGAGTTCCGCATCTAGTACTTCAGCGATCTGCGAAAGAGTGGAGTCTCCGCCATGGAGCAGAACCTTAGTGCTAGAGTGATCAGCAATCAAATATTTATGAATTTCCAAAAGGGTCAACGGCCTATCTTGCACATCAAAATACTTGAAGGTTCGATAGATTCCCTCTTTTAATAATTCATTTGATTCATTTTTAAAATCATCGGATGATAGATCTTCTTTTAACATCTTTGGCGCCACCTTTGTCGCCCTTTGTGAGTTGATTATTTAAATACCAAAACTGCCGGAGTCTATCGCCTGCCAATCCCCCGTGTCGGGGTCCAAAAGATATACATAGAATTTATGAGCCATCTCTGTATCAGAAAGAATGTACTCAGTTCTGGCGGCGTCGCCTTGGCGATGGGAATAATGGAATTTAGAACCTAGAACAGTGGGACGATTCTCTCGAACCAACCTAAAAGACCCCGCGGGAGTATCTATCTCGATGATCTCGCGATAGCCTTCGGTTGGGAGCTCTTCGGCAGGACCGATAACTGTGTCTGATAGGATATCCTCAGTAACTACATCGAAATCGCCATAACGCTGTTGCAAGGTCTCTATTAAGCTTTCCCATTTAGCATCGTTCATATCTGCAGTATAGCAAAAAGGTAGAAAATTAAAACCACTCAGAATTCATCACTAAAATTCGAATAATCCTAAACTAATCTGAATAGCTTGGTCTACCCTAACCATCTCCTCGTGATTTAAAGAGCCTAATTTTTTAACCAACCGCATTTTATCTATACTGCGAACCTGATCCAAAAGAATCACAGAGGGCACTTTTAAACCATTGGCTTTTGAAGGTTTAAAGCGTACCTCAACAGGATAAGATGCCTCAGAGATATTAGATGTAATAGCTGCAACAATCGTCAACGAACTATATTGGTTTCCGATATTGTTCTGAATAATCAAAGCCGGACGGGTCTTTTTGATTTCGTGACCAACTGTAGGGTCGAATGAGACTAAATAAATATCACCTCTTCTGGGATTATCTATTTGCTTTTTCGCTTGTTTTTGGATTTTTGATTTTGCCATATATCGTTATCAATTGGGAACCAATCAGCAGCCAATTTTAAGTTTCTCTCCGCATTGGACTGATATCCAACCCTTAGTTTATCCCGTAGGGTTTGCACACTATGGGCACGAACAAAATACAGAACTGCTTCTGATACAAAGCGACTGCGCTCACCTTTTGAGGCGATTCCATCAAGAACCTTTAAGGTGCTATCTGGAAGCATAATGTTTATTCTTTTATTCATATCTGTGAATATGTATCCAGTCGTGAACGCGAAAGGGAGAACTTTCTATACAGCTTGCGACGCCCTCGGCGCTTGGTGTTGCTGTATAGAAAGTCCTACCTTGAGCAAGGCACGACTGGATACATATTATTATTTTAAAAATAAGTATACATTTATCTTACACACTTATTGTGTGTAAGTCAATTTATGAACCGATGTCAAACGCAGGGGGTCAAATACCGCACCAGGCAGCGGAACCTGACCCCATGATATCTTTATAGCAGAAAGAGATTAAATTTTTATTATTTTTGGCAATTTGGGCAATATGTGGAAGTCCTACCGGCAACATTCATGCTTCGTAAAATCGTGCCGCATCGCGGACAAGGCTTGCCGCTTTTACCATAAACTTGATGTTCTTTGACGAACGAGCCGGAGGCGCCATTTGTCTTCAAATAATATTCCAAAGACGATCCACCAAGCTTGATTGCTCTATTTAATATTTTTTTAATTTCAGTATGCAATAATTCAATTTCCGCCGGCTTTAATTTTTCGGCAGTCCTGGCGGGGTGTATCTTTGCGGCAAACAAAGATTCATCGGCATAGATGTTCCCTATTCCAGCGATAGCGTTCTGGTCCAACAGTATGGCTTTGATTGCGCGCTTCGGGTATTTTTCTAAAATATTTTTAAAACTCCGCGAATCTAAATCCAAAGGTTCCGGACCCAAATTCTCAGTTTCTAAAAATACTTCAATATCCCCCTCTGACACATATCTGACGTGCCCGAACTTCCTGACATCGTTGTAAAAAAGTTTTGAGCCATCAGAGAATGAAAAAACAACATGGGTGTGTTTGATTGGCAAAAGCTGAGGCTTGGCGGTTTTAGCTATGGATAAAAACAAAGGCGAAGATAATTTATTTTTCTCCAAAAAAATAAGCTGCCCAGACATCCGCAAATGGATAAATAACGCTGAACCATTTTTGAATTTGATAATCAAAAATTTTCCACGGCGCTCGACAGAAGCAACAACATTCCCAATTATCGATTTTACAAAAAGTTCCGTGCGCTTTTTGTCGGCTTTTTTAATTAGCAACGCTTTTGCCAAACCAAAAACAATCATCTTTTCAGTAAGAACTTCGACATTTTTTATCTTCTGTCCGGCAATTGCTTGATGCAAATTTCTTTTGATTGTCTCTACTTCTGGAAGTTCTGGCATATATATGTAATTTATTGATTTATAATATGTATTATATAATGAAAGTACATCTATAAGTAGTTCGGTACAAGCGATTTAAGCCTTAAAACAAACAAATTGAGCTTCGAAGAATTCATAAACAAAATTCAGTACAGTTTTTCAAAGGAAGATATTGAACTTATCCACAGAGCTTTTGATACTGCCGGCAAGGCTCATAAAGGCCAAAAGCGCTTTTCTGGAGAAGATTATATTATCCATCCGATTTGCGCAGCGCTCATACTCGCATCTATCTTCCCAGATGCGACGACTGTTGCTGCCACATTATTGCATGATGTTTCCGAAGATACAAAATATACGCTCGAAGATATCCGCAAAGAATTCGGAGAAAAGATATGCATGCTCGTGGATGGCGTGACGAAGTTAGGAACAGTGCGCTTGCGCAACAGTACCGACAAATCCTACATGGAAAATTTGCGCAAGATGTTCGTGGCAACTTCCAAAGATATTCGCGTTATCTTGATAAAGTTGGCTGACCGTCTGCACAACATGCGAACCATAGAATACGTAAAACCTGCCAAGAGAAAACGTATCGCCCAGGAAACTCTAGAAATCTACGCACCAATCGCGAATAGGCTCGGCATCGGAGAATGGAAAGACGAATTGGAAGATAGGGCTTTTGAAGTCGTTGAACCCGCAGAATATGAAAAGACCGTGGCGCTATTAAAAGAGCGCCTGCCAGAAAGCCAAATTCGGATTAACGATCTGCAAAAAAGTTTAGTGACCATATTACGCACAGAGGGAGTCAAATTCAAACAGGTCAAAGGCCGTGTCAAACGCATATATTCATTATATAAAAAGTTAAAAAAATATGATGGCGACATCAGTAAGATTTATGATTTGCTCGCTCTGAGAGTGATTGTGCAGTCTACACCTGACTGCTACTCAACGCTGGGAGCGATACACAAACATTTGCAACCTATACCTGGCAGGGTAAAAGATTTTATCGCCCTGCCAAAGCCGAACGGATATCGCTCAATACACACGACCGTCTTCAGTGAAAATCGTAATGTCTTTGAAATACAAATACGTACAGAGCAGATGGACGACCAAGCTGAACGCGGAATTGCCGCGCATTGGTTCTACAATGAACAAGGCAAACCAGATGTTACTGATGGTTATACCGAAGCAGCTTCCAGATCTGAACTAGAAGAATTGCAGTGGGTCCAAGACCTGCAGGATTTGCAAGAACAAACCAGGGATTCCAAAGAGTTTTTTGACCAGCTGAAAATTGATTTCTTTAGAGACAGGATATTCGTGCTGACACCAAAAGGAGATGTTAAAGATTTGCCGGAAGGCGCCACACCTATAGATTTTGCCTTCTCCGTACACACTGACCTTGGCTTTTATATGCTTGGTGCCAAGGTGAACGGGAAAATGGTAAAAATCGATCATGAACTGAAAAGCGGCGATGTCGTGGAAATCATCAAGACAAAAAAACCCGTGAAGATATCACAGGATTGGCTTAACTATGCCAAAACCACGGCGGCTCATCATAAAATAAGAAAATATCTGAACGAGAATCAATCTGGAATATTCAATACTTTGAAGAACATGATAGTCAGAAAGAAATAGGTCTTTTCAATCGTTATAGTCATATATAAATAACCCAGTAAGTAAAAGTGGTACTCGAAGACCATCTCGGAGACCCGAAAGCATGGTCTCTGCCTTCTGAAGGCAGAGTTTCGGGTCGAGAGCGAGGTGCAATTTGCCGCTGGGCAAATTGACACCGTGTCTGAGAGTATCAGCTTTTACTTACTGGGTTTAATAGATTTTAATAACGATTAAAAGAGCCAATATTAAGCTTCTATAGTATGTTTAGTATATCCTGGTTTATGGTCTAACAACTCTTCCGGTTTAAACCAGATAGGGATTTCTTGTGCGGCGTCTTCGGCTGATGCTGAGGCATGAACCAAATTCTTTACGCCAATTTGCTGATCGTCAGCATGTTTGAAGGAAACATGAGCATAATCACCGCGAATCGTTCCGGGAGCGGCAGACTTTGGTTCGGTAGAACCAATCATCTTTCTTACGAGTTCAATGGATTCTATACCTTCCAAACAAATAGCTACGACAGGCCCTGAAGTTATCATTTCAATCATCGCTTTACGTACGCGCTCTCCCCTGCGGACAGCTAAGTCCTCAGTGTAATGTTTGCTAGCGGTCTCGTTGTCTGGCCAAATCAGTTTCATTCCAGCGATCTTTAAGCCGACCTTCTCAAAACGACTGATTACTTCCCCAATCAAGCCGCGGTCTACAGCATCAGGTTTTATAAGTACTAAAGTTCTTTCCATGAATATGCCTTTCTAGATTATTAATCGAATATACTTACTATTTTGCTGGCGCACTTTCTAAAGTTGCGCTCAGGATATTTATAGGAGTTGTTGGTTTGCCATCCGTAGAACTGTTGACCGGAGTGATAGGTGCAGCATTCATTTTTGTGACGACATCCATACCGCTGATAACATGACCAAAAATAGTGTAGCTCATTGCGAAAGCCATTTTAGCTTGGTCTGTAGGAATAATAAAGAACTGGGAACCGTTTGTATTTGGTCCAGAGTTTGCCATAGCCAACGTTCCAGCAACATATCCAGTTTGGAAGGACTTTGTGTTTGAGTTCAATTCATCAGCGAAAGCTTTACCAAAGGCGCTTTGACCGCCCATACCTGTTCCGGTAGGATCACCACCTTGAATAGCTAAGTCTTTGAGAATTCTGTGGAATGTTATTCCATTGTAATATCCACGCTTTATCAAACAATCAAAATTCACAACCGCTAAAGGCGCGTCATCTGTATACATCTGGAATTTGACTGTCCCCATGGTTGTGTTCAAAACAGCAATCGCATTCTTAAAGTCGATTGTCTTGCAATCATCAGGAATTGTGTAGCCTTGAGGTAATGAGATCTGCGCGGTGGTTTGAGGAATGTTCGCGTTAGTCTGCGTAGTTTGTGTTTGAGATTGAGTCTGAGGCTGTGCCGGAGTTTGAGCCGGTGTTTGAGTTTGAGCCGGTGTGTTATCCTGACCTACATTTTGCGTCTGATCTTCTCCCATATTAGATTCACCCTTTCGATTGTTAGCTATTACAATGGCGGCAATGACCGCCGCGATTACAAACGCTCCAATAATTATGAACATTGTTGTTTTCTTTTTCACATGTTTCCTTTTAATGTCTATATTATTTTAGCAAATGGTTTACTATATTTCAAATAGACAAAAAGCATAAAAAGTGTCAGGTAAACAAGATAAACGAATATGCCATCAAAGTTGATTTGCATCGAGGAGAAACTCAGAGCACTCAATTTTTCCGGTAAAAAATTAAAGTACCAGAGAATATTTTTGTTGATGATTGCGGCTAGAAAACCAAACAAAGGTAAGGCCGAAAGATAGCCGAGAATGATACACGGAGAAAGTAATGGCATCAACAATAAAGACGAGAGCGGACCAACTAAGGATAATTCTCCGTAAGAATAAACCGAAATCGGCAGAGTAAAGATGAATGCCGAAAAAGGCGCAAAGAAAAATTCACTAATGAATTTTGGTGATTTTATATTGATGCTTAATAAATATTTATGGATTATCGGGGACAAGAAGACAATCCCAAAAACTCCCAAAAAAGATAATAGGAAAGAACTGTCATAAGCCAGAGTCAATGGATTTTGGAATGCCATGATTGCAGCAGTAAAGATTAAAATGCGCAGACTGTCATATCCCCCTCCGACAAATTCAGTAATTGAAAAAGTTGCCGACATCAAGACGACTCTGAGAATCGGCGCGGCAAAAGAAAACACCGCGGAATACCAAAGACAAACCAAACTGTTAATTGCAAAAGTCATTTTTTTTCCGAGAAAAGGCCTTAAGCATGTTTGCAAAAAAATTAATAGCAAAGTCAATTTATATCCTGATACGGCAATGAGGTGCACACTACCGCTACGGATATATTCCTGAATTTGATCTTGGTTCAATCCGCTTTTATCTCCAAATAAAATTGCTTTGAGCAGGTTAGCGGAAGCGCTGTCGTATTCCTGCAATATTTTTGCGTAAAGCGTTTCTTTTAATTTATAAGCGGTGCTCATTATAAAGTTACAAAAATGTGTGAGGGAATATCTTGTTGTGGATTCCCCTATCAAAAAGATCTGAGGAGAAGCGACCGTAGCATAGATATTTTTAGAGCGCAGATAGCCACCATAATCAAAATGGTCGCCGTTGTCAGGATCATCGGAGCTATAAGAAATGCTTTTTGCCTCGCTAGGATGCAAAGTCCCTGAAAGAATCCAATGCATTCCAAACTGAGGATCTTGATTGGCAGAAACAAGCGCTAGAATTTTTTGAGTATAACCGATTTCTTTGAACTCAACGGCAACCTGTCCATGTGCTTTTGGCTGAGAATCAGATACGCTATCAACTAAAATCTCTGTATGAGTGCCGGAAATATCATCATAGCTATTTGGGGCCGTGTTTGCCATATGCCCACGAGCAAAACCAATGATATAAAAAGTAAAAAGACAAAATAAAAATATCCTCTGCTTTTTGGCAAATATCAATAAAGCACTTATTAAAATTAGAACAAAACCTACTAAAAAAATGTTCAGCAGGTCACCGTAAAATATTCCTGGAAATATTCCAAAAACGAACGCGATAGAAGAACAAACCATTAGCTCTGCAAATTCATGAGATTGCATAACTAAGTTATAACAAAACTATATTAAATTTTTATTAAAACTAGAGGGTCAGGTACGGGGTCAGACCCCGTACCTGACCCCACCCAAAAAGACCTCCACAAAACACCCTGATTCTATTGGGTTTTATAACATCAAATTTGGGGTCTGACCCTCGGCCCAATCGACCATTCCGGCTTACGAGTTTTCCTTTCAGGAAAAGCTCTCCAGCCTCCAGGTCGTTGTGCCTACCAGCAAAAATTGAAACAATTTTCGGGGACCCCAAAATCAGACCCCAAATTTAAAAAGCACCGATTACGGTGCTTTTTTGTATAATTTAACGACTATTTTATATTTTAGTTATTTACTTCTAGAGACTCTTGTTTTCCCCATCGTTTTTGTCGTCTTTTTCACTGGAGGTTTTTTTGCAACATATTTTTTTGCTTCAGCTCTAGCTTTATCGTTCACTTTTATATTGGTAATCGTATTCTGAATAGCTGGAATCTGTTTGCCAATATCTCCCATAGAAGACGCCTTTCCCGACAACGGCAACCAAAGATGAAAGGTTGCACCCTTGTTAGAGCCTTCGCTTTCAACCCAAACCGTTCCGCCATGAGCTTCAGCGATCTTTTTTGCGATGTACATGCCCATACCGGCACCTCTTTCGCTCCATTCAGATGCCACTGACGATTGGAAGAACTTATCAAAAAGTTTTCTCTGGTCTTCTGGCCTTACGCCAATGCCTGTATCGGAGACACTCAATCTTACGCCTTTAGAATCAGCGATCATTCTCACAGTGATTCCACCAGCTGGAGTATATTTTATAGCGTTATCGACTATATTCATGATTGCCTGACGGATCTTGTTCTCGTCACCAGAAATTACAGGTATTTCATGATTGACCTGATCAAAATATACATAAAGGTTTTTCTTTTCCGCTTTTGGTTTTAACTCTTGTAGAATATCAGTGACAGTATCTCGCAAATTTACATTACCGAACTCAACCCCTTCACCAGATTCCAGAGTACCAGAATCTAAAATACTAGAAGTGAGATTTATTAAGTGTTCGCTAGATTGGAAAATCGTATTTATAACTTCAATTTGCGCCGGGCCAAGCTTGCCATAGTCCCCTTCGACCAGCATTGAGGCATAGCCCTTAATTGCTGTGAGTGGTGTGCGAAGCTGATGAGCGATAACCATCGACTGGTCTTCTTTGGTCTGTCCCAATGACAACAATCTTTGATTGAGAGCCGCGAGATCGTCTTCTTTTTTTGAGAGGACTTCATAGTGCCACATGTCTTTTAAGACTATGACAATCAAAAGAATCGTTCCGGCCGTAAGACTTATTAACCAGGCGATCAGAACATTCAAATCAACACCGGATAAAAATGTCTTATCAAAAAGAAATTGCATATTTTTATTTTTTTAAATTTATTTTTATTATATTTCAATTTAAAGCCCATAGCCTCATGCGACATGGATATAGCACCGACTTTATTTCAAGAATTTCTTTAGCTCGCTTATTATAGCATCTTTTTTTATTTCTGACTGCTTTCTATCCGCAAGATTGCGCAAAGCGACAATATCTTTTTGCTTCTCGTTCGCGCCAAAGATCAAAGCGAAAGGAATAGACTTCGATTCGGCAAAGGCATACTGTTTTTTAAAGTCAGCGGTCTTATAGTAAACCTCGGTGTTAATACCTATAGATCTCAAATCCGTAGCCATGCTTAGATAATCGTCTTGTAAGGTTTCATCTAGATTTAGAATTAACAATTGCGTTACTCCTGATTTTTCTATATGTCCCAATTCCTGCATAGCAGCAAAAAGCCTGTCGACCCCAAAGGAAACGCCCACAGCTGGAATATCTTTACCAATGAAAAGTTTTATAAGACTGTCGTATCGCCCGCCACTAGCTATAGAACCGAAGCTTTTGCTTACTGCATTCTCAGTGATATATGTTTCGTAAACTGTAGATGTGTAATAATCCAATCCTCGAGCCAAAGAAAGATCAATCTCAACATTCTTTACGCTCATTCCTTTGAGCGCATCAAAAACGGCGTTAAGTTCGGCTAAACCTTCAACACCCTGAGGATCTTTGAGAATATTTTTATTCAGCAGGCTCTTTAAAGATTTTATATTCGGAGTCGTAACAACAGAAAGTTTAATCAGTTCTTTTGCTTTAGGCTCAGTCATCCCGACGGTCTTCTTTAACTCTTCTATTACGCCATCGCTGCCAATCTTCTCTATCTTATCGATAGCCCTGATCGCATCGATCAATTTGTCTTCCGGCACACCAGCGAAACGCATTATCGCGTTCAAAAGTTTGCGGTTATTAACTTTGATAATAAATTTATCTATACCAAGGCTGAACAAAGAAGCTTCGATTACGGCGATACACTCGGCATCGGCAATACCAGCTTCGGCACCAATGACATCCGCATCACATTGAATAAATTCACGGAATCTACCCTTTTGAGTATTTTCGGCACGCCAAACAGGAGATGCTTGATAACGTTTGAAAGGCATCGGCAATTTTCCCTGATACTGTGCGACCACGCGTGCCAACGGAACAGTCAAATCATAACGCAAAGCAACGTTGCGATCGCCATGATCTTTGAATCGGTACATCAGCTGCTCGCCTTCGTCTCCATACTTTCCAGCAAGGACGTCTTCATATTCTAAAACCGGTGTCTCTAAAGGTTCAAAACCAAAAAGCTCATAAGTATCAGTTATGGTTTTAATCATTTTTGTTCTAGCGATCTGCTCTTCTGGGAGGTAATCGCGAAAACCTTTGAGTGTGCGCGGTTCTATTAATTTCATGCGCTAATAATAACATAAAAACACTGGCTTGTCATGATTAGATTTTTATGGTACTCTTATTAACTCTAACAAGTTTAGAGGAGGAATAAAATTTGTCGGCGGACATACGTGGAGGTAGATTGCCATGAGTAACATCGCAACGTTAGTACCCATGGCAGAAGAAGCTGCCATTGCAAGAGAACGACTTTTTGAAGAGATATCTAACTTCGTAGAAGCACTTTCGATCGCCTTTGACCTTAAGGGACAGAGGCGGGCTGAATTACCAATCACAGATGGATGGACTCTCAGCAGAAATGCTGAGAAGTGGGCTATCTTCAAAGAAGTTGGAAATGGACCAATGCTGGAAATCAGTAGTAGGTCCAGGTCACTAACAATAATGCAGCTCTTTATGAGATCGCTCACTCCTGAACTTCTGGATGGCTTGGAGTTCACCTTTGCCGAAATGGCGAACCGTTCAGAAATTGGCAGTAAGCTTCTACATAAGGTAACTGAAAAGTTGATTGGCGCAACAACGGTCATTCAAAGGGACTCAGCCGGAAATGTGGTTCTCTTAGTAAGAGTGCCAAAGGGTCAACAGACTGCCATCCTTCCTGTGATAGCGAAAACTCACGAACATGTGTGCAAGAAGGAAATCGGCCCCAATGGAATCGACCTAAAAATAATTTTTCCGACAAAGTAAACAAGAATCGCCCCCAACCTTATGGCTGGGGGCGATTTCAATTTATTATCTATTCCTTTTAAAAATCTATTCCTTTTTGAGCGAGGATACCTTTATAGTAAGGGTGCTTTATCATATTTATTTCTGAGGCTAAATCGGATATAGCCAAAATTTTTGGAAAGGCATCATGTCCTGTGTAAACCAAATAGCTATCCGATGGCCTCAAACGTATCAAATCAATGACTTCTTTTTGCGAAATTAATTTAAGTTCCAGAGCTGAAATCAATTCGTCTAAAATAACTAACTCATATTTACCACTCTTTAAAATCTTTGCGGCATAAGCCAAAGCGTCTTTTGCCGCTTGCACATGAATAGCTCTCGCTTTTTTATCTCCAAGAATTCCGACAAATCCCTTGCCCATTTGGGCATTTTTTATTTTCCCGATTTTTCTCTTTGATTTTGGATCGACAATCGTGTTCTCAAAAAAATATATTTCCGAAGATAAAGGCCATTCCCCTCCCTCATAAGTTTTGCCCTTCGCTGGACGAGCAGCCTTAACAAACTGCAAAATAAAAACATTCATACCAGCCCCTGCAGCACGCGCAGCCAAACCCATAGCCGCAGTAGTCTTACCTTTGCCTTTGCCATAATAAAAAATATTCAGGCCAACCCTAGGAGTTTTTTCCATACCAACATTATAAAACAAAGAAGACCGCCAAAACAACAGCGGTCTTCCAAGTTCTTACTGATTGATACGATAATTGCACTAGATCTCCTGGTGCTCTTTGACTGCCATTTGATATAGGCTCATCTCCCGTGAGCCAATAGATTGAAGGCTGAAATAGATCATCTCCATGAGTTTAGTACATCTGTCTGCCTCATGATTCCAACCATTCCTGTGGGCATTTTTGTTGGTCTTGATTACTTCCATAATTCTTTCAGAGATTTTAGATCTGGATTTATCAAAGCTCTGGATTTCAATCCAAAGCGCACAATGTTTTTCTCTTAAAGAATCGAACTCCATAGATTGCGCCCTAGCCATGTCCAGGCACAGATCTATCAAACGGACGTTCAATGACTTGTAGACAGAACTCAGTGCAAAAACATCCTCAATCAGTGTCATGAAGCCTCCTTCACTTTCATTGCATAGTAATCTATTAAATCGGCCAGGTCAAATCCCTAAGGTAATCTGAATCTTTTCAATCGTTATAGGAATATATAAATAACCCAGTAAGTAAAAGTGATACTCGAAGACCTTAGAATTGCTAATTCCAATCAGTCCACAGTATCAAAAGAAAAAGGTCTTTATCAGTCGTAGACACGAAAGGGAGAACTTCTTATACGGCTTGCGACGCCCTCGGCGCTTGGTGTTGCCGTATAAGAAGTCCTACCTTGAGCAAGCTACGACTGATAAAGACCTTAATGCTAGTACTGTGGACTGATTGGGTAAAAATAATTAAAGATACATTAGCTCTTTCAATTTTGAGTCGAGTTCGCTGTAAAAAATAAAAATTACCATGAGACGTACTTACTGGTACGGCGAATGGTAATTTTTATTTTTTACAGATGAAATCGGCCAAAATTGGAAGAGCTAGGATACTAGCCGCACTTTGAATATCCACATTCTCCACACTTCATACACCCTTCCTGCATAATCAACATATTTGAACAGTTCGGACAGACAGGAACGCTTCCCATGTCAGCGATAGAAATTCTCGTGCTATTTGTAGATAATGGGCCGGTAGCCTGCGCGACCTTTTCGACTATTTTGACTTCGGCGACTTCTTCGATCTTTTTGTTCGATTCCGCGCTCTCACCGGTATCTTGTTTGCTCTTGAATTCCAATTGCAGCTTTTGCTGATTCTTATTTGTATGTCTCTCAATTACTTTGCCGATTGCATCAGGCAAAGAGTAAACCATCTCACCGTCGGAGAACGCAACTTCGGTGCTGCGAATCCCTTTAATCTGTTTGATAATCTGATCGACAGCGACACCAGAACGTAAAGCCAAAGAAATCAAACGACAGATCGCTTCGGACTGTGCGGCAAAGAATCCACCGGACTTGCCCAAAGTCGCAAAGACTTCGAAAGGACCATGCTCGTCTTCGTTTATCGTCACGAACAAACTGCCATACGGAGTATTAGTCTTGTAAGTCGTTCCATACATTTCGGAAGGACGGACTCTTGGAATGATTTCGTACTTTGTTCCGTTCTGGAACAATTGCTTGACGATCACTTTATGATTATGACCATCGACATGCATAATCTGTTCTTCCGCGTCTACTAATGTTTTTTCCGCTTCCACTTTCAAATTAGCGGCGGCGACTTTGTCCGCTTCTGCCTTTTCAGCCTTATCTTCTTTCTCTTGCATCTGTTCAATGACGTCCTTACCAAGATTGTTCACATCAGTCGCCAGGATCTGCTCGTCGCGAGAAGCATCTCGATAGATTGTTCCGCCTTTGCAACCAAGATCATACATCATTTCATATAACTTTTTGGTTGCTTCTACAGTATAATTTGTTGGAGCATTACAGGTTTTTGAAATTGCCGAATCTGTCCAGCGCTGAATAGCTGCTTGCACTTGGACATGCTCTTCGGGAGCCATTTCCATTGCGTTCACAAAATAATTTGGAAGTTCCTGACCAGGGTGCTCGGCGTACCAATCCTGCGCAATCTTTATTTTCTCTTCATGTACTCCGAGTCTAGCCTTACGGAAGTAGGTCCAAGAAAAGAACGGTTCAATACCTGTGGAAGTTCCGACCATGGTACCTACTGTTCCAGTAGGAGCCTGGGTCAAAATCGTCACATTACGAATTCCATGTTGGCGAACCAAACCACGGACATATTCAGGCATACCCTTCATAAATCCGCTCTCTAAAAATCTATCCGCCTCAAACTTTGGGAAAGCGCCTTTTTCTTTTGCCAAATCAACAGATGCTTCATAAGCGCTAACCGCTATAAACTGATAAAGTTTATCTAAAAATTTAGTGCACTCTTCGCTGCCATAGCGAATCTTTAATCTAATGAGCATTTCCGCCAAACCTAAAGTGCCCATGCCAACTCTGCGTTCAGACATTTGTTGACGACGGTTCTCTTCAAAAAAGTATGGTGTGGCATCAATGACATTATCTTGAAAGCGTACGGCTGTGTGTACAGTCTGTGCCAGTTTACCCCAATCTACATCGACATCACCTTCCGCAACATGCTTGGCCAAATTTACATGGCCCAAGTTACAGACAGCCCAAGGAGCCAAGGGCTGTTCGCCACAAGGGTTTGTGCAAGCCAATGGAGCATAATAATATGAATTGGAATAATAGTTGGCACGGTCAACAAAATACACGCCTGGTT
>Ga0302265_1000697_pt1 | contig 21706 bp, 23 predicted proteins | sample III_Bog_E1_1_FD_194556 | JGI IMG/M metagenome (GOLD analysis project Ga0302265, IMG submission 194556) | Peat permafrost microbial communities from Stordalen Mire near Abisko, Sweden - III_Bog_E1_1 | ecosystem: Environmental > Terrestrial > Soil > Wetlands > Peat | place: Sweden: Abisko...
CCGTTTCTGAGTTCGTGACCTCAAAGCGGGGAATCAATACGCTACAAGGCTGAGGGGGCGGGCATGGTGGAGGGAGCCCGAAGGGCGACCGGAACCATGCCCGCCCCCGGCGGCTCAAAACAGGAAAAAAACATGAGTAGCAGCAATCCATCCGCAGTCCCGAGTCCGAGTCCCGAAAAGAAACGCCGGTATCTGAGCGCCGAGAAGAAGTTCCAGATTTATCTGGAAGCTCAAGACAGCGGCAAACCCATCGGCGAGATCCTGCGCCGTGAAGGCCTCTTCTCCACCGATCTGGCCCGCATCCGCCAGCAGGTTAAAGAAGGGGCGCTCCAACGCCTCGGCGCCAAGCCTGGCCGGCAGCAGAGTCAGGTCAGTGCCGAAGCACACGAGGCCCTCAAACGCGAACTGCAGGACAAGGAACGAGCCTTGGCCGACCAGGCCGTCGAACTGGCGATCCTGCGAAAAAAAACGAATGGGGGTTCGTGGGACCGATAACTGGCCTGTGGATCAAAGAGCAAACCAAACTGGAAATCCTCACCGTGATTGAGTCCTCCCGGCAACAAGGCGTTTCGGCCATTACGTTTGCTCGGGCTTGGAGTCAGCAATTTACGAGAGCCGACTACCCGACAATTGGCGCTGTTTTGAACTTGGCGGCTAGAGATCCTGACCTTTTTGAAAAATTGCTGCACGACTGGAATGGCTGGGTAGTGGCTCATTTTTTAAATTTATGCGGGTTTCTCCCCATTGTGATTTGCATCCAAAACGTTATAGTTCCAAACGATGCACGGAATAAACTCTAGCAATAATCCCGCTTATCATTTCCGAAATAAATGGAGACTGAAGAAGCGGATTCAAACAATGATTTGGGTAACTGCGGCTGTTTTTTTAAGCGCGGCAATCATCGCTTGGTTCATACATTTTTCCACATCCAAGTGACAATCTAGGCCAGCTTAAGACACGAATAACGTTTGACCTTGTTGAAGAGCTTTGCATAAATTGGGCATCAATCACCCAAATATGACCCTGACCAAAAATGGCCTAGTAAAGCGAATCAGCAAAGAAACTGGGCTGACTTTGGCCCAGACCTTTGAGTTGTTGCAGAAAACTCTCAACTACATCACCGAATCATTGGCTAGGGGTGACAAGGTAGAGCTCAGGAACTTCGGTGTGTTTGAAGTAAAAACCAGCAAAGCAAAGATAGGGCGCAATCCGAACAAGCCTGAGACCGACGTGCCAATTCCAGCCAGAGCTAGGGTTAAATTCAAGGCTGGCAAGGAAATGCGGGCGGAGGTTTTGAAGCTGACACCCAAACTAAAAAAGAAGGCACCCTGAATGAACAGAGTGCCTTTGAATAAATTCTAAATTTATTTCGTTCCAAGAATCGCGTCTTTGGCTGCCTTGGCGATGCGGAACTTCACAACACGCTTAGCTGCAATCTGGATTGTCTCACCAGTCGCAGGATTACGACCGACCCGTGCTGCGCGATCAGTTAACACTAGCTTGCCCAGACCCGGTATCGTAAAGGTATCCTTGGCATTTGCGTAGGCTAGCTGCACAAGGGATTCGATAAATTCCTCCGCTTGTTTCTTGGTAAGATTGTTCTTGGCTGCGAGTTCAGTTGTAATCTCAGATTTAGTCAGTAGTGCCATAATTCGATTCGCTTTGGTTAATGGTTGCTTTCAAGTCGATTTAAGCTGGTCTGGCATTCTTCGCCAAGCTAAAACTGCGGATTATATTCAGAATATGGGCTTGTTGACACCCCATTACTGCCGTTCCCTCACCGCCTGTTCCCATGTCGCTAAAATATTCAAAACTTCAGCGCCGAAGCGGGCTCGGACATAATCCTCAAATGTTGCAAATTCATCACGGTAAAGCTTCTTGTCGCGGATCTTGATCAGAGCTTTTGCAACTGACTCCATCTGCGCAATGCATTCAGATTCATTCCTATTCTTGTTCATAATCTAAATTTCAACCGCAGTTCCATCAGCAAAGTATTCTCCCAACTACTCACGTTGTTGTCGCTGGTCATCAACTCCTCGACTGCCGCATAAACTTTCACTTGTTGAGGTCGAGTTGTAAAAGCATCGGCCAGTCTCAAAGCCCGTTCCTTCGCTTTGTAGATGGATTGAATGCTGGGCCTGATTCTCGTCACCGCCCCATCAATTTCCCGTGCCTGATCGATCTCGTCGTTGATTCCCATCGCTACCAACAATTTCTGCAAATGCTCTTCCTCCACCAATGAAAGATGGCCGTCCGCATACATGGCCAAAATTATCAGATCCAAAAACGCCTTTCGTTGTGCTAGCGAAAATCTGGTCAGGTCAATCTCCATGCCAGGAAAATACCAGATTGACACGTCCATTTCTACCGTTTACGCCTTGGATTTGTTCACGGTATTGTGTTCACTCCTCGCCATGGCAAATGTCACGCTCGGTCCATTTCTGGTAAACAACGGCCAGACTGGACTGGTGGTGTCCAATTTGGAACACGCTGGATATTCATTGGAAATATCCGGTGACGAGTTTGCCCTAAATCTCTGCCTCTATCGCCAGATCCACGACTGGCAACCAAAAGCAATCAGGTTGGAGGATTTTTACGTCCGCGTTGATGAGATCCCATTCAAGCTTTTGCCAGTCGTGGGGCTTCAAATGCAATCCACGGTAGTTGGAACACTGGTCACATTGGAAGCCATGCTGTGTTCTTTGTACGTGCAGCATGAGGTCACACGGCCCATCACCTCGGCACTGGAAGAATTGTGGCAACATCTTCCAATCAACCACTGCACCTACCCACGAATTGAAGATAGTGCAAAGCTGGTTTGCCCTGCTGTTGCTGAAGCCGGATTTGAAGTGATCCAGTTCTTTCCCTACGGACGGACGTTGTCAGTGCAGTTCGGGTGGGTATATCCGCAAGAACGTCAAAACGCCAAGGCCAAACTCAATGTTTACGCTGGAATGATTGATTTCAAACCCCAACCAAATCGAACTCTGGACAAAGGGAAATGGATTATTCCGAAAGAATCCGTGGTGTCGTACCTGCTCACGCAAATGCTGGAGACGTTGGGTACATCAGGCTTGTTGTCTGAGGCCGGATTAAATGCTGCACTAGACAGCTTCAAATGGACGAAAGTTTCCTTGTTGACGGTACAGGAAGCGAAGCAGGCTAGACTAGATTTTGTCCGCTCGCATCCTGAACTGCATAACGATCATCAAGCAATGGCGAAAGCATTGAAAACGGCGGAGCTTTATTCGGATACGGCGGAAGTTTACGCGATCAAGAAACAGGTGCCGAGGTTGATCCGCGAAGCGTCTATTATTTGAGGAGTAAACCCTTTGTAAATTTCGGCCTGAGCCAATGCAGACTTTATCCTCGTCACAATCAATTTTGGGGTTAGGATTTCAGCATGACCGCAACCGAATGCCCTTTCTGCAATTTGCCAGAGGATCGAATTTGGGTGCAAACGGACTCGGCCATCGCATTTCCGGACAATTTCCCGGTTTCCCCTGGTCACACACTCGTCATTCCCGGAGACCACATCGAAGTTTTGATGGAATTGCCTGAAAATGATTTTAAGGAGATTTGGGAGCTGGTTGCGCATGTCCGGAAACTGCTGATTGAAAAATATAAACCTGATGGGTTTAACATCGGGATCAATGAAGGGGTTGCAGCAGGTCAAACCATCGCCCACGCCCACATCCACATCATTCCTCGGTTTAATCGGGACGTGCCTGATCCAAGAGGCGGAATTCGTTGGGTGATTCCTAAAAGAGCAAAATATTGGTGAATGAAAACGCCGTCGTCAGAGCACCAGATCGCTTTTCTGACCAAATTGCGGCCATCTCGTTAAGGTCAAGTTTTATGGATAGTGCTTGAACTAGTGCGAAAATGGGTTCAAAGTCTTTCCGTCAATTGTGGTCATTTTGGTAGCCGGGGACAGGTGTCCATTTCCGGTTGGATTTGATGCTTGCCGGAATGGACGTGGACTTGTTGGCTTCCAGACGAAACGGAAAAATATCTATGAAAACAATAAAGTCATCACTATTCGGCATTTTCACAATCACAGCGATTCTGGGCGTTCATGTTCAAGCTCAATCCTTCCTCACTAACGGTTTGGTTGCGTATTATCCATTAAACGGGAATGGCAACGACGCTAGCGGGAATGGATACAACATTACAAATTCAGTCATCCCTCTAGCCGTTGACCGATTCGGGCGACCATCTTCTGCGGCTGTTTTGTCTCAAGCAATGTCAGCGCCCAACCTTGTTTATGCTAATTCATCCGACTCGCGAACGATAAGCGAGTGGGTGCAAGTCGGAGCCTATCCAGCGAACACAACTTCAGGGTGGGGACCAAAGCCAAGTGCAAATTATGTGAGTTTTTTTAGTTCCACGATTGGTGGTAACAATCTGGCATCCGATGGAGAATTCTGGCTCGACAATGGTGATGGTGGAGTGGCATTTTTCCAAATGCCGACGACAACTAACTGGTCTCAAATCGTCGTCGTGTATTCAGGTTCAATCACAAATGCACAAGTATATTTCAATGGTAAACTTGTTCCCTTCAATCGTAGCGTGCAAGAAGGCGGAGACACATTTGGATTTGTTTATCCATCACAACAATATGCCGTGTTGACCAGCCCAAGTGGGCCGGGTTTCAGTGGATATTCAACAAACAATTTCATCGATGACATTCGCATTTACAACCGTGCTTTGTCTTCAAGCGAAGTGGCACAATTGTATGCCCTTGAATCGGCCCCAATCGTTAACATCCTAAAAGCGGTTTATCTCACGTCGAACAATCTTTGGACTGGTTCAAATTACCAAGTTCAAGCCTCGTCGGATTTGATAAACTGGACGAATCAAGGCACTCCCTTCACTGCTACCAATTCGAGTTGGAGTTCCACGAATTATTGGAATGTGTCTGATTGGAACCAACTTTTCTTCCGGTTGAAGTTGGCTCCATAACGAATTTAGTTTTTGCGTCAATAAAACTCCATCGGCAAAATCTCCAAGTATTTTATGAGAAGTATTCATTGCCTGTGTGGCTTACTATTGATTGTCGCAACCAGCGCCCACTCCCAAACACTTTTTGGACCGGGAACCATATCAATCGGAACGAATGAGACTATTTTGATAACCACAATAAACGGAAACAATGCTGGTGATGCCTCGCCGCCGAATCTTCTCATCGATGGTGTAAACGTGAATAATCAAATCGCTGATCGTGGCTACCGCGAGTGTTATCATGATTTATATGTTGAGCATTCTATTTGGTCTCCCGTTTGTATGGATTTTGGCTTTATGTATTTCCGCAATGATGGCAACGGGATGGATGGTCATTCGGATCTTGAAATATCCCAATTCGACGGACAAAACCTTTGATGAGTATTTTTACGAGGACCGACCGGATCTACGCCGCAATGGCAAAGAATGATCCGCTAACGTTTTGAATTCACCCCAGAATTCCCTGCTCCTGACGTGACCTGTGTTGATAAGCAATGCCTCGGGCCAGATCCTGGCAGCGGTCACACAACTTCTCCGCTGGCCAGCAATTATATGGCCCGACGGCAGCCAATAGGAGGTGGGACAGGGGGTGTCCGCTGAAGAACGACCGCCGCCGGGGCAAATCCAGTTTCTCCCCGTATGGAACTGATATTTCCCATATGGTTTCATGCCCACGAACGGCGTGGGTGGTTTTCGTGATTTTCTACCTGCTCCCCGGATTTGCAAGACATTTTTCCAGTCTGCCCTTGGTTTTTGTCCGGCGCAGGTGGTGTTTCGCCGCCATTGTTGGCTCCAATGCTCATTTTCTTCCGGCGGTGAAGACACCGCCTCCGTTGGTGCCGTGATTTTCATGTGATTCTTTCCACTTTTCCTCATCCGGTCGCTGCTGCTGGTGATCTCAGCCGTCCAATCCGTTCCAAAATCGTCTGGAACAACTCTCGCGGCACGGCTACTTCCGCCATCTGAAAGACAATCTTCCGGGAATGGTGCACGACCTTCGCCCCAATCTTAATCAGCTTCTCCCGCAACGTCGTCAAGGTCCAGTCACGCACTGCTTGGGGCAGCACCGCCTGCCGCAGAAAGTTGCCCAGATTGTAAGCCAGCACGAATAGTTGCAGCCGCACTTGATTATCCACAAAATCATGGCAGGACAGCCTTGTCCATTTGACGGCGTTCTTGCCTTCTTTGATCCATTGCTCCGCCGTGCCCCGCTGGTTGTAGAACCGCACCACCCGTTTGGAGGGCCGGGTTAGATTGGTCACGATAAATCCGACGCGAGGAAACAGTTCGCCATTGTGCCATTCCACCTTCGCCACCACACGCCGGGCACGATTCCAACTCTTGGCCTGATACAAAAAACCGGCATACCAGACCACCGGCGTATTTGAAGGACGCCCCACCGGTCGAGTTAGCAGTGGCTCGATGTCCCGCTGCAACGCATCATTGGCCGGCAGACGGATGGCATACTCGAAACCCTCGGCTTCCAGATACTCGTAGAGTTCCGGGTTGGCAAAGGCGGCATCGGCCCGAAAATAAAGCGGGATTTTTCTATCTTGATAGCGGGCCACCACCGGCTCCAGCACCGCCCGCCAATCCTTGGCGCTATGCACATTGCCGTCGCGCAACAGGGACTGCTCCACATCGCCAAACTGATTGAAGCAAAACAGCGGGTGGTAACAGGTGCAGCCGAAGTGTCCGTTGAACGCGGTTCCTTCCTGCTCGCCATAGGTCTCGCTCACCGAACTGTCCATGTCCAAGATCAGTTCCCGCATCGGCTGGCGTTCCCGCAACCGGTCAATCCATTTTCCTGACAGCTTCGTCAACGCCTTCAAATTGCCCGGTTGGGTCAACACCTCGGTCTCGAAGCGGCCCATCTGGCTAGTGGAAGCCGCCGTGTGTTCTGTGGCTCGCCCACCAACGACCTGCCTCATCGTAGGATCAACCGCGAGCCGCTCCGCATCATTGGTGTCTTCGTAACCAGCCAACCGGCTGAAGATGGACTGCCGCATCAGCGCGACCATCGAGTGTTGCGTGTTCTTGCCTGTGCGCCAATCGTTCAGCATGTCATCACCCAGATCGGTCAGACCCAGCGCCGCGTCCAGTTCCCGATAGGCTAACAACCCGGCATCAGACGTAACCTTGGAACCGTGAAACTCCAGCTTCAAACGACTATCGAAAGTCACCCGCAGAGCCGGTTTTTTGCCTGCACCCGTTGAATTTTCCGTTATTTGGTGGTCGGACATAGATGAAAGCCTTTGTTTATGCGGCTTTATTGTATGTCAATAACTTCAGCTTGTGAAGTCTATTTGGGAAATATGGGGTAAATGTAAGCTTTCCCTCTTTTTATATTTCCCCACCACCCGAACCAGGCTTTTTTGCGGTTACAGGCCCACACTTGCTTGAAGTTACAAATCTGACGCAAGCAAGCGTGGACTTTTTCGTTTCGTATCAGCGAATAACGAATTCGCCAATCAGGACAATTGTCAATAACGGAACAACTACAAACTTCATCAATGTTCCGGCTGGCAAAACCATTCAATTGCTTCCCATATTAGGTAACACTGACCAAAATATATTAATTCAACCGCAAAATTCAACGAGTTGGTTTACTTGGCTTCCTTACAGCGCCGGATTCCCTTCCGCATCCGTTACGGGGCCTGTAACGATTGAGATTGCAGGGTCGGGTCTATCTGAACCTGGGAGTGGGTGTGCATTGAGTTACTATTTCACAAGCGATGTCGTTCAATTTCCACCGAGTGGGCTGCTAAATCTTTCGACTCCTGTTTTAGAAGTGAACATCCAAAAGTCCTACGATTTAACTAATTGGACGCCCTCCGCCACATTCCATACAGATGCAGAGGCCAAAGCTTTTTATCGACTACAAATGCTGAAATGAGAGGGCGGATGTTAGCCAAACCCACATGTTCACGGAAATCCTCACATTATCCAAGACTCCGGCTAGCCCTACTTTATGGGGCAGTACGAACGAAGAGAGGCGAGGTGCTTTGGACGACGCTACCCAAGAATTGAATCAGATATTGTGGAAAATCGCGCTGATGACTGTATCTCAATTAGCATTGCAGCAGATCGATGAATCTCAGAAACAACCCAAAGCCAAATGCCCGTTCACGCCACAGAGGGAAATGATAACGAATTTGTGGGGAAGTGAGGGGCCAAAGTCGGTGCAAGGAGCACTTTTAAGAAAATGAAAAGCTTTTTAAATCTGATTTTGATTGGGGCTTCTTGGGTAACTTTTGCTCAAGAAAACCTGCTAGCTCAGTCCGGAGTCGTAAGATTTGCTGACGTGGTACAGGCACATTTCGAACAATGGGACAGCAACGGTGACGGGGTGCTTTCGAAAGAAGAGATCGAAAGAGTCGCCGCCAATCCGAAGACCAAGGGGGAAGAGGCTGCTGCCATTGCAACTCTTGTTCACTTTACGAGAAATTCAAAATTGGCACTGGCCCCCTTTACAAAAGAGTTTCTGACGCAAAAAACGGCCAATGAACCAGCCAGTTCGGATTCGCAATCCGGGCTAGCAGAAGATGACAATGTAGCCAAAACAAAAACCCTCGATTTTCAAAAGCGGTTTCACCGAAATCTCCAAAAAATAAACCACACTTCACGCGAATTATTCCCGCAAAAACTGCCATCATTTGACGCCGTGCATCAAGGGAACATCGGTGACTGTCCTTTTGTATCCACGGTTGGAGCTTTGGTCTATCGCAGCCCCACAACAGTCAGGTCGATGTTCGTCGAAAACGAAAAAGGAGGCATTGGCGTCACTTTTGGTAACGGCCACAAGATGAACATCAACAATCTGACCGATGTTGATATAGCCATGTGGTCGAGCGCGGGTACAAATGGGCTTTGGCTTACGATTTTAGAGAAGGCGTATCGCAGAGAATTAGTTGCCATCGAGCATCCGGAAGCAAAGGAAAGGCCGAGCATATATGACAAGTTCGGATCCAGCAAACTGACAATTGAAATCCTGGACGGCTATAAAACCGAGCATATCGCATTGAACAGATTCAAGACTGGTAGCCAGGATTTAGATTTACTCCGCAACCGTCTGATGAAGGCCTTTCATGAACAGAGAATTGTTAAAGCCGGGACATCAAAAAACGTTCAAATTCCCGGAATTACACCGGATCACGCTTACGCCATATTGGGATTCTCAAAAGACCAAGACGCGGTGCAGGTCTGGAATCCACATGGACAGGAATTCACGCCCGAAGGGAGTCAAGGTTTGGAAAGCGGATACGAAACCAAACGCGGAACATTTTTTGTGCCATTGAGAGCATTTACCCAAATCTTTGAAGATGTGGTCATCGAGACCAAAACAAAAGCACAACCATAATATGAATCTGAAGTTGCAAGAAATGCAGGGACTCCAAGGTCTCAAATTGAAAAAGGAGGCGTTGCGATTAGCTCGATATTTTCTTGAGCAGCCAAAACTAGACGGCGATCAATTCTGTAAATCTGTGGATGTGGTTGAAGATTTTACGGGCAGATCAAAACGCTGGCTCGCATTGATCGAAACGGCGTACGGTCATGTAAAGCGTCGTGATCTGGAAAGCGCTCGCAAGAAAATGCTCATATTCTGTTCAGCGCAACGGAATAGAGCAGCTGTTTTGAGATATTTGCCTAAACGACTCACCCACCAGACTGATTGTTTTGAATTGCTGATTTGCTGGGAGGTTTGGCTAGAAAATGACCGGATGGATGAATTGGAAAAAACTGTTCCCATCATGTCAAAGGCTATTCACACTGCCAAAGCATCAAGAACGCGGGCATGGTTGGCATCGATATATGCAAAATATTGGTCAGCGAGGGCGGACCTTTGGGAGGATGAAGAGCTGGAAAAGATGAAGCGGGATTATCTGGATAAAATGAATGGAAAATCGGGAGATGGTACGAAATAAGCTGGTATAAAATAGTATGAGAAAACTGCCAAATAGACTCGTTGAGAAATACGCTTTTGGATTCTTCGGATATGGTTCTTGGAAGGCGAAGATTTGGTTCGTAGGCATGGAAGAAGGAGGAAGCAAACACGTTAAAGATGTGGCGGTAAGGCTAAAAGCTTGGAGTGACCAAGGCGGACGGCTTTTAGCAGATTGCAAAAGAATTCACTCGGCGCGAGGTGAAACGCGATGGCATGAGGCTGGCAAAAATGGTATTCAACGCACTTGGAAGAATCTCATTCGCATGTATTTGCTTGCCCACGGCAAAAATGACGATCCAAAAGATATTCTTGAATTTCAGCACAATGGATTTGGAAAAAAGAGAGGCCCTATCTGTTCCGTGGAGTTGTTCCCGCTACCTTCACCAAACGTGGCTACTTGGAAATATGATAAATGGTCAGATTTACCCTGGCTAAAATCACGTCGCGAATATAAGGCTGAGGTGGTTAGCAAACGCATCGCTCTGATCAAACATAAAATTAATCGCTACAGACCGCCAATTGTCATTTTCTATGGTTATTCACTGCTAACTCACTGGAACGAAATTGCTCAAACTAAACTCAAGAAGAATAAAATCGCAGGTAGAAAATTGTGGGAAGGAACACGTGACGGTGTTTCATTTTATGCAACGCCCCATCCAGCAAGAGTATCAACCAGATATTATACCCAAGTTGGCAAATTGCTAAAAAGACGCCATCAAAAAGATTTGCGATAATTAATTTGTTGACGATATTCCATCACTTAAGACCTCAGTGAACTTGAAGAACTGATCAAGTTTATCTGTAAGTTTACGGACTTCAAACCAGGCTACAACATCGATCCCAGGAGGCAAAATGTTACCGTCCTAGTCTGGGAAGACAATCAAACCCGTTAACACCTAGTTCTATGGATTGTTCTTGTACTGCTGGAAAAAGAGGTTCAGAGTCTTTCCGTCAATTGTGTTAGTTTATTTGCCGGGGACAGGTGTCCAATAGCGTATCAATGGCAGTGCCAGGTTAACCATCGCACCGATTAGCCAGCATCACATAGAAGAGAAGATGAATGTAAACGATATTGAACAAGCCATAATTCGAGTGATCTCAAACGCATCGAGACGATTAATTGAGAACAGAATCCACAGTGATGCAGACTGGACAACCGCCATATTCACTGATTTGACAGAATACGCTTACGGCTTGAATCTTAGGGTCTGGAGCAAGAGGAACGAAGTTGACCCCACTCTGACTGGATGTCTGTATGACTTCATGATATGTGAAGGTGAAACTCCCATAGACATTAACAAAGTGTGGGTGGCACTTGAGAGCGAATGGAGTTTAAAATATGACAATATAAAGTATGACTTCTACAAACTCGTCCAGAGTAGAAGCATGTTGAGAGTGATGATCTTTCAATCTCGGAATGTCGAGAGAACCATCAGTGATCTTGTAAAAATCGTTGAAACATCGCAAATGTCAATTTGCGGAGACCGTTACTTGTTTGCAGGTTGGAATGACGAAGAAGGTGATTTCACGTTTAAGCCATACGCCAAAGGATAATTTGACGCCTCATTATTTCCGGCTGCTTTTTCAGGAAAACCTCAGTAAAAAAGTGCCTTTAGTCAGACACAATTCATTTTATCAAAAAGACTGCTTGAGCGCGACTGAGCAGAAAATCCGGGGTTTCCGGCGCTTATGGCAAGTGACTTAACTACTCGTTTTTTACAATCCACGCGGCCGGAATCAAAAACTCGTCATGTCCTTGACGCCAATTGCCGACGACATGGATGTTCGGGACGTCTTTCCAAGTAATCTCACCCGCATGCTCAGTCACTAGAATCTGGAACTCACACTTCAGCAATTGCATGAAACGGGAGAGTGCCACGAAAATACGATGGACCCCTTCGATGTCGGTTGATCCACCATCTTTGGCCTGTCCTTCAGAAGGTTCATCCAGCGAAGGCCAAGCTTCAGGAAAATAGACCTGACTTGGTTGATCAATAATCAGAAATCGCGGCACAACATTTTGAATTAGGGTGTGGAAATGCTCGTGTAGCGCCAAAATCCCGGCAATGTGGTATCCAACCCAGTTCTGGCCGCTGCCGACTTCCCACAAAAAATCGGTCCGTCCGGAAAGCGGCTTGAACTGAAGTGATAATTCACGTATGTTCAGCCGAATGTTCTCGTTGGAGTGTTCAAGCCTCAGCAGTTTTGCAAAGTCGGAAATTTTCGCAGACACAGTGTCAATAGCTGCTTCCAGCCTATTTTTCTGGGCTTGGGGATCAAGCTCTTTCCTTAGTTCCCTGATTTGCATTTCCAAAACCCGAACCTTCTCCTGAAGATCCTCCACATTACGGCTTGCGGTCACGTTTTCCAGAGCTTGTTCTACACGACCAACGAAAAGATATACCTGTCGGATGCTCTGACGCTGACGGGATTGTTCTGTGGATTGTCCCTCGACGAATTTTCGTTGTTGACGGATTTGCGATTGCAACACTTCAAGTCCACGAAGTTCTGTTCTCAAAGCGGCCAGTTCTTCGTCCAACTTTGCCGGCGCTTGATGAACGGTGGCCGTCAGCGTCTTTAGTTCTCCGGCCAGCGACAATAATTCATTCAAGCGAGGGTTACCGTCGTTATGAACGGCTGAACATACGGGACATTGATGAGTGTTCTTCAATTTATCCTCAAACCATCCTGCGGCTTGGAGCCGGTCTTCCTGACTTGTGAGTATCGTCGTGTAGTCGCCAACTGAAGACGAAAGTTGTTCTAGTTTTGCAAGTCTTCGACGGTTGGAGCCGATTTCCTGCCCCAATCGATCCTCTTCATTGATAAGCTTGGTGAGTTCTTTCGCAGCAGCTTCATTCGTTCCCTCAGATATATCCGGGAGGTCCATTGTTTTAACGCTTTCCGGAACCTTTTTGAGATCCAGAATGTATCGGTCGAGGTTCCAGTTCGCTTGTGGACTTGTACCGGTGGGAATCAGTCCGAGTGTTTGTGCCTGCAAATAATAGCTTTTGACCTCCGCTTCCCAGGCCCGTGCAGCTCCCAAACGTGCGTCCAGTTCCCGTTTCCAACGATCATATTCGCGCTCGGCATCCTTGAGTTCACGCTGTTTGGCAAGCGTTGCCGCATCAACGGCCCCCAGTACGAGCGGAAAAATAATTCTGAGTTTTTCGCGATGCTCCGTGGTATCCGCCTTGAAAAAGAATGTGTACGGGTTGGCAACGATATGCTGGGGTTGGAAATTGAAGGCTGCCATATCACGGAAGCTGGCGCGACCGCCGTAGCCAACGTTTTCACCTGTCGAGAAATCCAGATTTGGCAGGTGTGCGATCTGATTAAAACGATTTTTGACGTCCTCAACACGAGCATTCTTTTCTATAGTCTGTGGAACCGCCACTGATAACCCTTCCGCCCAAAAAATATCCGATGTCGATTGTTGGTCTTCGGGGTTTCGCCGTGCAATTATCATTTCGGTATTCGCAAGCTGCAAATGCAAACCGAACCAACTTGTTACCTCGCGGATCAATCCCACTGGAATCGAACATTTGTCGCTGCCAAGGCAATAGTCAATTATCCACGAAAGTGTGGACTTTCCGCTTCCGCTTTCCCCGGTGATTATGTTTATCTTTCCCGGCTGAAGATGAATTATCCGTGGACTGTGGCTGGTATCTTTCGGCCAAAGGATTACCTTGAGAATCGCAATTTTCATTAAAAATGAATGTTTAAGTTTGCTGCAAGCTGAACTGGAGTCATTTCTGCGAAAGCCTGACCAACACGTTTTGAGGCTCCCATGATGACTTTGACGTCATCGGTAACATGGGCGACCGGGGAACTTTTCCGCCCTGGAATTAACTGGCGGTTGTGGTCGGGGTCCAAAAGCAAGAGGTCGGTGTGAAACGCAATCGAAAGGGCGTCAAACGTCCGGGTTGACATCGCTTTCATTCTGTTTTGCAACCCGACGGTAATTTCACGATCTTCCGCCAGTGCCTTGTACAAGGCTCCCGGTGAAGTTTTTGACGACAATGCTTTTGCAGTGCGTTGGTGGAAAACGATGGGCAAAACCAAAAAGCCAAAGGGAAGTGAAACCCCCTCTGTGCGCCCACTGCATTCGTAAGCTTCGTTCACAGCCACCCAAATGGCTTCTGCAGCAAGCCCCGTATTCTGAGTCACGCGCTGTTCAAAAAGAACGTCAATCATTGCCTGATGACTCCTTCCCCATTAATTCGACGTAGTTCGGGTGCCAACCAACCCTTATGAGGTCGGCCAAACGGTGATATGTGCCTGATGTCAAATAGACCTGTTCGGTGTCGCTTCCGGCCAATTTCTCGCGATAATTCTCAGTTGTTTCAGAAAATATTTCAAAACCAACGTCTTTATGTGGCTTGTCGTTTTTCATTCTCAACATCCGAGCCCAGATTTTCTTCCACCGCGATAACAGGGCGGATTCAAACGCGAGCCAATCATCATCGGTGATATTCCCTTCCACCGAAAGACGGCTTTTTTCGATGTTGCATCGTATAAACTCCCGAATGGCGGTATCTGCTAAGGTGTCATCATCACTGACCAAATATAGTTGCTTAACGAACGGTCTGGCCTTTTCCTTGCCGACCTTTTCATCTGGCACAGGGATCAAATGTTCGGCCCGCTCCCTATTGATCCGGCGTTTTCGGTTATCAATGGTTGCCTGGAACTGATTTACAAAGTGGTCGCGAGAAATCCATGCGGGTTTGTTTTCCTTCCATAAAGTCGAGGCGCTTGTGTGAAGCCACCCCAAAAGCTCATTAAAAATCGAGTCTCCCTGTGCCGAACACCATCCGGGAATGGGGAACAAGGCAATTGTCTCCTTCTTCAAATTGCTGCCGCCGGCAGGGACATCGCCATCCGCAAGTTCACAATTTGCAATCAGTGTTGCCAAGAACTGCCGCGAGTTGGCTCGCAATACCCGGTCCATTTTTGTGGCCAAAGAATCAGGCGGGTTTTTCGCCGCCACTTCGAGTTCCTTGATGCAGGCGGCGATTTCGTCTGAGGTTTTGGCGCGGCTAATTTTCTTGGCGATGCATTCAGACAGAACCTTGTTGGTTACCATCCAGAATTTTGTTTTATCGGAGGGAACCTCGCGATCCTCCAAAGCGTCGATCCAAATCGCCAAGGTATTCCAAAGGTCTTTCGAGCGGTCACCAAATGGCTTGGCGTCCTCCAGAATGGAGTGTTTGTCCTGCTCCAGAACGACGGTGTTGTCCGCTTTACGGAGCGCTACATCGTCATCGGTTTCGATGCCGACCAAAGCACCCGAACCACTTTGGGCAAGCCAATACAGCGCCCGTTCAAACTGGAAGCCAAATGCTACGTTTGAACCCGGTGCAGAATGATCGCTTAACGACATATCAAGCCATTGCCGATTTTGAACCGTGAGACAGTTCAAATTGCAGAACTCAAATGGCAATATCCAGCAAATAAAACTCCAGACTAGGTATTAAAAAGATGGCGCGAATCATGATCTGAGTTGATTTGAAGAATCAACCAGCCCAGAATTCGCGATCTACTCAGTTTCTCATTTCAGATTCCCGTAAACGCTGCCATTTGAACAGACGGGGCAATTTGACAGGGAATGCTCGTGAACAATTTGCTACAAAATTAAATCCAAATTGAATACCATCCCGGCGTGGCCATCAATTTTGCCAAACTTGGCGGGGGAAATGCCGTTGACACGATTTTGCACCCCCGTGAAATCTTCGCCGCCCTACCAAACAAGGACGGCAAATATCAATATCCACGAGATGTCCAAGCGGAAGTGTGGAACCAATGGTATGCGCGCCGAGACGAAAAAGATATTGTTCTGAGAATGAACACCGGTAGCGGCAAGACGGTGGTCGCCCTGCTCATTTTGAAGAGTTGCCTGAACGAAAACAAAGGCCCGGCAGTGTACGTCGCTCCCGACTCTTATTTGGCCAAGCAAATCATCAAGGAGGGGAAGCAGTTGGGAATCGAAACCGTGGACGATCCGGATTCAATCAGGTTCAAACGGGGCAAAGCCATTTTGGTGACAAACATTTGGAAACTGATAAACGGACAATCGGTATTCGGCACCTCAGAAACCGGCATTAAGGTTACGATTGGAAGCATTATCATAGACGATGCCCATGCGTGCTTGGAAACCACGGAGGGCCAGTTCACCATGACGGCTGACGGATTATTTCGGGAAAGGCTATTGCAGCTTTTCCAAGAGGATCTTCGGCTCCAATCGGAGGCAAAGCTTGCGGAAATAATCGCGCAGCAATCCAATTCGCAAATGCTCATTCCATATTGGGCGTGGATTGACAAGCAATCTCAAGTTGTTTCGCTTCTCACCGACGTTGAAACATGTCGGCGAACACCGGCCCGGCATGACGAATTCACAAATGAAACGTATTCTTCGGTGAGGTTCAACTACCCGTTGATCAAAGAATCGTTGAACCTGTGCCGATGCGTCATAACCGGGACTGTAGTGGAGATCTCACCGCGCATCATTCCGATTGACGTGATCCCGTGTTTTGGGAACGCATCCCGGCGGATTGTCATGAGCGCAACACTTGCCGATGACAGCATTCTGGTTTCTCATTTCAACTTCAGCCCCGAGTCCATCACCAAATCAATCACGCCGACGGTCGCAAACGACATTGGGGACAGAATGATTTTGATTCCGCAGGAGTTGAACGCGGAATTCGAAGACGATGCATTAAAGGAGTTTTTCAAGGGTTTGGCAGCGACAAGAAATGTCGTCGTCATCGTTCCGTCCAAATATCGTTCCGCATATTGGCAGGATGTGGCGGCCATGACGTTGAAGGCTGATTCCTTGGAAGAAGGCATCGAGAAGATGAAAAGCAGCCATGTCGGGCTGGTTGTGCTGATCAACAAATACGATGGCATAGACCTTCCGAAAAAAACGTGCGAGGTGTTGGTTGTCGATGGCTTGCCGGATGTCCGACGTGAAATTGACAAGATTGAGGAATCGGTCCTTTACGGCACGGAACAGATTTTGAGCCAGCGCATACAACGTATCGAGCAGGGGATGGGACGAGGAGTTCGCTCAAACGATGATTACTGCCTTGTTTTCCTAATCGGGAAAACACTAACGAACTTTTTATACAAGGCCGGGGCGGCTAAAAAATTCAGCGCAGCAACCAGGGCGCAGCTCGCTTTGTCGGAACAACTCTCTGACGAATTGCACGGGAAGCAAATTTTCGCCCTGAAGGAAGTTTCCGAATCGTTTTTGAAACGCGACCAGGAATGGATCAAGGTCAGCAGGGGCGCGATGGCAAATCTCAAGTATGAACCCATAAACAGTATCAACCCTGTTGCGGTCAAGCAACGGCAGGCATTTGAGAGTGCGCGAAGAAATAATCTCAGCGAGGCGGTGCGTCTTTTGAATGAAGCCTCAAATGGATTAACCGAACCGAAGATGCGGGGGTGGCTCAAGCAACAACTGGCCGAATACACCCATTTCATCAACCCTTCCGAGTCGCAAATTATTCTAAAGTCGGCCATCAACGAGAACCCGCGCATCATTAGACCCATCAGCGGAATTGACTATCAACGGATTGACCCGTCCACAAAAAGCCAGTCCATCCAATGCGCGGAATTCATCAAATCAAACTTTGCAAACGGAAATGAATTGATATTAGAGGCAAATAGCTATACCTCACAATTGATCTTTCAGCCGGACACCTCTGAAGTATTTGAGGAAACGTTAAAGGAATTGGGTTGGCTGTTGGGCTTCAAAGCTCAGCGGCCCGAAAAGGAGTTTGGGCAAGGCCCGGATGTGCTCTGGGAGGTGGGCGATAAGACCTACTTCGTTATCGAGTGCAAAAATGGCGTAACGTCGGACAATCCGATAAATAAGCATGACTGCAATCAACTAAATGGGTCTATTGTGTGGTTTTCTGGAAAATATGGAGCTGAATTTAAGTGCGTGCCGATGATGATTCACAAAAACACGGAATACGAACATGCCGCCTCGCTCGACGAAAAAGTCGGAATAATTGACAAAAACAAACTCGACGATCTCAGGTTTGCCATTCGGAAATGCACAAGTTCAATTGCTGCGGGGACGTGGGGAGACACCACGGCCATTGGGATTATACTGAAGGACAATGGATTAACCAGAGAAGGAATACAGAAACTTTTGATTAAGCCTCGCAGAGCGCGAAAATCTTAAAACCAGCGACTGGACATAATCCAAATTGTTTTTCAAGCAGGGTCACGACTGCTGGCGCAATATTCGCTTCAACTCTGCCGACACGCTTGTTTTCTTACGGACTGGAACCCCTGCAATCTCCGTCTACTCTCAAAGATGCGTAGCCGTTGAATTGGTTAGCTAAAAAAAGGCTCTCCGAAAAGAGCCTTGTGAAAACTGCAAACCCCTCAATTCCACACCAGCATCTTCTCACAAGCCAAACTATAAGCTCTGGCCTTGGTCTGATACGATCCTCCAAACCAAGCAGACTGAAGACGCTGATTCTCATTTTGCCTAGATTTCCTGTGATCCTGCCATTCCGTCACACCATTGAACGCAGCCCACAGTGAACCAGCGACACCAGGCATCCGATTTCCCCGGCCTTGATCGAAGAAGAACTCACTCCAGCTCCGATCTCGTTTAACCACCTCCATCTTTTCTACCTCTTTGACTTCAGGATAAACGCTGGCCAAATATTCACTGAGCCGGTTTGAATCCATTTTGACCCTCGACATGGCCTGAAACGTCTCCTCAATCCCTACAAACCGCTCATTGATTAGGCCTAGCATTTGATGGGCGCTTTCAAGTTTAGAGCGGATGTCGGCGTGGTGGTTGACGCGATAAGCCTGTCCATCACCCAGAGCGATGGTCAGCGTATTTTGGCAGACTACTCTGACTGGCGTGAACTTGATTTGAACCGAGCTTTTGCCGTCGTGTGAATTGCTCAAAAGCAGATATTTTTCACTGATGTCATCTTTTGCTACCCTAATTTGACCGGGGAGTTTGGCCAGAATCCACACCCGCTCACCCAGACCTAAAGCGCCGGCAGTGTGATAAACCGCTGCGCTCTGGCCAACAATCGGATCAAAGAATCTGAATGCGTCCCTGTTTTGCAGAGGTGTGTAGTCTTTGCCAACCACACCCAGTACAGGATCGGATTTCTGAACGAGTTGACCAGTTTTACGGACAATAGCGAATTTGTCTGGTACTGGAATGTGTTTGGATCCGGCAGACAAAGGCAACTTGATGACGGGCCAGTCTAGTTTAGCGGCCTCAATCGCTTCTTGGGCCGTAGCTGGTTTGTCGAGTTTGGTTCCGAGATTGTGCCAGGGAGTTTCTTCGATATAAAACATTGAAGCCTGACCATTTTGAATTAACAGATTGTGAGCCATATTTTTTCCTTTCTTGAAATAAAAAAGGCGCAGACTGTTTAAGCTTTGCGCCTAGTTCTGGTTGATTTGTATTTACGGTTTGTTGACTGCGCTAGCTAGACTTCAAATCCAGTCTCAATCTTTTCTAGTCACTGAATACACCCGCCAAACCACCAGCCCGACCACTGCAACGATAATGTACGGGATGAAGGCTTGGACGATGTAGTAAATGATGATGACGACGACTGCATATCTGATAATCTTGTTAACCTCTTTTTCATACATTGAGTTCCTTTCATTTCAAGGCTTAACTCCCCAGCCTTATTTCCTCCGGTCAGCTCTACAAGCTAGCCAATCACGTTCGCAGTTCAGGCCGATCTTCCAACCCGGCAATTGAGCAATGTCTTTGAGGATATCGACGCCCATGAACTCGATGATTTTCAAGGCTAGTTTCTTACGATAACCTTGCATCGAAGAATCAGACCTGCCCACACTCCGACCAGCTTCCCTGAGTGTTTTTCCAGAGCTCAAACATTCCACTACCATCAGTTCGATTTTGCTGAGACTAGACATGAACGAATCCCAGTCCATTTTTCGACTAGCCTGTATCGCCGGGTCTTCACTATCGCTTGAAATCACGTCTTGAAGCTCGAAGATTTCATCGCCAGACTCACTTTCTGACACGACTTCCTGCAACGAATTGAGTCTGGCCGATCCGTTGAGTTGAGTTGAAGATCCGAGCACATCAACACTACTCGACCCATTCCCTCTTCTCCCAGTCTTAAGGTGCTGAATCGTGTAGTAGGCGATGTTGGAGGCTGTAATTGTGCCCAGCTTTCCCTGGCTTTCGACCCGATCCAACATTCTTGCAGCCATAGTGATCCCGTCCTGAATCAGTTCTTTATGATCTTCTGAACCGACACAAAGGACGGAGTTGGGGATGGCGGAGACTAGACGTGGACAGATTTCATCTTTTAATACAAAACCGGCTTGTGGAGACATAGAATTCCTTTTTTAGGGGGTGTGGAGACGAAGAAGCCCCGTTTTTTGGACAGGGCTGGATCGGGGTGATGTGGTGGTCTTGGCGTAGGCTAGACCGTCACCCTTATATTATCCCACAAAAGCAGAGGAATCTGGATGGGGGGTAGGGAACGAGGTGCTGATTGAACCCAAAAATGTCTTGCAAATCTGGGGGGCAGGAAGAAAATGAGCAAAATAAAGAAAAAGAACCCACGCTGGTCGTGGGTAACAAACCAAATGGGAAATCCAAGATAAATATGAAAATGTTGCAATTGCTTATGGTTGTGGGCTTGGCCGGTGCAGCGGTTCTTTTTGCCGGCTGTGCTTCGAACACAACCGAAGTAAGTTCCCCTTCCACCCAGACCGCCGTCAACTTAAGTCAAAACAACTTTCGGGTGATCAAGGCAGGTGTCGTTGGCACCAGTCATGGGTTTCGGCTTTTAGGGATCATTCCGTTTGCTGGCGCCAATGAAACCGATGCCCGGGCCGATCTTTATCGGCATTTGGGACAGTCCTTGGAAGGCAAATCCGCCACTTTGGCAAATACCACTTATAGCAAATCGACGGTTTACCTCATCTTGTTTTCCGTGCCCAAGGTCACTGTAGAGGCTGATGTCGTCGAATACTTGAACACACCGACCGCAGCTCCGTCAGCCCATTGATCAATCGGCCAGTTTAATCCCGACCAGGAATCATTGGCTGCCGCCCAGCCGCCCCGTTTTCAACAACTGCCCCGGTTGGAACCCTGGATAATACCGGCTTGATTTGGCATGGCGAACTTCAGGCTGAGAGGGCAATGACATCCAGGCAAATATCAGCTTCCAAATTCGATTGCCTCGTCCGTTGCGGGCCATTTATGATTTGGCCATGCCCACAAACAATCCATCAGCAGCACAACAGGCAGCGCCGGCAAGCAAACCGATGGTGATGGTGCCGGGCGGCAGGATTTTAAACACGCAGTCGGCTTGAAGTCTGTTTGAGGCAATCGCTCCTACCCGATGGAAGGCCATACTCACTTATCCCCATCCGAGCGGCGGGGAGAAGGGTTGGAAGTGTAGACCTGACGCGGCTAGCCTTTCAGATGCCACTCACAATCAACCGTTTATATTATCACTGTTGCTTTGATACTAAAGGCGTTTTTGATTTAAGCTAAGTAAACTCTTACCACTTTTCCTGAATCCATTTTCCTCCCCATCTGTAGGGTTTGCTGGCATTTCTGCTGGCACTTTTTACACGACCATTCTAGGGCCCAAGCGGAGTTGAAAATCAAGGCACCGAATACCACCAGACAGCACGTCAGCAATGTTCGGCACATGTTCACAAGCAAAAATAAACACCGGGCGAAGGATTTCGTTTCACAAGGGATGAAATTTCAAC
>Ga0302265_1000704_pt1 | contig 21564 bp, 13 predicted proteins | sample III_Bog_E1_1_FD_194556 | JGI IMG/M metagenome (GOLD analysis project Ga0302265, IMG submission 194556) | Peat permafrost microbial communities from Stordalen Mire near Abisko, Sweden - III_Bog_E1_1 | ecosystem: Environmental > Terrestrial > Soil > Wetlands > Peat | place: Sweden: Abisko...
TCTATGTCTATTGTGTTTACGTGTTTTGTGTACTTTTAGCGCTACAATAATAAAATAATCCATACAAATTCCAATATGAAATACAAACATTCCCAACTTATCATTCTGTTTCTCTTGATCTTTTCGTCCCTTTCAGCCTCTGAACTAATTCTGAAACTAAAAGGAGATTCTGCTTCAGGTTTTTATGTTGATGTATTTTACGGTTCCATACCTGTTTCCACCATGGAGAAGACGGGTGAATTGAATCTGGTCATTGAAAATGAGGACCGTTCCATCCGTGAAACCGTAAGTCACTGGAAAGCAACTCTGGCTTTTCAAAACAACAATGCCATCATCCTGAAAGGAATTGCCACTCTCCCAAAGTTGGAAACTGATATAGCCATTACTATCACCTATGAGATTGTTAACCATCAGGTAGTTGAAAAAAGGATGGAGTTTAGACAAACCAATATGTCCATGCTTTATTTTTCGGTCAATACTTTGTTGTCATCAGCAGCACCCCCTTCCCGTTTCTGGAGTTTTGATAATGCGGACAACAAAGGAGGTGTGGTTCAGGAATCGTATCCTGCTGCCGGATACATGATTGGTGATTCACTCTGTGTGGGATTACTCACAGATGCCGGCAACAGGAATCTGTGGACGCACAATATCCGCCGCCGTCCATCAACAGGTGGTGTAGGGTTCAGGGCCATTCAGGAGATCAGTGATGCAAATCTGTATCGTATTGCTTCATTAGCAGATCGAAACAAGGGAGATAATTATGTCAAACTAACCTTCGGCGAACTGTCCGATTTTAACCATCCTATTGATAAAATCATCTGTAAAACTCCGGAGGTGAATGACTGGAAATCTTACAACGGTGCTGAAGTCCATTCTGAAAAAGGCATAACTATCATCAAAGGGAAAAAAGCAGTGAATGATCTGGCAGGTTTCCGTTTGCCTTATCGTTTGCCGGATGGATTTTATACCGTCAGGTTTAAGCATCGTTCAGCTTTCCCCGTTACTCTTCGTCTGTGGAAAAATGAAGGTACCGGTAGTAATGATGTACAGGGTTTCCATTACCAGACCGATATTCCATCGTCAACAAAGGAATGGACGCAACTTGACGAAACAGTTTTTCTGGCAAATACCGAAGGCGGAACAACGAATCTGCTTATCGCTGCATCCGGTCTGAAAACAGGAAAGCCTTATCAACTCGAAATAAAAGACCTTGAAGTTATCCAATCGCTTGCGAATGAAGAACCCTATCATCAACTTCTTTCAGGAGTTCAGAATACGAAGCGAACTTTTCTGTTTGTCACATATGCCCGGCCAACCCTCCATGATGTTCGGCTGGCTTCGCAGGTATGCCTGGCTGATGGGTTGCGCTTCAAAGGAACAATAGAAGAAAAATGCCTGTACTCCTGTTATCAGATGCTGATGTGGATTACCAGTGCAGATAATTTTAAACCGCTCAGTGTGCCCAGTATCAATTATGCGCCCGATATGTATAACCGCGATTCGTTCTGGAGCATGATGGGTACCTATAACAAAGAAAGCAGTGAAGCCATTTTCAACGAATGGGCTGCCACGCAGAATGAAGCAGGTACCATTGGTACCATTATCACCCCATCTATGGGGAGCAGGGAACTGAAAGGGAATGAAGCCACCCTTGAATTCCTTTGGTTTGCCCTCGTCAATAAAAGGCTTTACGGAACACCTCCACCAATGGATAAAATAAACAAAGCTTACAGTTATATCATCAACGAACTCGACTCTGATGGGGATGGTATATGCAGTGCCCGCTATGTACTGGGACAAAACGACTGTGTGGAATATCCCAACCGGACTTCCAGCCTGTCGGTCAACCAGGGAATGCTGGCAGTAACACTCCGGGTGGCACAGGAACTTGGAATGCCTGTAACGGATGAAATTATCGAAAAAGCCAATTCAGGATACAGGGCGTTCTATGACAAAAAAAGAGGTTATCTGATCGATAACAGGGCATATCCGTATGTGATCACTTTCAATTCCCTGTTGCCCGAATTTGTATCGCTCTGGTTATTCAACACTCCTATCCTTACTTCGGAAATGGTAAATAATACCCTTGATAAGGTACCAACAAAAAACGGGTATTCACCATTAATATTTCACGCTACGGATACCTATTTCACTCAGGAAAATAAACCCTTTTCGCCAAACCTGTTCTGGGATAACGGGATTTATTACAATGCCGGAAGCTGGATGCGTGAAGAGGTCTGCGGATATGTGGCGGGAATGAAGCATGGTTGGAAACCGGCACAGAAACGCATTAAAGACCGCCTGACTGCTGAAATCACCCTGAACCCGGATGAACCGTTCAGCCATGAATTCCTGCCCTACGATCTGTCGGTACCCGGCTGCTGGTGGCCAAGCACCCGTGTATTTTCCTGGAATGTATTTGTGCTCAGAGCCCTCGAAGTGGCAGGGTTGCGTACACCTGACGAAGATCCTGACTATTTGAAATATTGTATTCAGGCGAAAAAATAAAAGAATTCTCCTATGAAACAAAATAACCACAATAGGCACAATAGACACAAGGACACAATAGGACACAATAGAAGAACACAATAGAACAACACAATAGAACAACACAATAGAACAACACAATAGAACAACACAATAGAACAACACAATAGAACAACACAATAGAAAATACAAATGCCTTTTAGAATTTTAAAACGACAAGGTTGCTGAATGAATTTGTTATTATTTCTATTGTTTCTATTGTGAACTATTTCCGATAAATCGGAATCTTCGATGTGGTTAACTCTTTAATTTCAGAGGAGAAACATACGAAACACATAGAACACAATAGAAGAAATTTAAACTATTAATATACAGCAATAGGTATAGGCGTTTTTGACCGCCCATTTTTCTTCATCAATTGACTCCAGCTTTTGCTGGAGGATTTGAAATTTAAATAGTGATTGAGGCTTTAGCCAAATTCATATCAACTGATATTAAATAAATTGAGAAATAATACATTCGGCTAAAGCCAATATTTAATGCATAATCACCCTCCAGCTAAAGCTGGAGTCAATTGAAAATTAGTAACAATAGTCTATAGTATTTGATGAATAGCTCCATTAAAAGAGATCCTATTTTTATTATATAATTCACAATCAATTATTTAGTTTGAGCGACTTAAGTGCCTATACTTATACAGTAATATAAACCTGATTTGTTTCTTGTTGTTTTGGTTCAGAAGGTGGAATTATGAAGTCATAAGTCTCTAGTGAAGGTTTTGCCCCTGGTGAAGCCTTCAATTCTATCAAGGCTGTGTAATAAGAATACAGTTGAAATAAATTCTTACGATTTGAAAGTTAATCAACTTTTTTAAATAAGCTAATAAGGTTAGGTTTGTTGGTGTACAGACTCTCTATTAAGGTTTAATGCTTGAAAATAAGGTCTTTAAAGGATAAAACCTTATTTCTTTTTGTCAACTTTAATAGAAATAAATGCAATAATAACTAAACCTTATTTCCTTATTTCTACTGTTTTAATTTGAAAACAGTTGACTTTTCAAATCTTCTTATTACACAATCTACTATCATCCGGTGACTTAAAACGCCAACAGTTTTACAAGCAATGCGCCCATGATGATCAGGATTACAACGACGGCTGTTACAGTATACTTTTTCCAGTTTGCAACTTCTGTGCCCAATTCGGTTTCTTTTTTCTCTAACCCGGTAATGGTCAGGTTGGCATTTTCAAGCCGGATCTGATTTTCCTTGTTGGTCTGATTGGCCAGGGTCAACAGTTCTTTCTGTGCCAGCAATTCATTTTGTTTTTTTTGTAACTGGCTTGCTGCATTTCTCTCTTCCCTTTCTTTTACATCCACAAGACTGTACAGGTTTTCCATTTCACGTTGCGTTTCGGTGAGCTCTTTGGTTAGTTCTTTTATCCTGATATCTCTTGTGTTTGTTTTTTCAATCAGAAGTTTGAGTTCGGCAGCAAGCCTTGAATTGTTTTTTTCAGGACTTTTTGATTTGCCTCCCCTCAATTTCAATTGGGTGAGTCTGACTAACAGGAACCGTTTAAAAACAGGCTTATCTGTATCATCCCTGATTTCCCTTGCTTTCATCAAATTGTCATAGGCTTTCTCAAAATTGCCCGAATCAAACTCCCGCTGACTTTCCTTATAGTAAAAATTTGCCCGGCTGTCGGACAACTCTTCATCAATTGCCTGTTCATTATTTGCCGTTTCTGACAATCTTACTACTTCCTCCCTGACAATAATATCGCTCGGTTTAATAGGTGTCCTCAGTTTTATCCCTTCAAGGCTGGTGCACCGGCTTAATGCCACATAGGTATGTCCGGCGGAAAATGCACCCTCTCCCAAATCTATCACCAGCTTGTCAAAGGTCAGACCCTGACTCTTGTGAATGGTAATCGCCCATGCCAGTTTAACAGGATACTGGGTAAAAGTACCTATCACTGTTTCAACAATTTTTCCTGTCTTTTTGTCAATTTCATATTTCAGGTTTTCCCACGACACTTTCTCAAGGGTATAAGACACAGGCTCCTTTTTATGAAGGATGGAGACCGTAATGTTTTTGTCTGTCAAAGCTTCGACCAACCCAATGGTTCCGTTGACCCATCGACCGCCCCTGTCATTTTTCACAAACATAACCTGTGCACCCTTCTTGAGGTCGAGGATTTTATTGGTCGGCAATAAGTCATCATTCATCGAATTTTCCCTGCCAAATTTCCCATCAATCACACCTTCATACGAATAGAGTTTGCCTTCCAGTTGATTCAGCTTTCGCAAATTGGTGGCATCCACAATATCCCGTTTTGTTGCCAGCGTGATAAAACCATCCTTGTCGTCGGGAGTGAAATCAGGGATATAGTTTTTGTTCAACTCGATAAGGTCTTCGGCTTTAGCCTTGTTGACCCTCACTTTATTCAGCAATGAAATAAACTTCTCATCGCTTTGCCGGTACACTTTTTTCAGTTCGATATTCATGAAATTCATTTCAGTGAAAATACGTGCACTAAAAAAATAGGGTGATTCATAATAAGGTTGGAGGATTTGCCATTCATCCCTTCTGGCGATAGGTTCCAGCTGAAAGGTATCACCTACGAACAAAATTTGTTTCCCTCCGAAAGGCAGGTGTTTCTTCCCCCCGAAGTTTCGCAGCCGGTAGTCGATGGCATCAATCGTATCGGCCCTGACCATTGAAATCTCATCTATAATAATCAGGTCGGCCTTTTCAATAATTTCACGTTTTTCCTTGCTGAAATTATAAAATCCCTGCCGTTGCGCTTCATCAAATAAATCCCAGACAAAGGGGGAAAAGGGTAACTGGAAAAAAGAATTGATAGTCATTCCCCCGGCATTAATTGCTGCAATACCCGTCGGAGCTACAATAATATAATTTTTGGAGGTATTGGCTGCTATATACCTTAGGAAGGTAGATTTTCCGGTACCGGCTTTCCCGGTCAGGTAAACGGATCGGTTTGAATACAGGATCAGTTGCTCGGCATACCTGAATTCCTTATTATCAAGATCAATATTTTCAATAATATCATTCATACTTAGTTATATTATATAGACCGCAAGAGCCAAGACGCAAGACACAAGACGAAAGACGAAAGAACCAAGACGCAAGACGAAAGAACCAAGACGCAAGAGCCAAGAACCAAGAACAAAGAACCAAGATAAGAGCCAAGAACAAAGAACAAAGAACCAAGATAAGAGCCAAGAACAAAGAACAAAGAACCAAGATAAGAATCAAGAGCCAAGAACCAAAGACAAAGGACCAAGAACCAAGAATCAAGATAAGAACCAAGAATCAAGAGCCAAGAGCCAAGAGTCAAGAGTCAAGAGCAAAGAATCAAGACAGAATATACAGTAGATTAATGTTTCTCAAATCAGTATGTCAGATTAATTTACACGGTGTATGTAAATAAAATACATTTCGTTTTAAATTCTTTCAGGATGTTTCCGTCCAGCAATACTTATATACAGTTGTATACTTTTAGAGTTCAAACTATCCTTCTTGTTTTATCACAACCGATACCTGATGTTTTATTTTGTAAAGGTAATTCCCATTTATTGAAAACAAGAGGGATCGTTCAATTTTAATCTATAAACGTTTGGAAACTCCGGAGTGGAAATACCAGATTGTGAGGTTCTCACTATCTGACTCATAAACCGATCCTACATATACGGTCAGGTTACTTCAAAAGAAGTGGGTCGGAGTTGCAACTTGCAAAATTATTGTTTTTAAAATTACAGCGCAAACTTTATTATCTCTTTCTTGAGTAAGAGGAATAAAATAATTGAATGTTGGGTGCAAAAGACGGTAATCATTTTAGTTTATCCATATAATCTACAGTTTAAACCATCAATAAAAATGATTCTGTCTTTTACCTTTCAGCGTGTTCAGTTTATCCAGTGGAAATTTAGGTGAAAATTCTAAAAAGAATAGGTGGTCGAAATTTTCGACCACCTGCTCTTTCTCTTTTTCGATTATTCAGTTATATATCCTTGTTAATAGTTTTTAAGCAAGTTTTTATCTGCTAAATTTGATATTTAGTTATAAGGATCTGTATTTTAAAAAATTTCATTATTAAGTAATCAAAGATAGTTAAATGATTTATTTGTTTATCTACAAAAGCTTGTATTTCTGTAACTTGATAATTATTAATTACTTAGTCGGTTGATCAATTTGCAAAGTATAAAAATTATTCCCTGTTCATTTACCTTTTCGTATAATCTGAATTATTTCATCCATTTCTTTATCATCACGCACACCGGTTTCACAATAATACTCTTCACGTACAAAACCTCCGGACTGATTGCATTTTTCAATACATTTTTCGATAATGGTTGCAATGGCCACAAAGGTGGGCATTAATAAACTGAAACTTGAATAGTTTGTTTTAAAATCAAACCATTCTATTTCGCATTTCAATTTCCGGGTCACATTAATTACTTCATTTTCTATGACTTTTTGTTGCATTGGTTCAAAAGTTTTTCCCTCTCTTGGAATTAACACAAAGAAAACCCTTGTCAGATTATTTTTTGGACCCACTCCCGTATAAACAAAATAATGCTCAATTTCCTCACTCATATCATCGTGCAAAAGGATTGTACATTCTCCCAAAGCCATAGTGGCTACTGATTCTAACTCTTTATCAGGCTGTTCTGCATATTTTTTCAGGTATTTATATGCATTCAGATTCCCTACTTGTGCCAGTATTTCCAACGTTTTTTTCTTTTCTTCTAATGGAGTATCTGACTGAAAAAGACTATTGCCCCAACCCGCTACTTCTTCTTCTGTAAGATCCTGGAAGTTGGATTTGGGAGCATTTTCAATAGAGTTTAAATGGTTGTTCATACTTTGTCTTAGTTTTAATTTTATAATTTAAAAGAGATGGCCAATAATTTGATTATCCTTTGAGATTAATTTTCGGTTCATCTGTAGATTAATTTATGCTTGCTTCAATAATTTTTGTCTTACGGAGCAGGTAGGGTGTTCCATAATTTGGTCAGATTTTAAAAACCTTATTTTAAAATTGTTTTATAGTATCACGAAGTATTTCGGCTTTCTGGTAAGTGAACAATGGTAGACGGTCATGTATTTAGCTATAAAACCATCATGGTTGAATCGCTACTTCATAGTTGTTACGGGTGTAGGTTTTTGCTCTTTATCGGTGGACTATTATGATATTTGCGACTTCGAAGTTATGTGTCGACTGTCATCAATTTCGCCACTTAACTATATAACAAAACCTTAACCCTATTGTTTAAAATCAACAAAATTTGTTTTTAAACTTCATTTTCTCATACATTCATATGAAAGAAGAGCTTACTTTCTTTGACTGCAATCCTTTAAAAAAGTCCCAATATAATAAAAGAATCAGAGGCTCATACACCTGGTTCCCTGAACAATGCATGATATTCATCTTTTTGAAATTTTTTTCATTTTTTCAATAATGATGTATAGTCCTTTCCATAATTATATGAGAAGAAATAATTCTCAATTGAAACCTTGCGGTTTTGACACTTCATCGTGAATGATGCCAAAACAATCGTTGAAATACCCTTCGGGATTAAAAATCTACAATGATTTGAATTTAAAGGAAGTGGGAATAATGTTAACCCAAATGAAAAACGTCAGATAAAATATGTTGTCTGAAAAAATTTATCTTCTTCTTCCGAAAATTCTCAATAAAAAGAGAAATAAATTAATAAAATCGAGGTAAAGCATTAAGGATCCGATTAAGGCCATTTTTTGGTTTTCTTCAGTATTTTCCTGATTTAATAATGCTTTGATCTTTTGAGTATCATAGGCAGTTAATCCAACAAAAATCAGAACCCCGATACAGGATATAATAAAATCGAATTTGCTGCTTTTCAAAAAATAATTCACCACCATGGCAATGATTATTCCTATAACCCCCATCATCAGCAACCCCCCTAATGATGTGAGATCTTTTTTTGTGGTGAAACCGTAAATACTCATAACGCCAAAAGTCCCTGCCGTAATTAAAAATGTGGTCGTAATGGATGTTTGAGTGTATGCCAGAAAAATACAAGACAAGGTTACTCCCATAAGTACAGAGTACAACGCAAACAGGATGGTGGCAGTTGTAAATGTGAGTGTTTTTATTCTTGCCGACAGAAACCATACAATAGCAAATTGGGCTATAATGATACCAAAAAAACGGATATTACTGGAAAAAACAGCTCTCAGAAATTCTTCCGAATTTGATACCCGATATGCTGTGCCGGCAGTAATTAATAATGCTGCACACATCCATACATACACCTTGCGAATCAACAAGGTTTGACTTACTTCAATTCTTTCTACACTATATGAATCCATAAAACTGAATATGTTTAATGATGAATAAAATAATCTGCTCCCTCTCTTTACCGGGATTTTAGTTAAGTATTTTATGGCGCTAAAATACACATATTTTTTAATAAAACAAATATTATAGCAAGATTAATTTAACCCGTGGAAAACGGAATTGTTGATTGGTTCCGTGTTCCGCGTTCAGTGTTCCGCGTTCCGTGTTTAGGGTTGATGATTCTATATTGGTTAAATGGTTGATTGGTTGAGTTTATCGTTCCGGGTTCCCGTTTCGTGTTCAGGGTTAATGATTATATATCAGTTGATTAGTTAATGGCTGATTTGTTTATTGGTCGATAAATAGAAAACTATTCCTGATCCTGATAAAATAAATGGGATTGTCTTCAGTTTAAAACTCAACGCTAAAACTCAATGCTAAAACTCAATGCTAAAACTCAATGCTTAAAACTCAATGCTTAATGCTCAACGCTCAACACTTAACGCGTAACGCGTAACGATGTTTTGACACTTTTATGGAGAAATATTTAAAATAAATGTTTTACTTTGTCATAAATATACTATTAAACTCTCTATCATGAAAAAGATTTGGATTTTCACACTCACACTCTTTTGTTATTTCCAGGTTATGGCATCAACCAGTCAGGTGACTTTAGGGAATGCCCGTTTTACTATCCTTACCCCTCATATTGTCCGGATGGAATATGACTCTACAGGGATATTTGTTGACAACAGGTCATTTGTAGTCGTAAACCGTGATTTGCCTCCTGTATCTTTTGTGAAAAAACGATCGGGGAAAATGTTGACAATCAAAACAGCCTTTATGGAAATCAGGTATAAAACAGGAACAGGAAAATTTACTGATGACAATCTCCAAATCACTTACAATGATAAAGCTGACAGGAAAATTATCTGGAAGCCGGGAATGAAAAATACAAGGAACCTGAAAGGAACTTTCAGAACACTCGATGGATTCAACGGGGATACGCATGTAGATGAAAAATCACCCGGTAAATTTGAACCCGGACTTATTTCCCGCGACGGTTGGTACCTCATTGACGATACCAATAACTTTTTATTCGATAACAGCGACTGGAGTTGGGTACAGGAACGGAAAAATCCGGAAACAGACTGGTATTTTCTTGGCTATGGGTTGAATTACAAAGCCATACTTACTGATTTTACCGCAATTTCGGGTAAAATTCCACTTCCTCCACGATATGCTTTCGGATATTGGTGGTCAAGGTACTGGAATTATTCTGATGATGAATTGCGTGACCTGGTGAAAAAATTCCACTCGTATAATATCCCGCTGGATGTGTTGGTGATCGATATGGACTGGCATCTGACTGATGGATTATCGTTTCATAATTCCCAAAAGGATGAATTCGGACAACCTGTCGGATGGACGGGATATACCTGGAATAATGCGCTTTTCCCTGATCCTGTTAAATTCCTGAAGTGGATAAAAGCAAACAATTTGAAAACTACATTGAATCTGCATCCGGCATCCGGCATCGCACCGTACGAAGACAGCTATGTTGATTTTGCAAAAGCCATGCAATTTGACACTACAGGACATAAAAATATACCCTTCGAAGCTGCCGATAAAAAATTTATGACCAATCTGTTTGATATAGTCCTGAATCCGATTCGGGATAAAGGAGTGAATTTCTGGTGGCTTGACTGGCAACAATGGCCCAATTCGAAAAAGATAGCCGGATTGAGCAATACATGGTGGCTGAATTATTGCTTTTTTACAGAAATGGAACGACAAGACAACGAACGGCCGATGCTTTATCACCGCTGGGGTGGTTTGGGCAATCACCGGTACGAAGTCGGATTCTCCGGTGATATGATCATATCCTGGAAATCACTTAATTTCCAGCCTTATTTTACTTCAACAGCGTCAAATGTGTTGTATGGCTACTGGAGCCATGACCTGGGCGGCCATATGTTTGGAAATATACCTGATGACCAGAAAAAGATTGACCCTGAAATGTATACCCGTTGGATGCAATACGGAGTCTTCAGTCCGATGTTCCGTACCCACTCTTCGAAAGATCCGCGGTTGAACAAAGAAGTATGGAATTTTACAGGTGATTATTTTGATGCATTGCAAAGTGCTATCCGCCTGCGTTACGACCTGGCACCTTATATTTACACCATTGCCCGTAAAGCATACGATACGGGTATTTCATTGTGCCGGCCTATGTATTACGACTATCCCGAAAATGAAGAAGCCTATTCATTCAAAACTGAATATATGTTTGGTGACGATTTGCTGATCATGCCTGTCACTACACCCGCAGTGAATAATATCTCGACTGTGAAAGTGTGGTTGCCGAAAGGAACAGACTGGTATGAATGGAGTACTGGAACGCTGCTGAAAGGCGGACAAATTGTGGAAAGGGATTTTTTACTCAATGAGTATCCAATCTATGTAAAAGCCGGAGCGATTCTTCCAATGAACACACAGGTAAAAAACCTGCAACAAAACAATACCGACCTGATACTAAAAGTTTTTGCAGCAGGAAACTATTCTACCAGACTCTATGAGGATGCGGGTGATAACAAGGATTATCAGAAAAACGCATTTACTTTTACCACCATCCAATCGGTAAAAGAAGCAGATGGATCACTTACACTGACTATTTTACCCCGTGAAGGTTCTTTCCCTGAAATGATCAGCAAACGAAACCTGGAAGTACAACTTTTTGGCTCTGTGATGCCGGTATCGGTTTCACTGAATGGTGTGAAACTTGAGTATAATAAAGAAAATAAAGATAATACATGGAGTTATTCGGGAGATCTGTTGACTGCTCATATTCGTGCAAATCAGGTTGATTGTAGTCAGAAAACTGAATTTAAAATTCAATTTCCGGCTCAACCTGTCGACATAAACGGTGTGATAGGAAAAATGAACAGATTACGAAAGGCAGTGACCTTATTAAAAAACAACTGGTTTGATGGTTCCCCTATTCCTGAAATGATTTCAGCAACAAACCAACTGGATGTACGGATCAACTATCAGCCTGAGAATTTTGATTCCTTGCTGAAGGATTTCAATCTGCATTACCTGCAAATAGGTGATACCATCAATAATACACATGTGGATAAAAATGTAGTTTCAATGTGCCGGCTGTATCTTGGGAAATAGTTCCACGTTCCACGTTCAATGTTCCGCGTTCCGTGTTTCGGGTCTGAAAGGTTTCGGGTTTTGGAAAAACGTCCTCCAACTCATTCCTCATTCCTCATTCCTGAATTTGCGGGAGTGCGACTAAAGGGTGAAGTCCGTTCCGTGTTGAAGAGGGTTAAGTAGCTTTAGGTTCATTATTCGCGATATGGAAATCGCGAGACCCAAAAGGAAGAAATGTTATTTCGTAAATTGAAATTTTGAGAAAGAGCAAAGAGCCAAGAGCCAAGATAAAAAGATAAAAAGATAAAAGAACAAACAATAAGGGATAATGGAACAAGAACAGAGAATCCAAACGCTGAACACGGAACACGGAACACGGAACACGGAACTCGAAACTCGAAACACGAAACGCGGAACGCATAACACGGAACACGGAACACGGAACGCGGAACTCTGAACGCGGAAGTAAATATGAAAAGAATCTATACTCTGGTTTTAACGGGTCTGTTTGTCCTGTCGCTTTTCTCCCAAAAAACAGTCATATCACCTGACAAACTATATGGACAATTATTTATAGATGTTCAGTTGTTACCTGTTTTTCCAGACAGCAAAACATTTGTGGATTGTATACCTAAAAGAAGTCCTGAAGAAATAATGGACAGTTACAGGTTATTGAAAAGGGATTCTGTTTCAAAGAATACTTTCATTCAATTTATAGCTGATAACTTTACAACATCCGAAAGCGCCCGATCGAATTACCGGACAGTGAAATCAGAACCGGTTGAAAATCATATTCATGATCTTTGGAAAGTGCTGGAACGAAAACCTGATAAGGATATATCCGGTAGTTCATTGCTTCCGTTGCCTTATTCGTATATTGTTCCCGGAGGAAGATTCAGGGAGATTTATTACTGGGACAGCTATTTCACCATACTGGGGCTTCAGCAAAGCGGTGAATGGGGAATGATTGAAAATATGATCAATAATTTCTCCTATCTGATTCAGACCTTCGGTTATATTCCGAATGGAAACAGAACCTATTATTTATCACGTTCACAGCCTCCTTTCTTTAGCCTTATGATCAACCTGCTGGCAGAGAAAAAAGGCAATACAGTTTACAACCACTATCTGAGTTCTCTCGAAAAGGAATACGCTTACTGGATGGATAAAACGGCAGCAACAAAACATGTGGTCATTCTGCCTGATGGTTCGGTATTAAACAGATATTATGACCTTGACAGTATTCCCAGACAGGAAAGTTATCGCGAAGATTATGAACTGGCAATTACCCAATCTGAAAAGGCAGCTAAGGTAGATCAGCCGAAAGTATTTTCACTCATGTGCCGTAATTTAAGAAGCGGAGCAGAAAGCGGCTGGGATTTCAGCAGCCGTTGGTTCGAAGATGGAAAGAATATCAGCACCATCCGGACAACAGACTTACTCCCCGTTGATTTAAACGGATTGATGTTCCAAATGGAAATGACCCTGGCGCATGCATACAAAGTCACCGGAAAAACGGCACTATATTCCTTGTTTCTTAAAAAAGCTCATGCAAGGAAATCAGCTATAAATAAATACTGTTGGAATGAAAAAGCTCACTTATATGTCGATTATAATTTTGTTCAGCAAAAGCAGTCGTCAGAACTTACCGCTGCAGGGATTTCACCACTATTCTTTAATCTCGCAACAAGAAGTCAGGCTTTAGAAGTGGAATCCACCGTCATGCACCAATTTCTAAAAAGCGGGGGAGTGGTTGCGACTCTGAAGAATACCGGACAGCAATGGGATGCTCCGAATGGATGGGCTCCTTTGCAATGGATAGCCATAAAAGGGCTGGAAAATTATAACTGTAAAGCTTCAGCAAAGGAGATTGCTACGCGCTGGATAAGACTGAATGTAAATGTGTATCATCGGACTGGTAAATTGTTGGAGAAATACAATGTGGAAAACACAACCCTGGATGCAGGTGGAGGTGAATATGCAGGACAGGATGGCTTCGGTTGGACAAATGGTGTACTGCTGAAATTGATGTCTATGTACGGAAGATAATCACGTTCCGCGTTCTGCGTTCCGCGTTCCGTGTTTCGCGTTATAAAAGTTTGAAGGGTTTGAAGTTTGAAAAGTTTAAAGAGTTTGGGGTTTCCGGATTGTCGCCCTCCCACTTGGTGATAAATGCATAAAGATTGTGCCATAGAAGTGGGAGTGCGACTAAAAGGTGAAGCAGGTTCCGGGTTATGTGTTCCGCGTTTTGGGTCTGAAAGGTTTCGGGTCTTGGAAAATCATCCTCCAACTCACTTCTAACTCCTCATTCCTGAATTTGTGGGAGTGCGACTAAAGGGTGAAGCATGTTCCGTGTTCTGCATTCAGTTTTCCGTATGGAAGAGGGTTAAGTAGTTACTATTCATTATTCGCGATATGGAAATCGCGAGACCCAAAAGGAACGAATGTTATTTCGTAATTTGAAATTTTGAGAAAGAACCAGGAGCTAATATCAAAGAATCAAGAATAAAGAACCAAGAATACATAACCAGGAACAAAGAGTAAAAAACAAATTGAAATGATACGGAAAACTAAGTTGAAGAAAAACAGATCATTCGGACTCATTGTAGGACTGATTCTCTTTGGCCTGACTTTCTATCAAACCCTCCACGGGCATACACTTAACCCGTGGATGCTTACGGCAGGAATCCTGTTTGGATTTGCAGGCTTATTCCTTCCTTTTTTGATAGATCCTGTCAGGATAGGATTGGAATATATCGGAAGGTGGATGGGTATCGTAAATACATACCTATTGTTGACTCTAATTTATATAGTTCTCTTTATTCCGTTAAGTCTGATTTTTAAAATTACAGGGAAGGATGATTTAAAACTTAAACAGGATAAACTTGCTGAATCCTATTGGATTGAAAAACGATCACAGGATGAAAGTTCTATGAAAAATCAATTTTAAACGTACAATGGAAACACTTAAAGAATTACTCTCTTTTCTGAAATACAGGAAAAAATACTGGCTTTGGCCCCTCATCATCATTCTTGTAATGCTTGGGATTTTGGTTGTATTGGTTGAAGGCTCTGCACTTGCTCCGTTTATTTATTCCTTATTCTGAATTGTTTCTACTTTGATAGTTTGTTTTTTTTTAGAAAGGATTTACAGGATTAACATGTAAATTATGCTCAAAAAAATGATTGATTCCGAAATCTACAGAATTTATATTGTTTAGAATCTTATTAAATAATATGAATCCTGTTAATCCTGTTAATCTTGTCTTGTAATTTTTTTATTATTATAATCTGTGTTTATTTTTAGAAAGGATTTACAGGATTAACATGTAAATTGTGCTCTAAAAGAATGATTTATTCCCAAAAGCTATACAATTTATATTTTTAGAATCTTATTGAATAATATGAATCCTGTTAATCCTGTTAATCTTGTCTTGTAATTTTTTATTATTTTAATCTGTCAAAGTATAATTATGTACATTTTAGGAATTTCTGCATTTTATCATGACAGTGCCGCCTGTCTGCTGAGCAATGAAACGATAGTAGCTGCAGTTCAGGAGGAACGCTTTACACGTATTAAAAACGATCAGCATTTCCCGGTGAATGCCATCTCTTTTTGTCTGAAACAGGCCGGCATAGAGCTTAAAGAGGTTGATTCCATTGTTTTTTACGAAAAGCCCTTTACCAAATTTGAACGGATTATTGAAACCCACGTGGTTTTTGCCCCCAAAGGAATTCTTTCTTTCTGGAAATCGATGCCCTTATGGATCAAGGAAAAGATTTTTCAAAAAAAGGAAATCATTAAAAAGCTCAAAGAGATTGATTCAGACTGGAATTATGATGGCGAAAATCTGTTATTTACAGAACATCATCACTCTCATGCAGCCTCTGCATTCTATCCTTCACCTTTCGATAAAGCCATCATCTTAACCCTTGATGGGGTCGGGGAATGGAACACTACAACAGTTGCACAGGGGTCCGGTAATTCCATTGAATTCCTTCAGGAAATAAATTATCCGCATTCGATAGGATTACTTTACTCGGCATTTACCTACTATCTTGGGTTTAAAGTAAACTGTGATGAATACAAAGTCATGGGACTTGCTCCTTATGGCAGTCCACGATTTGTAAAGACCATTTACTCCCATTTGATCGATGTAAAAGAAGACGGCTCCTTTCGTCTCAATATGGATTATTTCGAATACACGCGGGGGTTAAAAATGACGAACAGTAAATTCGACAGGCTTTTCGGGTCAAAACCAAGGGAGAAAGGTTCGGAATTAACGACATTTCATATGGATATAGCCAGCTCTATTCAAAAAGTGACGGAAGAAATCTTATTGAAAATGGTGAATCACCTTTACTCAAAATACGGGAATGAGAATTTATGTATGGCCGGAGGAGTGGCTCTTAACTGTGTTGCAAACGGAAGAATCCTCAGGGAAAGCCCGTTTAAAAACATCTGGATTCAACCTGCAGCAGGTGATGCAGGTGGAGCTCTGGGAGCAGCATACGAAGTGTATTACAGGCATTTTCATCAGCAAAGGTCAATAAACGCCGATGGAACCGATAAAATGAACAATGCCATGTTGGGCCCTTGTTATGGGAAGGACGAAATAAAAGCAATTCTATATAATAAACATCTCACTTACCGGGAATTAGGAGATGATCAGTATGTAAGTGTCGTTGCATCTGAAATTTCAAAAGGAAAAATAGTCGGATGGTTTGACGGACGAATGGAATATGGTCCCCGTGCGTTGGGAAGCCGGAGCATACTTGGTGATCCCCGTAACCCTGCAATGCAGTCGGTAATGAATATGAAGATCAAATTCAGGGAATCATTTCGCCCATTTGCACCGGCAATTCTGGAAGAATATGCCGCTGAGTATTTCGAAAAGGTACCAGTCAGCCCTTATATGCTTTTTGTCGGATTCCTGAAAAAAGAACACAGGTTGCCTATGGATAAAAATGAGAATGAAATATCAGGGCTTAACAAACTCAAACAAATCCGTTCGAACGTTCCTGCCATCACCCATGTCGACTATTCTGCACGTGTACAAACTGTAAATTCCGATAGTAATCCATTGTTTTATAACCTTCTTAAGACGTTCAATGAACTTACCGGATGTCCCATGCTCATTAACACATCCTTTAATGTCATGGATGAACCCATCGTTTGTTCCCCAGAAGATGCTATTGCCTGCTTTCTGAACTCGGGAATTGATATTCTGGCTATTCAGGGCCTGATTGTAGAAAAACGGAAAATACAGGGATAAATTAAATTGCAATTTGCAATTTAAAACTTTATGACTTCACGCATAGTTAAAATGTCGGTATTTATTTCTATTATGAGTGTTGATCTGTTTTAAAAATAAGCTAATAAGGGCGGGTTGTAGGGTGTTTTGTCTTCTACTAAGTCCCCATTTAAAAAATTAAATGAAAAAAGTAAATAACTTTGTGTCATCATTAAGTAAGTAAGTAGTTATTTTAAAGATTGCTATACATCTGTATAAGTGAACTTTACTAATTAGTTATATAGAAGGGGGAAGAACCAAAATAAAGAACTGAAAATAAATTAATTACACACAATTAAACTTCATACATTGTTAAGTTGCCGGTGTTAATTTCTATTACACAGGAAACTATATTTATTACTCTTAAATACCAGAAATTTACAGATTAAATAGGGTCTGTTGAAATATAACTGTTTTTCAGCAGACCCTAAATATATTGAGAAATAATACATTCGGCTTAAGCCAATATTTAATCCATAATCATCCTCCAGCTAAACAGGCTGTGTAAAAATAAAATTAGTAGAATTTGTTCATTCCAAATTGATAGTTAATGCTTTTTTTTAATAAGGTAATAAGGTTTGGGTTGGTACTCATTAATTTCTATTAAGGTTTAATACCTTAAAAATAAGGTTTTTAAAAAATAAACCTTATTTTTGTTTATCAACCTTAGTAGAAATATTAACAAAAATGTTTTAACCTTATTACCTTATTTCAACTACATGCTTAAATTTGATAGTTATATCATCTTTAATTTTAGTTCTTACACAGCCTGTAAAGCTGGAGTCAATTGAAAATTTGTAACAATAGTCGGTAGTATTTGATGAATAGCTACCTTAAAAGATGTCCTATATATTTATTATATAAATCACAAACAACCATTTAGTTCGGGCTGCTTAAGCGCCTATACCTATTATACAATTAAATCTATTAGTTAATCAATCAACCAACTGAACGAAGTGACGTCCCATTTACGGGATCAACCAATCAAAATAAACATTAACGATGGACACAAAATACGAAACGCGGAACGCGGAACTCAAAAACAAATTAACCAATTAACCAATCAACCTTTACCAGACAAAAAAGCCGGCTAAGATAAAAATCTTAACCGGCTTCAACTTATTAGTAATCGTAGAATTTTAATAATCCGTTTTTTAATCTACAGAATTTTAATGTCAGAATCCTGCCAATTATTAATTATTGATTAATTTAAAGGGTAATTTTATTCTACCGAAAATTTATATACGCACCATTCGTCATATTTTTCACCCGGGCGAAGAACAGGACTTGGGAAGAAAGGTATATTCGGAGAGTTAGGGAACCCTTGTGTCTCCAGACAAATGGCATCCTGACGGTCATATTTTTTACCTTCTTTTCCTGTAACGTTTTCAATCCAGTTCCCTGAATAGATCTGTATACCGGGTTGAGTAGTCAACACTTCCATTTTACGGCCACTTTCAGGTTCGTAAACGAAACCTGCCAGTGCTAATTCGCCTTTCTGATGTTTGCGAATGCACCAGTTGTTATCCAATCCCCATCCTGGAACAAAAGCTTCATCGTCTACGCGTTCATCAACAACTGTCGGTTGACGGAAATCAAAGGGAGTTCCTTCTACCGGACGTATTTCGCCTGTCAGGGCAAATGATTCATCTAAAACCGTATAAAAATCGGCATTGAGTTGTAGTTGGTGATGACGAATGGTTCCGTTGCCTGCACCTTTCAGGTTGAAGTACGAGTGATTGGTCAACCCTATGATGGTTGCTTTGTCGGTTGTTGCTTCATAATGAATCTTCAGCTCGTTTTCATCAGACAGGAAATAAGTGGCAGTAACACTCAGATTGCCTGGATAACCTTCTTCACCATCAGGCGAGAAAAGAGTTAATACCAGCTCCTGTTGAGTTACTGATTTTAATGTCCATACTTTTTCATTGAAACCATGAATACCACCGTGCAATGCGTTTGTCCCATTGTTGACAGGAAGCTGATAGTTCTCTCCGTCGAGGGTAAACTTGCCATCTTTAATACGGTTGGCAAAACGCCCGCATATGGCACCGAAATAGATCTCTTTTTCTATTACTTCTTCCAGTGTATCGAATGAAAGTACCACATCATCAAACTTCCCGTTTCTGTCGGGAGTGATAAGACGAATTATTTTAGCACCATAATTGGTAATATCCGCAGACATGCCTTTCTTGTTGAAAAGGGTGTATAGTGTTACGGGTTTACCGTCCAATTCCATTTGTAATTGTTTTACTGTCTTCATATTAGTTAATTGGTTGATTAGTTAATTAGTTGATTGGTTAGTGAGTTCCGCGTTCCGCGTTCTGTGTCCCTCGTTAATGTTTCTTTTGATGGTTGATCCCATAAACGGGACGTCACTTCTATCCATTGGTTAATTGGTGATTGGTTAATTGGTTCGTGACTGGTTAATATGTTGATTGGTTAATTAAATGGTTAACTGGAATACTGATTTTGAATTTCTTTATCTGAAATTTCAAACCCCAAACTCCAAACCAACTAATTAACCAATCACTAATTAACCAATTAACTCAATTTACACGCTCCATCGCCAATTTCAGCGATATAAAACTGAGGTTTAATACTTGTTTTAGCTTCGTAAGCTGCACCTACTTTTTCAATAAATGTGTCGATAGCTTCATCTTTCACTAATGAAACGGTACAACCGCCAAAACCACCACCTGTCATGCGTGATCCGATAACACCATCAATTTTCCATGCTTCTTCGGCCATTGTGTCTAATTGCAATCCGGTTACTTCATAATCATCGCGTAATGAAATGTGTGAAGCATTCATTAATTGTCCGAATTTTACTATATCACCGGCTTTCAATGCAACCACAGCATCAGATGTGCGTTGAACTTCACCGACAACGTGGCGGGCACGTTTAAGGGCGATAGGATCGGTAATGGCCGATTCAATTTCTTTAAACTCAGCCTCAGTCAGTTCAGCCAGGTATTTGATCGGACGAACTTTGTTTAGCTGCGCAACAGCCAGTTGACATTCGGCAACACGTTGGTTATACGCGCCTGAATCGAGTTTATGAGGACTGTGAGTATTTGAGATTAATATTTTTATGCCTTCCAGTTTGACAGGCACCAATTCGAATTCGAGTGTATCGCAGTTTAAGTAAACAGCATGATCTTTTTTCCCGTGTGCTGAAACAAACTGATCCATGATACCGCAATTCACAAAAGCAAATTCATGTTCGGCTTTCTGTCCGATTTGGGCTAATATAGTACGGCTGTAGCCTGTTCCTAATTGATCGTTCAACGCAAAAGCTGTGACAACTTCCAATGCTGCAGATGAAGACAGACCTGCTCCGTTCGGAACATTTCCCCAGATTAAAATGTCAAATCCGGTTTTAATTTCAACATTACGTTTGATGAATTGAGCAAAAACGCCCAATGGATAGTTTACCCAGGACTTATCAAGTGGAGTTGTCAGTTGGTTCAAACCAAGACTAAGAATTTCAGGTTGATTTAATGAACGGAAATTGACAAATTTCTCATCGTTTTTGCGTAGTAATAAATAAGTTCCAAAACTTAATGCACACGGAAAAACCGAACCACCATTATAATCGGTATGTTCTCCGATAAGATTTACACGCCCGGGTGCAAAATAAACAGCTTCTGCTTCCTTGCCATAAGCAGTTTCAAATTCAGATTTTAATTCTTGTACAGTCATAATTAATTGTATTTTTTACATTTATTATTTTAGACCGCAAATTAACGCAAAAAAGTGGTATTTGTCCGGTAAAAAATCATGTTGTTGAGCATAATTCTTTATTAATAACTTGCATTAAGGGTTGGAGAAAGAAAGTTTGAAGAGTTTGAAGAGTTTGAAGAGTTTGAAGAGTTTGAAGAGTTTGAAAGGTTACGGTTTCAGCAGTCTTTGTTCTTTGTTCTTTGTTCTCTTTATTGCAGTCCGCTGTGCTGTTTGGGTCTCACGATTTTAATTTAGCGAATAAAAAACTCAATAAGTGAAACCCTCACTAAAACCCGTGTGAATTGCACAAATGTATTCAATAAGATGAATCGACACGAATTCTAACATAAGAAGTGAGGGCTTCACTATAGCTAATAGAAGTGAAACCCTCACTATCAACATCGTGAGTATCCCGGAGTTATTTCAAAGTGAGGGCTTCACATGAGAAAACCAGGATTGCATAAGTGAAACCCTCACTAAAACCCGTGTGAATTGCACAAATGTATTCAATAAGATGAATCGACACGAATTCTAAAAAGTGAGGGCTTCACTATAG
>Ga0302265_1000709_pt1 | contig 21485 bp, 21 predicted proteins | sample III_Bog_E1_1_FD_194556 | JGI IMG/M metagenome (GOLD analysis project Ga0302265, IMG submission 194556) | Peat permafrost microbial communities from Stordalen Mire near Abisko, Sweden - III_Bog_E1_1 | ecosystem: Environmental > Terrestrial > Soil > Wetlands > Peat | place: Sweden: Abisko...
AAGGTCCGCATTGTTAGAAACACCACCCGCCGTTAACCCGGCATAGACAGTGCCTCCCGAGCCGGACACCACCAATAATGGAGCTATGGTTGTTAATGCGCCCAGCACAGATGGAACGCCAGTGGCGGTGACGGCATAGATTGCATTTGTGGCCGTCGGAGTGTTGGTTATCCCCGCACCATTTCCAAACAAATTATGGGCAATAACGTTGGTCACAATTATTCTCCCATACCCCATTGTATCACCGGCTGCGTCAAGAAACTGCCCGTTCCCCATCGAATCATTAGCCGCGTCGGAATAAACCCCACTCCCCATTACATCACCGGCTGCGTCCTGAAATCTTCCATAACCAATGTAATCCCCCGAATCATCGTTATAGTACTGTGAAGTAATAGCAGTATTAGCAAGAATATTATTAGCATCAATAGCATTAGCATTAATAGCATTGAAATTAGCCGCGCCATTAACTGTTATTGCTGGGCCACCATTAGTTCCCCAAAACGTTGTATTAAATGCAGTCCCGTTATTGGTTGGCACCCAACCATAGCCTGGACCGCTCCCTCCGCCCCCACCACCTCCCCCACCAGTGACACTGGCGAAGCAACTAATTACCATCAGAAACCATGTTAAGATTATTTTCATATTAGGAAACTCCCTGCAGACGGACATCAGCGCCTCCTGCCACGGAGATCGCATTAACAGTCTTGTTATTCACGTTACGCATCTGATCATTATTGAGCGTCACCCAAGCACCTGGAGCGAGGGGAAAACCATTTGCCGTCGTCAAAGTTTCAGGAGAACTGGCTGTCTCTCCACCATCAAACTGAAGAAAGATGTAGTTGGTGTCATTATTGAAGATTGAGATGAAGTCACGATTACCGGCAACAGCCAGGGCAGTGACGGTGGTTCCTACGGTTACTTTTTTCATAACTAGTGGTTCACGTGTTCACTTGGCTTAACCAAGTATTGTTGATGATCCTGAGTCTCAGTCCGAGATTCACTACGCTCAAGCGATCCGGGACTCATCATCGCCTGTAAATTCCATAATATAAAATAATTCAGGACAGGTCTTAAGTAAAACAAATTAGCAAACGGAGCATTATCCAGGAGTAATTTTGTGGTTGGCCACTTAACAGACTTCCCAGCCTCAGCCTGCTGCTTAATATCAAAGATGCGATCCAGTTGCCCAAATGTGGGACCAGCGGCATACTCAAGATATGAGCGGTACTGCCCTGAGAACTCTCCCATGGTAGTCTCACCATACAGGCCCAGGGACCCACCTCGAACCATGATCTTCTGTACGTTCTCCCAATCAACCTTACCATCATTGATGAGGGGGAGCGGCCCCTTACCATTGATGAGATCATGCATGCACTGTGAAACGTACCCGGCGCCAGTCATCATTGCGATAGTCATCGCCATGTTGAACTTGCCGCGATTATCTTTGAGGATCCAGTCCTTAATATTATCAGCACCATTACCGTACACGTCACGACCAAGTATCTTCGACATGATGGTAATGGGAAATGACTTAAACATCATGAGCATTCGCATGGTCTCACCAAGTGGTGTTCCCGCCTGGGTGTTGAATGTCGCATACTTCCTCTCAGCTGCTCCAGGAGTGGGTACAGCAACATCAGCACGATCAGCAAAGTACGTCCCAAGGGAGGTCTCCAGCTTATCTCGCATGCGGGCAATATTAGTAGCAGAGGCAGTCAGCCCCTCAGACTCCACCAACTTGGCTATACGCTCCTGTGGAATCTCAGCGACCTTGTCTGGGCTGATGAATTTGGACCCATCATGATCATAGGCATGTTCACGCAGAACATCCCATCGTGAACTGGATATATCATACTGAGACAATATATTCCTTAAATGTCCTGGTAATTCCTCGTGTGACATGTGGGCATGATCGCCGAGGTTATTAGCGAGAGTAACAGCGACTGAGCTGCGGAGGGCATCATTCCACCTGGGCAGCAGGGACATGGAGTAGAACTTCTTCTGCATCTCATGAGTCCAACCATAGACTGAGGAGTGCTCCTGAAATCGTGATAGGCTGTTACCAATCAGCGCCTCCATGCCAACTCCCATCTTCCTGGCAAATTGCTTATAGTCACCACTCATGTGACCCATGTTGGCGAGCCCACGACCGAGCGTTGACAGGGAATTTAAACCGTTGTGTGCCATCTCAGAGGTGATTGCTCCAGCATCAACAACCTTGGAGAGGACGACGGCGCCCATCTTGCTAAGTTGAGCATTCACCTTCAGGAAGTTGGTGAACTTTGAGAGTGTGGGATTAGCACTAAACTCATTCTTACCAGTCACCTCATTGAAGTCAGCGTTAAGCTTCCAGTCGCGGAGCGAGTCCATGTGCTTGCCTGGATCATCCAGTGTGCGGGCCTCCTCCTGCAACTCATTCTTCACCTCCTCAAAGTTGCGCTCAAAATGTGGGCCAAGATTCTCCATCAAGGCGATTTGACGAGAGCGGGTGTGGATGTCGGAAATTACAGCCTCACGAAACTGCTTAATGCCAAAGGCCTGGTTGTACTTATATGCTGAGTCAGCGTCCTTGAAGTGGAGGACTCGCTCATGACTAATCTTATTTGCGATATCGCTAAATTTTCCACCATATCCGAGGTCGGATTCCTCGTGCGCGGGACCATGCTTACCAGTGTAAAGCGCCTCATGCACGTTTCGTAGAGTCTTCTCAGGATCAGTGCCCTTGAATGTGCGTTCATAATCAAGTAGTGGTTTAGTAAACTCAGACCAATTCTTATATGACTCAGCCTTCGACTCCGCATTGTTCCCCATCTTCCCAACAGACCGGATGGCCGCCATATCATGCGTCTGCCGCAAGACGTACCCAGGCATGCGGGTAATGAATCCCCCAGCGCGGTTCTGTCGTGCGACCATCTCGGCGTATACTGAGTCGAGGATCTTCGCAGTCTTATGTGCGGCGGGATTGTCGGTCACCTGCTTGGCAGGCATTCCTGGGTGCATCGCGCCCATCTCCTTATACACGTCACGCACGAAGTCAGGCGAGGACTTCTTGAAGTCGGCAAGTACCCCCTCATTCTCAAGTTGAGTTACCAGCGAGTTGAAGTACTTCCCATTAGTGTACTTGGCTTGGTAGTCAACGGAGTTACGCCCACCCTCACGCAGCTTATTGGACCCCACAAGTAAGGCTCGCAGACCCTCACCAAATGTTGGAAATCGGCGCGCAACATCCTTCATCTGCTTCTTGGCGCGAATATTCAGGAGGTTATTGCGCTGGTGGATGAGGTCCATGTTCTTCTGTTCCGCCTTAATCTCACCAGCGATATCGCGCAGGGAGTCCTGGATGGACAGGCCGGTCTGTGTGGATCGGATCTTGGCGCGGTTGGAGGCCTGCTGGAGGAGGGCCTCAGCATCCCTCTCAGATAATCCCGTGTCCTTAACTGCTGGGTTGCAAGGTGAGCTCATATAAGTTTTTCTAATATGCAGGAGATGGCTGTCTCGACAGTATTTTCCATGGGTGGAGTAATCTTCTCCCCCTCCTCATTCTTAGTTTCAGGCTCCTCAACCTTCCCTCCAAGTCCCTCGATGTCGTCCTTTATGCCATTGGCGAGGTGGTCCGCCTCACCATTGTACTTCTCAACGTGCTGGCGAGGAACAGTGGGATCAGGTATTTTGGGCTTAGCTGGTGAGGACAACTCCTGCTTCTTTTTAGCGACCCAGTCACTGATGGCTGCCTGGCGCTGTGCTTCAATTTTCTGTTGAACTTCGGGTAGTGAGAAGAAGTGGTCTTCCATCTTCTGCTTATTATAGGCACGAACTGTGTTGACTGCCTCAGCTTCAGTATATCCCTTATCAAGCATGTCCGCATATACCTTGCGTTCGAGTGGATCCATCTCATCAACATCCCCTGTGCCATAAAGCAGCTGCTCTGATGTGACGCCTCCCGACTTCTTCACCTCCTCAGGAGATTTTTCAGGAAGTCCATGCAGCTTGGCAGCATCATCCATGTTGACGAATCGGCCCCTATTCGTCCACATACCTCGCTCAGCTCCCTCCTCACCAGCCTGGGGTATCAACCAATGGTGCTGGCCGAGGTATATTCCAGATGGATTATCCTCAGTGGGATTAGACTTGATGGCTGCCTTTACTGAATATTCAAGATCCTTGTTCTTAATGTCGTTCTTGATCTTCTCAAGGTCAATGGATTTCTCAGCCTCCATCCGTTCCTGTAACTCCTGCTGAATGGCTTGGTACCGTATTACGTGCTCATCAAGGGGAACATACTGGTGGGCAGAGGTGTCCTTATCATCCAAGAAATCGTTGACTGACTGCTTTGACATCGCATCAGTTGTCCCAGCGTGTAACATCTTCAAGCCCTCGACACTACTGTGGAATAACCCAGCGAACGCAGCCTGCCCAAGAACATCCAGCCCAATATGTGGGTTGGGTTGTCCCTCAACATGGGCCTCCCACATCTTTGGAACATCCGCCATTCCCGCCCACATCGCACCCTGAGCCATCGACTCAACCAATTTTGGGACTGGCACGCCAGTCCTAGCGATCTGCTCTGAGGTGATCAGCCCCCTCGCGAGGGTACCTTGGATGGTCTTACCCGCCGCAAATAGCTCTGCCGCCCTCCCCTCCTGACCAACGAATGGAATGAACATCGATCCAAGATCAACTGGATTGGCCATGGCTCCAAGCATTGAGGCCGCCATGCCTGGGATGAATCGTTCCTTAGTAGCCCCAGAATATAGGTAGGCTTGCTGATCCATCCTGTCACGCTCACGACCATTCAATATGCGGGCCAGGGACTCTTGGGTTGGCTGTGTGAACTTCAGATTGCCTACTCCCCACTTCTTATTGGCATCATCAGCGCTGAGTACTGGTGAGGTGTCGTGTGAGAGCTGATCCTCAGTGGTGCGAGACAGTGAGGATAGGATGGAGTCATCCTGTCCAGAGTGGAAGGACTCACCAAGATACTTTCCAATTGGCACGGACAGCTTCTCAACTGATCCGCTGGTCCCTGGCTCAATCTGTGGGAGTAGATCACTCATTAGAGTACAGTCCCCTCCTTCCCAGTAAAGTCGCCGTGCTGATGTTGTTGAGTAGCCGCTGGCCAGTTGGTGGTGCTAGTCATGGCGTCAGGAACACCAACCATTCCTCCAAGACCATATGGGTTATATCCCCCATGGCTAGTACTGCTCGGATAGTCGGTCACGGTTGGAAGGTCCTTAAACTCCATCATAATAGGCTTATGGTCCGTCCCCCTGAGTTGGAAGTGGTTCCCACTATCTTCATAGTATAGCGAGAAGCTATGCCCATCAGGATTCATGTTTGGGACGACGTGCCTCTGTATCTGATCCCTCAGGGCATCCTGCGCAGTTCCCTCATGACCAAACAGTGACAATACGGGGAATAATGGCCTATGGTTATCATCAGTCAAATTGATCCTGGATGGGTCAAGTTTCACCATGGCGGCCTGTATTGACCTAGATAACTCAGCGGGAGTTCCCTTATATACGTCCTTACTCACCCACAGGGTTCTCCCATTCACATTGGCTGTGGTGTGCCCTGACAGTATGAGGTCGTCTATGGCCGTGGTCATGGCAGCAGCCGGGGTCTTACCATCCTGAACCATCCCCATAGCGTATGTGATCGCCGCACTCTTCACATCAGACACGATGCTTTGGCGCTGAAAATTATCTGCTGCAGTAGATTTACTCCACTGCATCCAGTCGTTATTCGACTGCATGATCTTGTCGAAATCCTCACGAGTCGACCCCTTCTGGGACCCCACGGTCTTCTCCAAGTCCTTGGCGCTCATTAGCGCTCCCATCAACTTATCTTGGAATGGGGCACCATAGTGTGACTCAACAGACCACATATCACCTGGCAAATTACCGTGATTCACTAGATCATTTAGGACTGCCGCCTGGTCATCAGGATGGTATGATTGTATTGTGTCATGCAAAATTTTTGCGGCCTGTCTAGGTCCTGATCCCTGGATCTGTCCAACGATCTGCTGTGCTTGCGACTTATCAAGCAGGTGCATCTCATGCATCGAGAGATTCAGATACTTAGAGTCGTCCTCACCACTCGGGGCCGCGCCCTGATACTTCTTGAGCAATGAAACCATGTTCTGAAACTTATCTGGGGATGGGTCATCCCGATAGTTTTGGGTAGCAGAAGCAATATCCTTGTTGTTGGAGGAGAGGTACTGGATAGGATCCTCATGTAATTGGCGTATGCTCTCCTGCACAAACTTCTGTGTGCGACTAAACACTTCAGCATCGTGGTCAAAATGTTGGTTATTGGGATCAGACTTCAGGGACGCGTAGAGACTGTCCTGCTCCTTTAGCAGTGATTGCTCATTCATCCCAGTGATGTTGTCCTTGATCTTGGCAGCATCGGAGTTGATGGCCAGCTTATCGGCGACACGCATGGCGAGGTCCTGTGCCTCCTTTGGCTTGTATCCATGTGCCTCATAGTAGGCTGCAGGAAATCCCTTAAACACTTGATCGGGAAAGACATCAGCCTTCTTCAATAAGTCCGTCGTCTCGTCGATTGCCGTCTGTTTGGCGGCAATGTTCTGCGACTGTCTGGCAGTCTGAATTGAATCCTCAAGGAAGTGGCGTGTTCGCCCCTCAATGTATCCTCTATTAAGGATCTTTTCGGCAAGATCGGGGTCAGTATTGACGACTCCATACGCTGCCTGGGAAGTGACTTGCTCCTTGAGGTCACGGGCCATCTGGGGAGCGATCGTACCGTATGTTGCATCAATCTTCTTGAACAGCATGTCGGTCTGCTTATACAACTCCCCACCAGCATCGATGTTGGGAGACTTGAGATTAGTGCGATAACTATCAAGCATCTGATTTGGGGCCAGGGCAAAATCATTGAATCCTTTCTGCATCATCACATCACTCTGAGTCTTAAAGGCAGACTCAAGGCGTGTCTTCTGCAAGTCGTTGTACTCCAACTTCAGCTGGTTGGACGCCAGGCGATTGGGCGCATTCTTCAACAGGTCTGGCAAGTTATCAGTGAACAACTGCTGAACATTGTGTGAGAAATTAGGGTCAGAGTAATTCTTCGGATCTGCCATGAATTTATCAACCATGTTGGCATGGTTAGTCATGGCATTCGACACATATGACTGAGCGGCAATGTGGGCATGCATCTCACCAATATCAGCTATGGTGGCAGATCCCTTATTGATCGATTCTCCCAGTTGCTGCATGCGCTCACCAACCTGAGATCCAAAATCCTCAGCAGTTGAGCGTGCCCCAGTCTGTGATTCGACTGGTAGCATCGCCTCTGAGTAGTACTCTCCCTCTGGTCCTCCTTTTGCCATATTATTCTTGTCCTCCCCCGCTAAACGATGGGTTACTGATTATTTCTGAAGCAGATCCTATACCAGACAGTATTGTCCCAGTAGCTCCAACTGCTCCGGCGAATTGATCAAATCCTGCTTGCGATTGATCAAGTTGAGCTTGTGACATCTGCTGGTTCACTGCCAATGACCCCTGATATAGGGTGGAAAGCTTATCAAGTTCACCAGCCCGCTTAGTGGAGTTGGTAACATCGATGAATGACCCACTGTTCGCGTCAAAACCAGACGCAGCCATGGCGGCACGCTGTGTGGCAACTTGCCGACGAGTCTTATCTTGTATTTGTTGGGCGTTGAATTTCGCCTGCTGTGCTGCGGCACCAGCATTATTAGATGCTACCGCAGAATTATATTTAGCGGACTCAGATGCGGCATTAGCTGATGCTATAGTTCCATATGCTCCCACTCCAGCCCCAACTACGGCAACTGATGCTGCTACTATTCCTATTGCTGCAAATGACATTAGTGCGTTCCTCCCAATATCTTCTTGAACTCAGCAAGTTCTAACTCATGCTTACAGAACTCCTCTGACTTCACGATGAGCATGGATTCAAGCTGACTCACATCAGTTACATTAGTTGGGTGGATCGTCACCCACCTCATATCCATGTGGATGTAGAGCATCTTACGAACACCGGGCTTGGATATGAAGGTGGTTGGTCCTGATATGAGATCAACCTTCCCCCCGCCAAGATAGACAGTTGCTACGCCCGATAACACGATGTTAAAGTGCTCAGTCAAGTGCTCGTGCCCAATAATGAACGATCCCTCAGGCATGAAGATCTCACGATAATACACACCTGGGGCAAATAAGTGTGTCAGCGGAAGCTCAATTTGTGGTAACCACAATAGCTTCTTCTCCAACTGCTCTATTTTGTCATTATCACTCATTTGTGTTGCTCATGGGCATCAATCCCAAGATGGTTAGTGGGTATGGTTGATTCTGAGTAATAAAATATTGAGCCTGAGTATCCCAAGAGAGATCAACACTGAATCGTGAATCGCCCGTAACAATCTGACCTTGAGTTGCATCATCATTCAGGTCCTCAATAAAATTAGCAGCATCAATCAACGTCAGGTGTGTGAGATCTGGGCCATGTGAGAAGGGCAGGGCGTCCTTCACCCGCACAGTGATCTCAGTGATTTGCTTACGCTTACCTTGTGTTGTTCCGATTGAGGTGTTGGACTCAACGCTGAGCGGTTTTAATGTGGAAGAGTACAGTAATCCCACCACCACATTAGTCCCAGCAGAAGTAAGGGTGATCGATCCACCACTGACAGTGAATGGACCTTGAGCAACACCATTTACCACAGCCCAAACGGATTGTCCCTGTAGGTAAGTTAACCCGGTGATTGTAGAAGTGGAAGACCCCACATATGTAAGGCTGCAGTCAAGGAACTGCATGGTGTTGAGGGTATCCCCCGCCTGGGTATCAAAGATGGGGTTGATCATCTCAATATAGCGAACAACGCTACCATTAATTGTGCGCTTAACTGTGATGTACACATCATCGCGATTAGTATTTGGAATCACCGCAATACTCTCAACCGTTCCCCCAGCAATCGTGTGACTAGTGAAGGCAACAATCTCCTGATCACGATCATACGTACAACTCACGAGATCACCATTATTGCACACAATCCACATCAATTGGATGGGGTCCACCTGAACAGCCATGTACTTAGCTCCGCCACGAATCCTCATGATATGCTCACTAACGATTGAGATGTCCTTCGAGTTGAAGGCATTAAACTGAAACTGATACAGCATCTCACGAATCTTATTCCCACCGCGCTGTAGGAATATCGTAGCTACTCCAAATCTGTATCCAACTGTGGGAGCCAGGGACCCATAGCTGGATTGTAGTGTGGCTTCTATATTGGATGGTGAGATGCCACCAGAAGCTGGTGCATCAATCAAGTATTCGCTCGAATATGTTCCAAGGAGTAAAACTTGCCCTGAACGAATCCATGTGATCTGATCAAGATTTCCTGAAGCAAGAGTTAGGTTTATGGCATCCGTTGCAATAACTGTCCCATCCTCCTCAGTGGGGGCCATGTTCATATAGTCAGCGGACTGACTGAACCACACAGTAGAAGGCTGGAGTTGGGTATTTGCGAAGATCAGCCGCTGGTCGTGAAGACCAACAATAGCTGGATACCCATTGGTAGGTGACCATGCACCAGCACAGAAAGTATCTGCCCACCCATCATTATATGGGTTTGTGGCATTTATCAAGTCATATGGCATGTAGTCATTGAGTGTCCCACTCGCAAAAGTATTTGACACCACGGAGGTTACTGTGAATGAGCGCCACTGACTCGCAAATTGTAGCCTGAACTGAGTTCCAGTATCAGTAAATTGTAGAATGGGGGTTGAGAATGAGATTGTTGCCTCAATCACTCTATCATCCTGCAATGTCATACTCACGCCGGGATACGTGTACTGAAACACAGATAGGGCGGTCCCAATGCAATTAGAACTAGTGTTATACCCTGTTATTAAGGACCACGCCTGAGTAGCTGTGCTCCTAACATACAGGCCAATATTAGTTATTGAAAACACTGCAGAATAACTTGATGTTATGGTAGAACCACTTATCGCAATATCAAACTCACCACTATTCACAAATATTTGTGGTAGTACCTTAACCGTAACTTGAGTTGGTGACACATATGAGAGTATCTGGGATAAGTAATATACGCCATCCACAAGATATTCAAGATACTTACCCACAGATCCTGTGGTAAAGTTTATGTTTGTGAATGTGAATGTTCCAGATATTAAAGTAACTTGTGTAACCACCACAATAGAAGGATTATACACTGAAGTTATTACATACCACAATCCAGTGTTTGTATCTTGTATGTATAATCCTACGCACCCAGAATTAAAGTTCTGAATTGGAACTCCACCCTCACTTGCTTCTATGGTATGAGATGATGAATTATATGTGAAGATCTCACCCACCGCATTTTGAATCCACTGATCTAACCCCAGGTATGTTCCAGTAACATGCTCAGTATCCACATATGTTCCAACTTGGAATAATGGCTGGGATGAACTTCCAGTGGCAAGCAACTTACCAACAGAACCAGATGAGAATACTGTAGTAGTGGCACTAACACTGATAACGGTGCTGTTCACTGTCATCACCATCGTGGTCACATCAGAACTTACCTGTATTCTGGCCTGATTACCGCTAGTATCGGCGTCAAGATATGGCCCATCAAGAGGAACATACTGGGTAAAAGTCCAACTTATGTTTGACAGCCGCGATAATACGTATGGGGGGTAATTTGGGTGCGCTACAAACAACTCATCCGCGGATTGCACGATGGTAAGTTGATCAAGATCTGATGCAGCATATGGTGTAGTTACTGTCACTGTACTCATGCCGTTAACCACCAATGATCCATCAATATAGAAGCGGATGTATGCTGCTCCAAACTCCAATATATAGGCCAAGTTATTACTTACTACAAATGGCAATATTCTAGTATAGTTTCCAGTGGCGGCAGAACTAATGAATTGTGTTCCAGGACGACGGCACGTACCTCCCTGTGGGCGCACAATGAAGTTAGTGAGCTGTGCAGCACCATTCTGATACTTATTGGTATCAGTCCTAGAATACATCAGTGGGGAAATTTCCCCAGCAGTAAAATTCGTTTGTATGGTATTTGCTCTCATGTCAAGTACCAGGAGTTGCTCCACCATTCCATGGTGGGAATGGGGGATCACGGTGGAGCATCGGTCCTCCAACACGTGACTGCAGCCACACATCAATGTCCAACTGCATGGAGGGATCCTCCACAGAATCTACGTAGGCCGCAATGCGCTTAGCCTTCATCAAGATCTTAGGATCAGGCGCCGCGCCAGTTAATGTCTTGCACAACTTATCATAGATGTATGCGGAAAGATACTCACAGAAGAGGGGATCAAACATGCTCACATCAGTCACATCAGAGATGTAGATGATGTTCGCATAACTCATATTTGAGTAGATGAAGTCACCCATCACACGATATGGTGCACCAGATCCATCAGCATCACCCTTAACATCATTGAATGACACTAACCGCAAGTAGTCCGCCGGTAGGGGGTACCGTATTGAGAAGCCAGTGATTGGGGCGTAATCTGGGTCAGCCACTAACTGTACTTGCTCCTTAGCAAACTTCCACAAACCTTCGCGCAATGCTGCGCGGCGATAAGTATCCCAGTTCGTGGAGACTAACTTGCACTCCTTGGATGAGTCAGTGGCCGCAGAAATGAGCCTAGTGCCCACAAGAGTGAGGGCACTATTCGCGATCGGAATCCCCGATCCATCACTAGGAAAACCAGCATCTGCCATAAATTAAGGGCGGAAGGACGAAGGACCCACACTCCGTCCTCCCGCAGCAACCCAACGCCGACTAATCAATGATGTACATGACGTATCCCTGGATGATCTGAGTGGTCAGGGAGGCCGCACCGACCGTGGCCGTGAGGAAGCAGTCCTTCGCCAGCATGTACAGCCACGCGCCAGTCGCGATGTTCAGCACACCCTCGGCAGCCGGGGCTGCTTGATACACCTGGCACGTACGAGTCAGCAGCTCAGTAGCGGTGGTGGTGGCCGTATAGGCCACCGCACTCGCGATACAAGTCGTGCTGTCCGCCACCTGGGCACCAATCGAGTCGGCGCCATTCATACCAGCCACCGACCCATACACGATGTTACCGTCATCAATGTATCCGTTGCCATTTGCCCCAGCCAGGCCAAAGGCGAGGGTAGCAGTTCCACCCAGACTCGCCGAGAAGTTCACCTGGATGGACAGCAGGCGTGCCCCCTTGGGAAGCTTCAGCAGTGCGATGTTCTGTCCTGAGGCATCAGCTGCTGCCTTATAGGTAAACATCTGAAACCGCAGCCGACCACCCAGTTGGTTCGGACGAACTGGGGCGTAAGTTTGCACCGAGCCAGGAGGTCCCTGGTTCAGCTCCAATGAGTAATTATTAATAGTAGTTGCGGCCATATTTTTGTTTTGTTAGCTGGCCGCGACAAGCGTGGCAACAGCAGTTTCAATTGCTGAGGTATCAATGCCCTCGGCGAGGAGTCCAATGTACCCATACAGGCCAGTGACTTGTGAGTCATTGATCTCAACATGAGTATTGGTTGGAACTTCCACATTCACGGCCCCAGTGGCCGAGAGGATGGTGATCCCATTCCCCACAGATTGCTTGATCTTATTCCCCCCACCCAGATTACCGAGACTCTCCTTGGTGATCTGGATGAGGACACTGTACTTTGGTGCGGCTTCAGCCATAATGGTTTACTTGGTTTCGTCGCAGAGCACTTGGTAGACTTTCGCCTCCCACATCCGGGTCGACCCAAACATGCCGCTGCAATACACTTGAATTGAGTTCCGCTTGTCACGGCGAGGACCAACATCAACTGCGATCTCCTCACCAATGGCGAGCAACAATCCCTGGCGCTCAAATGCGATGCACTGACGATAGCCAGATGCATTGAGACTGAGGCGATTCGACTTGACGAACTTGAAACCCATGAATGTATCAACATCACCATTCACGAGCGCCTTGACGGTGTTGTAGTCAGAGTTTGTAACTTCAGTCTGCCGGAGCAGCGCTTGGATCTGCGAGGGGTCCACCACGATGGTGAGGTCCGCCTCCATGTCCTCGGTAGCCTCCGCCTTATCCAACAGGTAGCGGATATTCCGCAACTTACCAATCGTAAGATTGGAGTTGGCCGCCGTGCCGGATTCAACGTAGTTGACCGCGATGATCGAGGTTGAGGGGAAGGTTACTGAGGTGCCACCACTCACGCCCGCATAAGCAGTAGAGAAGGCTGCCTGAATTACCACATCATCCATCGAGCGGCACAGCGCCATGACGGCGTTAGTGACGTACGGGGAGGTTGGATCAGCCAACATCCGAATGCGATCCTGCTTGTCGATTAAGTCCGCCCAATCAAACATGCGCAAACCAACGCGCCGACGATCGAATGGGGTTGAAACGAGGGGAGTGTCCGAGTGACGGTTGATTACCTCAACCGCGTCCACCGGGCCAATACGATCATAGAACTCATATTCAGCGTGCTGCGACTCAACCCGCACACGGTCACGGAACCGAGACGTCGCCTGCTGAAACATGATCTCAATATTGGCACGATAGGCATTAACGAGTGCCGTATCAATTGCAAAGCTCATGATTTATGAAAGTTTCTGAAATCACCAACGCGGCGGAGTTGTCCTCGCGGATTTCGCCTCACGTACCACAGCACGCTATTCTGAGCGAGTTATCGCCATCAGTTCGGATCTGGACGTATCCAGATTGTCCAACGAACCAACTATACAATGCTGGGCCTCAGATGTAAACACCTGAGGCCCAGGATAATGATTGTCCTGATTACTTCGACTGATCAGGAACACTCTTAATGTCACCGATAGCTGCCCGCACATCATCAATGTGCAGGCACTCAGCAAGGTTGCACCCCGCCTGATCATTCACCGGCACAGCCAAGTTGCCATTGCAGTTATCATTCCCAGCAACTGCATCGTGGAGAATACCAACAATTGGCTTCTGCCAACCTTCAGACATTCTCAAAACACGATCACCGTTCTTTGCTTCCCGTCCATTTGCGTAATGCATATGTTGTTTGTATTTACTTTGTTGCTGACATTTCTTACATAGGTCAGTTTCTATGTGCCAATCCTTACCGTGAGTCTTACGGCAATTAGGGCAAATTGTGTTCCATAAAGGTCCAAATGCCTCATCATTAGGACAAATAAGTATGTCTGCAGAATCATACTGGGATGAGGCTGGAAGTGAGCGACTCACTTATTGTTCCTGCTGTTTACCAGGCATGATCATCTTCTGAAGATTCAACATCTGCTCCACAGCGCGCTTGTGGTTGGGATGATTGCGCTGAGTGAATGCCTTCATAAATTCAGGATCACCCTTCAACTTACCAAGCTCCTGCTGGGCACGTGTGGCATCAGTGATGATCATCCCCTGACCAGCGCTCCCACCACGTGAAGTATCCTCAATCATGGCCTTACCGATATTGGCTAATGCCTTAATGAGGCGAGGATCATTCCCGCCACCCTCATTGATGTACGCGACAAACTCAGGGTCGGCGAATTTATTGACAGTCGCCTTAGCAAGATTCACGTTAATGTCGTACTGATCGCCCCACTCAGTCTTGAGTGCGGTCTCAGCCTGTATCTTACGTTGATCCAACTGGGTGGCCAGGGACTTAGTGGTTGTAACCGTGTCCTCATAGTAGCGGCTAAGTACGATCTCAGCCTGCTTCTGAGTGAGCCCCGCCTTGTGGAGTGCATCCGCCGTCTGCTTCCAGCGGGGGTCATCAGTCTTAACTTCCACCCCCTCAATTTTTGGGGGGACATAGTCGCCAGGAGTTTTCGGGCGGCCGACCGCCTCGTAGAATTCATTCCACTGACCATCCGCCCAGGTGGGTTCTGGGGCAGCAACACGCTTGGCCCCAATCAATTTCTGCGCATGGACGTACCCCTTGGCGAGTGTCGTCGGGGAGTCCATGTTCTTCAGGCACGCCTCGGACTGGAGATCGGTTGGGAGCGATCGTATGAAGTCGTTGAGAGTAGGAGCTCCTCCCGCTCCACCTGCTGATGCTGCCGCTCCAGCACCTCCACCACCTGCTCCTGTACCTCCGCCAGCCGCGCCCGCAGCTCCTCCCGCTCCTGAGTCGAGATTCTTGTTTACATATAGTCGTGTCATAGTTGTTGCTCCATTAATTGTTGTTCAATCTGGTCGAATTTCTCAGACTGGTCAATCTTCGCCATCTTCAAGATGGAGAGGGCCAGTCTCCTCGACCCCTCATTCATGGCGGTTTGGTGTGGATCGCCCGCCACGAAAGTAGATGAGAGCACGAAGCCCTCATTCATGATGTGCCTCAGCACACGCTCCCCATCAGGGTTGCCAAATACCTTATGGTATAGTCTACCAGTATCTCGCTTCCTTGTGATGAGATTGATGGTATCACTGATCCTATCGATTACTGCCCTGGTATTCATTGTGCGGGGAGGAGGTTCTGGATATTACCACCTGGACTCTTCGCACTCGCATCAGCAAGATTCTTCATTGACTTGCTGATCGGTTCCGCGGTCTGGGCGGCCTGCTGCAATTGTTGCTGCTTCTGTTTCTGCTGCCTCATCTGCTGAATGTCCTGAGCCGAGCGAAGCATGGTTCGTGGAACTCCACGTGCAATGGCCAACGTCTGGACGGTCTTGTCGAGGTCGATGGCATCCACGCACGTCGGATCAATCTGCATCAGTGGGGCTAGATCCTGTACAAATCGACTGATTGTCGTCGCGCGACTCCCCAACTGGGCCATTGCCGCAGGATTCAGGTATCCAACCTTCAACTTCGCCTTGGCGACCATCCCCGGCGCCTGTGGGATGCGGCCATGATCATTCAGTAGGTGGTATGATCGTGCAATCATGGGTCCCAGCAACTCAGAAGCAATGCGGCCAAATATGGGGGCAAGTAGGCGCAACTTCTCATCGCGTCGATCCTGCACCTCATATGCCGTCATCTCCACATTCTCCTTGGACATCTTGATCCAGTCGGAGTAGAAGCACGCCTTGATGAACGTGCGCTTCTGCTCAGCCTTCTCCTCGCCCCATGGGAGGTTTCCCTTGGTCTCAAGTGGAGTGATCTGGGACTCCTCATTCTCCTTGAAGATGAATGATCCAGGCGACGTCTTGATGGGTAGGAGGAATGAATCAGTCGCAAGAACCAGTGGTGGATCAACCTGCTTCTGACCGGCCTTGATGATGGTCTTCTCCATCTGGTTGAGCATCTTAATATCAGGCAAACACTTCTTGGCGGGACTCCTCCCATACACCTCGCCGGCAAGTTTTGTCCAGCGCGGAACATGGTATGGGAACGTATCATACCCCGACTCGGCGAGGACCTCACAAGTGGACTGTGATATCCACACTGAAGCCCACGGCTTATTTTTCGCATCCTTCCGCCCCATCTTACGATCAGTGCGTGGATAGACGTAATGAATCACGTCCACCAACTTGTCGGGATCAGAAGCATACTTCCTCAAGCCCTCAGGTAGCTCACCAAACTCCTGCTCTACTTGTCGTACAGACCACGCAAAATACCGAAGGAGTGAATCCACGCGCCCCTTAGAGTTTTCGGTGAAATAGCAATTCTGGAGGGGACGTGCAGCAAATAAGATTCCATTAGTTGTTGGATCCCACTCCTGATTGAGGCAGCCTGTTCCAAAACTTCCAAGGTCCATGTATGTTTCATGGAGCGCAAGATTGATCGATGAAGTTTCACGTGCATATTCTGCATAAATTACCTCACTCACCTGTTGGGTCCATGCTAACACCTCGGGATCCTCGGCCCATGGGTTCTGGCCATCAATCTGAACCTCAAACCAGCGCTCAGCAGGGTTGGTGAGGTATGAGTGCAGGGCGGAGGCGAGTTCCTCCAGCGCGCTGCCTGCCGTGCCATCATAGCACGTCTCCGGCATGACCGTGTAAAACTGCAGTTGTGGACTGTACGTGGCATACTGAGTGATTGGACGCACGAAGTATCTCACGTCCTGCCAGTCAGTCTCAAATGGGGCACGAATTGAGCGCAACTTCGAGAAGCGCTCAACCACATATTCTGCGAGCTTATCAGTCATAGCATCATCCACCAAGCAGAGTTGACTTGCTTAGATTCGCCGCATTCACTGAACTAGAGGAATTATTTCCCAGTATCGTGGAGTCAAACCCAACAGGTGGGCGCTTCTTCCCCTGCTCAAGAATATTCTTCGCCGCCTGATCCTTCGTTGGGGCGGCGGGCGGTCCTGGTGGTGCTCCTGGTCCTGATGGCATAATGTTATAGTAATCTTATGAGTCTATCTGTGCGGTACCAGTGGTACTTAGACCCTGGACCTCGTGCGAACCCTATCCATTCTAAATAATAAGGCATACAAAGTAAACAACAAAAAATATTCCCCGCAGCCGCCTGAATGTGCCACCCACGACCTTCCACACAGCAACCCATGAGGAAGAAATCAAGATCACGAAACACATATCCATGACTAGAATAATATAGCAAATCAGCGTCAAAATCAAGCCCAGCATCGCTATACATTCTCCGAATTTCCTCCTCATATATATTGGTGTTCATCGATCGCCTTCTCCTGCGGAGGTTTACCCGCCTCCCCATACTTGGGACGATCCCTCATCCCCATAGCACCAGTGCGGAAACCATCCGCGGCATGACTCGTCCAGTCGTGCAGTGGAGTGTTGCTGTATGTCTTCGTGTCCTCATTATACTTCTTACGATACTGACGCAATGCCTCGATGCCACGCTCACATCGCTTCATGCTGAAATAACACCTGGGTAACAGGGACCTCACGGCTTCAATTCCATCCGCAACCTCATGCTGGTGGACTGCCTGAAACTTGATCCCCAATCCACGGGCAATCTGCTTACGTGACTTACCGTCGCCGCTCAATTCACGCACCGAGATGTCGTGTGGGGCGATGTGCTTCCCATAGTAGTACTCAGAGCGGTGCTCCCCATCCTTAATGGACGCCTGCCCTGATAACACCTTGGCGTAGTGTGTTAAGCCCTCGCCGCTATTCTCATAGTAGTCGATTATTCGCACCTCCACACCATACAGTTGCACGAACCATATGGTGGTGCTATCGTTCATTCCGAGATCCCACCACGTATGGACTGGGAGCTTTGGATCATAGGGGATATCCTCCATGATGCGACCCTGCTTCTCAGCCGTCAGCATGTGAGATCCATAGTAACTCCCAATGAATGGTGAATCAAAGCTGCAGAAATACTCCTGCTGGACCATAGCCTCCTCCATTCCGGAGTCGCGCTCCTCCTGAATCTGCTCATCACTAAAGACTGGCTTCCCATCCTCGCGCCTCGTCCCAGCGTCGCCAGCCTTCAGGACCTGGCAGAACCACTTCTTATTCTTCTTCGCCATCTCCAATAGCGTGTACCCATGGTTCCTCCCACGTGCAGTATAGATGAACACCGCCCAACCACCATTCTCCAATAGTATGGGGCGGATGTAATCCCACGCGGCGGGATCATGCAGGGAGTACTCAGAGAAGACGCAACCAATGGGATTCGTCCCCACCAATGAGTTGATGTCGTCCGTCCCCACAACTTGGTACATCGACCCGTTCGTGAAAGTGACGCGCATCTCAGTGCCGTTCTTACTGGCGACCAGGGACTGTGGGAAGTGGTCTAGGAATGCCCTACCATTCCGCGTCATCCCATTCCATACGATCGCCCTGCCCTGCTTATAGGTTGGGAGCAAGTGCCAATACAACCCCACGCGCTCCTGACTCTTCGTCGCGACAAGATTGATCGCCATGAGGTCCTTCCCCGCACGACGATGCCACACTAGTGCCGCGCGCTTCGCCTCAGCATCCCCCTCCATGTATGACCATGCGGGGATCTGGTATTGCCTCGGCTCATAATTATATGGAAGGATTAGCTCACTCATGACTTCACCTCAACTATCGTGCCTGGTATCCTCCGTATTGGTGCGTCCTCAATCCTTCCATCAGGGCCAAACCTGCGTATCACCACAGTGTGGTTGTGGTCCACCTGGCCTGTAACCTCCACACTCTTCAGCTCTGGCACCAAGAATTTCACGAGGAACTTGCAGATGCTCACCTCCAACTGCTCATCATCCGTGTTCTTCGCGATGTCGATCAGCCTCTCAATTGGCGAGAAATCGTGCTTCTGAAACAGTAAGTCCAGACCCTCACGTATCTCCCTCGGAGTAAACTTCTTCCCCAACTTCGTGATGGCCAACTCGTTGATTGCTTGCTCAACCTTATCTTCCACCGTCTTCGAGATTAAGTCCTTCGCCTCGCTGATCTCCAGGGACTTTAATGGGGGCAGTCCCTGTAGTTTCCTGCGCATCTCTTCTGGTGATAGTGGTTTTTGCATCTTACTCGGGTTTTGCCTTGCTCATCAACCACTTGTATAGGTCCGCACATGCCCTTATATCTGCCATTGCATCATGGGCTCCCTCAAGAGTTTTATTCAGTAGTATCTTGTATGCTTCCTCAAGTTTGGGCCACTTCTTTCCGTATGGCCCTGGTAGTGCACAAAGATCAGTTGTTGCTTGCATCGTGCAGAAGAATTGCACATTTGGTAGAGTACTAAGTGATGGCATCCCATGAATATGAAATGCCCGCTCAAGTACTATGATATCATACTTCACGTTGTGGGCAACTAATACTTTCACGTTCTTCAATAACCTTTGGATTAGCAACAGTACTGCCTTCTCATTGACACCGAACTCTGTGGCGATCTCAGTCGTAAAGCCATGTACTTCTGCGGCCTCCTTAGGGATCATGAACCCATCTGGCTTGATTATCAGGTTGATCTCTGCCCGTACTTTCCAGTCCATGTCAAATAGGATTCCACCAAATTGGACCATGCGTGGTTGGCAATCAGCAGTTGGAGCCTTTTTGAAGTCTCCCTTACCTGTGGTTTCTGTGTCGAAGACAAGAATCATATGATACTATGATATATTGTAGTAAGAGCTTTGTACACAGGATAATTATTGTGTGGGTGTGTTACTTTATTGCAGAATGCTTCTGGAAGTGGGCACCAGAGATCGTGGGATGGTGTCTCCTCAGTCCGTCAACTCTAGGGCCCCCTGGGCCATGTTCATGGAATTCGCTGACGCTCATGTAGCAGTTGATGCCTGACGGCATGAATGTTGGAGTATGGGTGTGGTCTACCTGTGTCATTCTAGTATAACCTAAAGGTATTGTATATCAAAATCTTGACACAAGTGTCACGACACGTAACTCTAGTATACCCTAAAGTTATCCTCGGGAATGGCTCCCGAACCCCCGATTTTTATGCCCTTAACACCACAATCAAGTCACATCTATTACCTAATCTAATCAAATGAATAACCAGCATTAATACATCGTAATCCAGGGACTCAGATTTATTCCTAATCGTAATTTTATTTATAGATAGGTATTACACAAGGAACCACCGTAATATCACTCCAATGTCAATCCTAATATAATAAATACAATGGTTGTGTTAAGGGTATTAAAGGTATTATCAATTTTATAAATCAAAAAAATCCAAAAAATAAGTCAAAATTTAAGTAATATCCTTAATACAACCATGATAATTTTTAGATAAGTCCTTAATAGACAACACTTTATAAATATTAAGGCCCACAACACAATTCTACGTATATCTGCGCACATCTGCGTTGTTACTCCATGATCCATGTGTAGCTATTTGTGTTTTCATGATTCGCAGGTCACCAGACCTACAATCGTCACGAGCACCTCATGCCAGAACCTCGTCAAAGTCGACGAGAACCTGTCATTCGGTCCTCTACGATTGTTGCTGCACTGTTTGCTATCGCAAGCCAGTGCATCACCGATCTGGCTCCCTATTGCAAAAACGAATCATGAAAACACAAACAACTACCCAAACGGATCACCGGAACAAGTACTACGCAGTCACCGCAAAAATCCTCGTAATTCGCGAAGACGACACCGTCATCTACAGCTTCCAAGACCCCATGCTCTGGGACCCCAAAACCCAAAACTACACCTCACTCTCCACCGACCCAGACAAGTTCAGCACCATAGCTGAAGACTTCGAAACCGCAAAATCCGAATTCTGGTTCAAGTGGAACACATACTCCAAGCGCCGCTTTGGCTACAGCGTCCCACTCGATCTCACCTGGATCTAACATCTTCTCGCATAAACCTACACCATATAACATACCATGAAAATTAAATTCATCAACAACATAAAACCCGAAACAGAATACACCGACCTTCGAAGCGCCGACCTCCGATTCGCCAACCTTCGAAACGCCGACCTATCCAACACCGACCTCACAGACACCGGCATCACCATAAATTAACCAATTTTCGGTAAACCACAACATACATACACATATGACCATACAAGAAATCAACAACATCAAGAAAAAAATACAACGCTTAAACAACATAATGTGTTACGACATGCAACACAGCAAAAAGAAAAATCGCGACAAAGCTCGTCAAGAAGCCAACCGCA
>Ga0302265_1000711_pt1 | contig 21455 bp, 15 predicted proteins | sample III_Bog_E1_1_FD_194556 | JGI IMG/M metagenome (GOLD analysis project Ga0302265, IMG submission 194556) | Peat permafrost microbial communities from Stordalen Mire near Abisko, Sweden - III_Bog_E1_1 | ecosystem: Environmental > Terrestrial > Soil > Wetlands > Peat | place: Sweden: Abisko...
GCACGTTGCCGTTGTAAAACCGGCGCGCGGCCTGGATGCGGTCCTCGGTGTTGACCAGCTCCTTTTGCAGCGAGAGAAAATTCTGGTCGGCCTTGAGCTGCGGATAATTTTCCACGACGACGAGCATTTGTTTCAGCGCACCGACGAGTTCAGTTTCATCACGCGACTGGTCGGCCACCGGGCCGTTGTTGGCGGCGCACTGGTTGCGAAGCTGCGTGACGCGCTCCAGCACCTCGCGTTCGTGCGTGGCGTAGCCTTTGACCACGGCGACGAGATTGGGGATGAGGTCGTAGCGGCGTTTCAATTCCGTGTCCACGTTGCTCCACGATTCGCGGATGTAATTGCGCAGCCCGATGAGCGCGTTGTATTGCACCAGCAGGTAAATGACCGGCAACCCGACGATTACGAATATGGCAATGAGGACGGCGATCATGTATTTGTGAAAAGATATTCCGGCAAACGCGAGCGGATTTCAACCAGCCTTTGCAGGTTGGACTCGATTTGTCCGACGGGCAATTGCGGCTCGAAGGTCAGCAGGATCACCGGGCCCTGGAATTCGACCTGCAAGTTGCGGTTCGCAAGCAGGTATTCAATCATCTGCGGGTTGCAAACGTCGTAGGCGAATTTCTTGTCCCCGGAACGCACACAATAAGTTCTCGAGAATTCCGCAGATTCGAATTTGATCTCATCGCCGACGCCGAATGCCGTCATCAATTCGCGCAGCAAAACTTTCGGACCGATGGTTACCTGCGGAAAAACCTCTTTGACGACGAGCATGAGCAGGGTGCAATAATGTTCCTGCCGGCTTTTGCCGGAGCCGGTCTGGTAGTGATAGTCGAAAACGAACAACGACTGTTCGTGATACGTGCCGCGCAGAATATTGAACGCATACCGGTCCTGGCCGCGACTGAGCCAGTCCAAAAATCCCCAGCCCATGGAAAAACCCTCGTCGCGGTTCGGGTTGAAACCATCAAACTTCAAGCGCGCGGCCAGGCTCCGCAAATCAAACACCCGCTGTTGCTTGACGCGTGACTGTCTGAAGTTGTCAAAAACCATGCCCCCTGCAATCACAACCATGATCAAAATTGTGAAGACGGTTGGCCAGACACCTTGTGATGCCGCGATCATGTGTTTTGCGTGAACAGGTATTCCGGCAGGCGCGAGCGGATCTCAATCAGCCGTTGCAGGTTGATCTCAAATTGTTCGACGGCCAGACGAGCGCCTGTCACGAGCGCGATGACCTCGTTTTCGATTTCGATGCTCAAGTCGCGGTTGGCGAGGAGGTATTCCATCATCTTTACGTTGCAGACATCGTAGGCGAATTTCTTGTCCGGCGAGCGCACCAGAAAGGTCTTGGAAAACTCGGCGGACTCGAACTTGATGTCCTGATAGCCGAACACCTCGGCGACTTTCGTGAAAAAGTTTTCGCGCCGGATGGTCAGGTCGGGGAAACTCACGGGCAGCGTGAGGATGAAAAATGAAAACCAGTGGTGCTCGGTATGCCGCCCATTTTTGTCGTAGTAATAGGTTTGAAAGTGATAATCGAACGCGAGCACTTCATATTGCTGATAAGTTCCTGAAAGAACATTTGTGGCGTAGCGGTTGTCGCCCTGGTCGAGCTGTTTCAAAAAACCAAAACGACCGGGAATCCCGAAATCCTGTCCCTCGTCGAAATTCAAATTCAACCGCTGCGCCAGTTCAACAAGCCCCTCGCGCCGTTTGCGCGCTTGAATCTGGCTGTAAATAAATCCGACGATGGCAACGACAATTGCCGCCACAAACACGAAGGGCATCAGGTTCTGCACGCGATTTGTTCTAAACTAAACCCTCGTTTCAGGCCATTATAATTTTTATCGTTGTTTCCAAGTTCGTTTTTCCTTTTCCCTTTTTCGATTTGCCTTCACTTTGACGGCGTGAAGCTGTCCGCCGCAGAAATCCGCCGTGCCGTGCAACTCGCCCTCGCCGAAGACATCGGCAGCGGCGATGCGACGACGCTGGCGACCGTTCCGGCAAATGCGAAGGCCAAAGCCGTTCTGCGCGCGCGTGAACTGCTCGTCGTGGCGGGAATTGAATTTGCGGAAAGCGCCTTCAAGCAGCTCTCGCCAAAAATCAAAACTGAAAAAAAGTTTTCCGATGGCATGCAAGCGAACGCCGGCGACACGCTCCTGACAATTTCCGGCCCGGCGCGCGCGATTTTGACCGCCGAGCGCGTCGCGCTGAATTTTGTCCAGCGGCTTTCAGGCGTGGCGACGTTGACTTCGCAATTCGTTGCGGCGATCAAAGGAACCCGCGCGCAAATTCTCGACACGCGCAAGACCACGCCCGGCTGGCGGCGGTTTGAGAAATACGCCGTCGCCTGTGGTGGCGGATGCAATCATCGCATCGGGCTGTTCGACATGGTTTTGATCAAGGACAATCATCTGGCCGCGCTGCGTAATGAAAAGCCGAACGCCATTGCCGCAGCCGTCGCGCGCGCGCGGGAAAAGTTTCCAAAGCTGAAGATCGAGGTTGAAGCGGACACGTTGGAACAAGTCGAACAAGCCGTGAACGCCTGCGCCGATTTCATTTTGCTCGACAACATGGATTTGAAACAACTGCGGATGGCCGTAAAAATTGTCCGCGGCCGGGTGAAAACAGAAGCCAGCGGCGGCATAAATTTGGAAACCGTCCGCGCGATTGCCGGGACGGGCGTGGATTTCATTTCCGTCGGCGCGCTCACTCATTCCGCCCGGGCGGTGGATGTTGGATTGGATTTTGAAAACTAAACCACGAATAAACACCAATGAAGATGAATGATTTTACTGTGACGCTCTTGATTGGTTTTAATTCGTGTCCATTCGTGGTTAAAAACTCATGACCACCGACGCCAAAATTCTTTCCGCGTTGCGGGCCAAGTCCGACGGGGTGTCCGGCGCTCAATTGGCGGAACAATTGAAAATCAGCCGCGCGGCGATCTGGGCGCGCATCGAAGAATTGCGCCGGGCAGGCTACGAAATTGAGGCCGGCCCTCATTTTGGCTACCGGCTAGTCAGTTCGCCCGATGCGCTACACGCGGATGACTTAACCGCGCGTCTGGGCCGGATCAAAGTCGTCGGCCGCGACATCCGCGTGTTTGAAGAAACCACTTCCACAAACGACGTGATCGAGAAACTCGCGCGTGATGGCGTGAAGGAGGGCGTCGTGGTTTTCGCCGAAGCGCAGACCAAGGGACGGGGACGGCTGGGTCGGAAATGGATGTCGCCCACGCGCAAGGGACTTTGGTTTTCCATTTTGCTGCGGCCAAAATTAAGCCCGCAGGAGACGACCCAGTTGACCGTCGCCTCGGCCACCGCCTTGCGCCGCGCGATCAGAAAGGTCACCGGGCTGTCATCGGACATCAAATGGCCGAACGATTTGCTCATCGGCGGGAAAAAAGTTGTGGGCATTCTGACCGAAATGAGCGCGGAAGTGGATCGCGTCCGCCACATCATCCTCGGCATCGGCGTGGACGTGAATCAGGACGCAGCGGAATTCCCGCCGGAACTGCGGAAGCTCGCCACCTCGCTCAAGATTGAGGCCGGCGAAGAAATTTCCCGCGCGGAGCTGGCGACGGAAATATTGCGCGAGCTGGATGCGGATTACACGCGGATTTGCGGCGGCAAATTTTCACGGGTTGCCGATGAATGGGAAGCCGGTTGCACGACCATCGGCAAACATGTCTCGGTGCAGATGGGTTCGCGACTGGTTCGCGGCTGCGCGGAATCACTCGATGATGACGGTGCGCTCCTCGTCCGCACTGAACACGGCCATTTGGAACGCATCATCGGTGGCGACGTCACTTTGGAAAAATGATTTTACTTTTCGACATCGGCAACACGCACACGCACATCGGTCTGGCGGATGACCGGCGGGTCTTAAAGCAAACCGATATTTCGACGCTTACCTGGTTTGGTGGTGGCGCGGCGGCGCTGGTCAAAGCGTTTACCGGCAAAAATAAGATTGATGGCGCGATCCTGTGCAGCGTTGTTCCCCGCGCGACGCCGCTCGTCCAAAAAGCGGTTCGTGCAGTCTGGAAGTTGAAGGCGCTGGAACTGAATCCGAAAACGATCCGCGGCGTGGGCATTGATTATCCCAAGCCCGAATCCATCGGCCCGGACCGGCTGGCGAATGCGGTGGCCGCGCGCGCGCGTTTCGGTGCGCCGGTGGTGGTGGTGGATTTTGGAACGGCGGTCACGTTCGACGTGGTTGACGGCAAGGGGAATTACGTCGGTGGCATCATTGCACCAGGCCTCGCGGCGATGACCAATTATCTGCATGAGAAAACGGCTCTGTTGCCGAAGATTGAAATACGCGAGGTCAATTCCGCCATCGGCAAAAGCACGAAACACGCGATGCTCGTCGGTGCGGTGCAGGGTTATCGCGGTCTCGTGCGCGAATTGATTGGCGAACTCAAACGCGAGTTGCGCGCGAAAAAACTACCGGTGGTGGCAACGGGTGGCTATGCGAAACTAATCGCGGCGAAGCTGCCGGAGATTTCCGCCGTGGCACCAGACCTGACACTCGAAGGGTTGCGGCTTGTTTGGCAAAGTCAGCCGGCCAAAGCCTGACCGTTTCATTCCGCATTGCCCGGCCAATGTTTTCCGGCAATAATGTCTGCTCTATGTCGAGCAGCCGCAGACAATATCCGTTTCACCTGATCGAACCCAAGTGGCAGCAAACCTGGGAGCAGCAGCAGGCTTTCCGAGCGTTCAATCCGAACGAGGAAATTCCCGCGAACCATCCATTTGCTGTTCGTCACGGACTTTCCGGCAAGGTGGCCGCAACGCAGTTGCCGCCGAAGTTTTACATCCTCGACATGTTTCCGTATCCGAGCGGCGCGGGTTTGCATGTGGGGCATCCGGAGGGCTACACGGCTACGGACATTCTGGCGCGCTACCGCCGCGCGTGCGGTTTCAACGTGCTGCATCCGATGGGCTGGGATTCGTTCGGCCTGCCCGCCGAGCAATACGCCGTCAAGACCGGCCAGCATCCGCGCGTCACGACCGAGGCGAACATCGCCAACTTCACGCGCCAGATCAAAAGCCTCGGCTTCAGCTACGACTGGTCGCGCGAACTCGCCACGACCGACGTGGAATATTTCAAGTGGACGCAGTGGATTTTTCTGAAGCTTTACAATTCGTGGTTTAATCCGGCGACGAACAAAGCCGAGCCGATTGAAACATTTAAGCCAATTGCAAAGCAGTTGGTTGAGAATGTAAAAGCCAAAAAAGCAACTCAAACCTCCGATTTGATAGCGCTTTTGCAAGTCCACTACGCAGTGGATGATAATTTTGATGCGGAAGTTATCATTCGAGAATTGATTAATTCAAAGCGTCTCGCCTACGTCAGCGAAGCGCCGGTGAACTGGTGTCCCGAACTCGGCACGGTGTTAGCGAACGAGGAGGTCATTGACGGCAAGAGCGAAGTCGGCGGCTTTCCGGTCATCCGCAAGCCGATGCGCCAATGGATGCTTCGCATCACCGCTTACGCGGAAAAGCTTCTCGCCGACCTCGACACGATTGACTGGAGCGATTCGCTCAAGGAAATGCAACGGAACTGGATCGGCCGCAGCGAAGGCGCGGAGGTGGATTTTCAAATTGATGGTTCGACCGAAAAAATCCGCGTCTTCACAACGCGCCCCGACACACTATTCGGCGCGACTTACATGGTGCTCGCGCCTGAACACAAGCTGGTTGACAGAATCGTTCCGAACGATTGGCCACCGCAAACACCAAAAGATTGGATGGGAGACATCCAGTCCGTCCCGGTGTCCCCAAAGTTTGCAGTCGCTTCATACAAAGATGACGCAGCTCGAAAAAGTGATCTTGAACGCACGGAGTTGGACAAAGGTAAGTCAGGTGTGTTCACCGGCGCGTTTGCCATCAATCCCGTCAACGGTGAGAAGATTCCGATTTGGATTGCCGACTACGTTCTCGCAAGCTACGGCACAGGTGCGATCATGGCCGTGCCAGCGCATGACGAACGGGATTTTGAATTTGCGAAGAAGTTTGATCTGCCAATTAAGATTGTAGTCATAAAAGAGATTGTTCCGGGATTGGGTGCATTACCAAAAGGTGAATGGATGAAGGCCGCTTGGTGCGTTGAAGGTTTTGCAGTTTGTTCTCCAGAACCCGGTTGGGGAATCAAAGATCCCTCTGGCGAGCGGTGCGACTTAAATGGCCTTCCAACCGCCGAAGCCAAAACGAAAATCACCGCCTGGCTCGAAGAAAAAAAACTCGGCAAGAAAACCATCAATTACAAACTGCGCGACTGGCTGTTCAGCCGGCAGCGTTACTGGGGCGAGCCGTTTCCAATCTTCTGGAAAAAAGATGCTGCCGGGAATCTTTACCACGCAGCTTTGCCGGATAGTTCGTTGCCGTTGCTGCCGCCCACGCTGGAAGATTACAAGCCCACTCCGGGAGGCGAGCCACCGTTGGCCCGCGCGAAGGACTGGCTGAATGAAATTCCCGGTGCGACGCGCGAAACCAACACCATGCCGCAATGGGCTGGTTCATGCTGGTATTATCTCCGCTACACCGACGCCAAGAATGCGCAGTCCTTTGTCGGCAAAGACGCGGATAATTATTGGATGGCGTCCAACGGCAAAGCTGCCGGCGTGGATTTATACGTCGGCGGCACGGAACACGCCGTTCTCCATCTGCTTTACGCACGGTTCTGGCACAAAGTTCTATTTGATCTCGGCTACGTTTCCACGCCCGAGCCGTTTTACAAGCTCGTCAACCAAGGTCTGATTCTCGGCGAAGACGGACAGAAGATGTCCAAGTCGCGCGGCAACGTGGTGAACCCCGACGACGTGCTGGTGGAATATGGCGCCGATGCGTTTCGCCTTTACGAAATGTTCATGGGGCCCTTGCAGGACACGAAGCCGTGGAACACGAAAGGCGTCGAGGGCGTGTATCGTTTCCTCGGCCGCGCCTGGCGGCTGTTCGTGGATGAAAAATCTGAAACAGCCTTTGAGCAGGCGGAAACGACCGCGCAGAACCAAGACGAGTTGCTGGATTTAGTCATTCTCGATAGCGGAATTGTTGACATGGACGCCACGCCGGCGCAGCTCAAGGCGCTGCACGCGTGCATCAAAAAAGTCACGGAAGATTTGGACGGCATGCGCTTCAACACGGCGATTTCCGCGATGATGGTATTCATCAACGAGGCGATGACGTGGCAGACGAAGCCGTTGTCCGTGATGAAAACTTTTCTGCAACTGCTCGCGCCGTTCGCGCCGCACATCGCGGAAGAACTTTGGGCGCGGCTGCATGCCACGTTTGGACAAATCGCGCCGTCGCTCGCCTACGCGCCATGGCCGAAGTTCGACGCGGCCTTGCTCGTCGAGAGCGAGATCGAGATTCCCGTGCAGGTGAACGGCAAGTTCCGCGACACGATCAAAGTCGCCGTGGATGCCGACAATGCGACGTTGGAAGCTGCGGCGAAAGCGTCGGAAAAAGTGCAAACCTTCATCGCCGGCAAAGTCATCAAGAAAGTCATCATCGTGCCGAAGCGGATGGTGAACTTGATTGTGGCTTGAGCCTAATATTTTGTCGCGCGAAGGACGCGAGGGCAGCGAAATGGAAAACGAATTTCCTTCGCAGACTTCGCGGTCTTCGCGCGAAATTATTTTTCCCCGCTCGCCAGAATGGTCTGAAAATGCGGCGGCTGTTCCTCGGCGGCGACGATGCTGATTTCGATTTTCTTGAAACCAGCGGCTTCGAGCCAGTGATGCAAATCGCTTTCGGCAAAACCGAGCCAACGGTCGCCGTAAAGTTCATGCGCTTTCTCAAAATTATGCTTGAGCAAATCGAGCAGCAAAATCTGGCCGCCGGGTTTTAATAATTTCGCCGCGCTTGCCAGCGCAGCGGCGGGATCTTCCGCGTGATGCAACGCCTGGCTCAAAATCACGAGGTCCACGCTGCTGGCTTCAATCGGCGGGTTTTGCAAATCACCCAGGCGAAACTCCAAATTCTTCAGATGATTTTTTTTCGCCTTGGCCGCGCCGAACGCGACGATTTTTTCCGAGTTGTCCACGGCGATGACTTTTTTGGCGCGACGCGCGAGGAGTTCGCTCAACAAGCCTTCGCCCGCGCCCAAGTCCGCGACGACAATAGGCGGCAACATTCGCAACAACAAATGTCCAAACGCCTGCCACGAGCGGCCGGGGCCATAAACGCGGTCGAAACGGCCGGCGACTTGGTTGAAGAAAACCTGGGCCTGTTCTTTCCGGCGGCCGAGCACACGCTTCAAATTGATCTGGTCTCCGGTGTGTTCGGCGAGTTCCTTTGCGCCGCGAATGGCCAGTTGAATGAATTCGCTGGCTACGGAATCGGCCTGCGGATTGAGTTTGTAAAACGTTCGTTTGCCGTCGCGCCGCGATTTCACGAGCGCGCAATCTGCGAGCAAGCCGAGGTGCGTGGAGATGCGCGACTGGCCGAGACGAGTGACTTCCTGCAGTTCGTTGACCGACAATTCGTCCTTTTCCAGCAGAGCGACGATGCGCAGCCGCGTCGGGTCGGAAAGAGCCCGCAAAGATTTCAGGGTTGAGGTCATGGATTATTTGGTGCGCCGAACTTTTTTGAGAAAGCGATTGACGCGTTCCGATTTCTTTATATCATCCTATCTTGATACGTCAATATGTTGTTGGCGTGAAACATTAAAAAATATTCCATGAGCTCTTACATCTTCTCATCCGAGTCCGTCGGCGAAGGCCATCCGGACAAAGTCGCTGATACCATTTCTGACGCCGTCCTCGACGCCTGTTTGTCGCAGGACAAATTTTCGCGCGTCGCCTGCGAAACTTACGTGAAGTCGAACATCGCCATCATCGGCGGGGAAATCACCACGAAGGCCAAGCTCGACTTCGTGAAGCTCGCGCGCGAAGCCATCCGCGAAATCGGCTACGTGAACGACGATGATGTGTTTCATGCGGACAAGGTTTTTGTCAACGTCATCGTGACGCAGCAGTCGCCCGACATCGCGCAAGGCGTGGATGCGAAAAAAGCCAAAGGCAAAAAGACAGCGAAGCAGGGTGCCGGTGATCAGGGTTTGATGTTCGGTTATGCCAGCAACGAAACGCCGGAGCTGATGCCCGCCCCGATCATGTTCGCACATCGCCTCGGCCGCGAGCTGACGAAGATTCGCAAGAGCGGCAAAGTGCCGTGGCTCCGCCCGGACGCGAAATCGCAGGTTTCCGTCGTTTACGAAAACGGCAAGCCGGTTTCCATTTCCAACGTCGTCATCTCCACGCAGCACGCGGCCGATGTCGAGCACGCCGAGATCGAAAAATTCTGCATTGAGCAGGTCATCAAGAAAGTTTTGCCGGCCAAGATGCTGACGAACAAAACTGAATTTCTCATCAACCCGACCGGCCGTTTCGTCGTCGGCGGACCGCAGGGCGACACTGGTTTGACCGGCCGCAAGATCATCGTGGATAGCTACGGCGGCATGGGCCGTCACGGCGGCGGCGCGTTCTCCGGCAAAGATCCGACGAAGGTGGATCGCAGTGCCGCTTACATGGGCCGCTGGGTCGCGAAAAATATTGTCGCTGCGAAACTCGCCGCGAAATGCGAAATCCAATTTGCTTACGCCATTGGTTATCCTGATCCGGTGAGCATCCACGTGGACACGTTCGGCACTTCGACCGTTGATGACGCGAAGATCATCGCGGCGGTGAACAAAGTGTTCAGCTTCCAGCCGGCGGACATCATTGATCAACTCAACTTGCGCCGGCCGATTTACTCCAAGACGACCAATTACGGTCACTTCGGCAAGAGCGACAAAGATTTGACATGGGAGGCGACGAACAAAGTCGAGGCCCTGTTGAAAGCATTTTAACCAAACACAAATATATTATTATGGCAGCAATCAAACTCTCACCCGCCCGCCGCACCGTTGTGAAAACCAACGGCAACGGTGCCGCCAAACCGGACTTCGCCGTCCGCGACCTCTCGCTCGCCGAATGGGGTCGCAAAACGATTCAGGTCTCCGAACACGAGATGCCCGGCTTAATGTCCATCCGCAAAAAATACGGCGCGAGCAAACCGCTCAAGGGCGTGCGCATCACCGGTTCGCTGCACATGACCATCGAGACGGCCATCCTCATCGAGACGCTCGTGGAACTCGGCGCGTCGGTGCGCTGGGCGAGCTGCAACATTTTCTCGACGCAGGATCATGCGGCCGCCGCGATTGCCGCCGCCGGCATTCCGGTGTTCGCGCACAAGGGCGAGACGCTCGAAGAATACTGGGACTTGACGCTCCGCGCGCTCACGCATCCCGGCAACAAAGGTCCGCAGCTCATCGTGGACGACGGCGGCGACGCGACGCTGCTCATCCACAAAGGCTACGAACTCGAAAACGGCGACACCTGGGTCAACACGCCGAGCGACAACCACGAAGTTGCCGTCATCAAGGCGCTACTGAAGAAAGTTGCCAAGGAACGCCCCGGTTTCTGGCACGAAGTCGTGAAGGATTGGAAAGGCGTTTCCGAAGAAACCACGACCGGCGTTCATCGCTTGTATCAAATGTTGGAGCAGGGAAAACTTTTGGTTCCCGCCATCAACGTCAACGACTCTGTCACCAAGTCCAAGTTCGACAATCTCTACGGCTGCCGCGAATCGCTCGCCGACGGCATCAAGCGCGCGACCGACGTGATGGTCGCCGGCAAAGTCGCGGTCGTCTGTGGTTACGGCGACGTGGGCAAAGGCTCGGCGCATTCGCTGCGCGGCTTTGGCGCGCGCGTCATCGTCACGGAAATTGACCCGATCAATGCGCTCCAGGCCGCGATGGAAGGGTTTGAAGTCACGACCATCGAAGACACGCTCGGCATCGCCGATCTTTACGTCACCACGACCGGCAACTGCGACATCATCACCTTCGAGCACATGGCGAAGATGAAAGACCAAGCCATCGTCTGCAACATCGGCCACTTCGACAATGAAATCCAAGTGGAGCGGCTGAACACCACCAAGGGCGTGAAGAAGCTCACCATCAAGCCGCAGGTGGACAAATACACCTTCACCAAGGGCAACAGCATTTACATGCTCGCCGAAGGCCGACTCGTGAATCTCGGTTGCGCCACCGGCCATCCGAGTTTCGTGATGAGCAACAGCTTCACCAATCAGGTGCTTGCGCAGCTCGACTTGTGGAAGAACAAGGACACCGCGAAAATCGGCGTCTATCGCCTGCCCAAGAAACTGGACGAGGAAGTCGCGCGGCTGCACCTCGAAAAAATCGGCGTGAAGCTGACCAAGCTCACCAAGAAGCAAGCCGATTATCTCGGCGTGCCGGTCGAAGGACCTTACAAGCCGGAACATTATCGCTACTGAACAAATTTAAATCTAAAACGCAAAAAGCGAACGGGCAACCGTTCGCTTTTTTATTTCTTCCGCCTGGGCGAACAGTCGAATTTCGCAGTTGTAGTTTCAGCCAATGGTGCTAATTATTTTTGATGAGCAAAAATAATCCGTCAAAGGACGTTTGCAGAATCACGCGCCGCCAGTTCATTCAAACCTCCACCGCGTTGGCGGGCACGGCGCTCCTCTCGCCATGGATGCCGCCAGACGCGCGTGCTGCAACAGGTGCGGCAGCGGTGCGCACCGCTGTGGACCAGATAACGCTGGGCAAGACCGGCATCAAATTGAGCCGGCTCGGTTTCGGCACCGGGAGTGCAAACGGAAGCACCCAGGTCTCCGCCGGCAAGGACGGCTTTACTGATCTCATCCATTACGCCTACGACCAAGGCATCACTTATGTTGACACCGCTGAAGCTTATCATACTTTCGGCTGGATTGGCACTGCCATCAAGGGATTGCCACGAGAAAAGCTTTTCATCCAGTCCAAGGTTGATGGCCAGCCCGAAGATGTGTTGAGAGTGATTGACTCACACCGCAAAACACTCGACACGGATTATATTGACAGCCTGCTCGTCCATTGCATGACGGGCGGTCAATGGACTGACGAATGGAAACGCATCATGGACGCCTTCGATCAGGCCAAGGAAAAGAATTGGATCCGGGCCAAAGGCGTCTCCTGCCACACGCTTCCAGCATTGCGCGCGGCGGTCGCGACGGACTGGACAGAAGTGCATCTTGTGCGCGTGAATCCGCAGGGCAGCTTTACCGACGCCGAGGGTGACGGTTGGGGCAGTACCGGTCACGACATAGCGCCGGTGATTGGGGAAATCAAAAACATGCGCGCCAAGGGCCGTGGCGTCATCGGCATGAAAATCTGCGGCAACGGAACTTTCACCGCCCCCGCCGACCGTGAGAAATCCATCCGGTTTGCCATGAGCTGCAAGGAAATTGACGCAGTGGTCATTGGCTTCAAGAACCGGCAGGAGATTGACGAAGCCATCGAGCGCATCAACCGCGCGTTGAAGGAAGTTTGACTGCAATCGCGGGAGCTTAATCGGCACTTAGCGAATTAAAATCTACACAGTAAAGGCGAACCGGCAAATCCGTTTGCCTTTGGATATGCACTTGAACAATCCAGAATCATCACGGAAGATTTGACCCATGTTTCGCATAGGCATGGATCTTGGCGGCACAAAAATTGAAGGCATAGTTCTGGACGCACAGGGCAAGGAACTTTTCCGCAAACGAATTGCGACTGAGCGAGAATTAGGCTATCGCCACATTCTGAATCGCCTCAAGGAGCTTCACGATGAACTGGCCGGACATATTCCACCGCGCCCATATACATTCGGCATCGGCACGCCGGGCACGATCTCGCCGCGCACTGGGCTGATGAAAAACTCCAACACGACCTGCATGAACGGCCAGCCAGTAAAAGCGGATCTGGAAGATCTTCTCGGGCGAAAAATCGAAATCCAGAACGACGCGAATTGTTTTGCGATGGCCGAGGCGTTGCACGGTGCCGGACGAGGAATAAAACTTGTTTTCGGCGTCATCATGGGCACCGGCTGCGGCGGCGGCGTCGTCCACAACGGCGAAGTCATCATCGGCAGGCAGGCCATTGCGGGCGAATGGGGACACATGAGCATCAACCCGGACGGCCCGTTATGCTATTGCGGCCAGCGCGGCTGCGTGGAAACTTATATCAGCGGCGGCGGATTGCAGAACCGCTACTCGGAGCAGTTTGGCGTGAAAAAAACCTTTCGCGAGATTGAAAGCGATTATCACGAGGGCGAACCGAAAGCCGTCGAGTTCATGAAAATCTTCTTCAGCCACTTCGGCCGCGCCATCGCCAATCTAATTGACGTGCTCGACCCGGACGTAATTGTTCTCGGCGGCGGCGTTTCAAAATTTGACGCAATTTACACCGAAGGCGTCGCGCAAGTTGCCAAATATGTTTTCAGCGATTCACTGGAAACGCCCATTGTTAAACATCAAATCGGCGATTCCGCTGGCGTCATCGGCGCGGCATTGATCGGGATTTGATAATTCACACTCGCTATTTTGCCGCCGTCAGCTTGTAAAGCATCACGCCGTGGGCAGGAATCGTCAGCGGCAAAACTCCGTTCACCGCATCCACGTCGGGCAAATCCATCTGCCGCCACAAATCACGAACGTGCTGTTTGCCGGAGAAACCAATCACCGCGAGCTGGTTGAAATCCAGATTTGCCGGGGTTGCGCCGAGATTGAAAAATCCAAGCGCACGTGCGCCGTCCTCCAGTTCCTTTTCAAAGACGCGCACGTCGCCGTTGGTCAGCACGCACGTCGCGGATTTTCCGAGCGCGTCCTGATCAAGTCCAAGCACTTCGTCGTTGCTCAAAAGATTCAGCGTGAAATCATCGAACTTGGTCATGTCGCAACCGATGAGCAGCGGAGCCGAAAGCAGGCACCAAAGGCTAATGTGTGTGTATTGTTCGTCAGGTGTAAGTCGCGATGGATGCGGCTTGCCCCAACCCACCCGCCCGACGACAAGCATGTCGGGATCGTTCCAATTTCCGGGCTTTGCATAGGGCTCGGCGTTGCCCTGTTTGAAACCGATGCCGCTCATGCTTTTCCAAGTGTCAACGATGTCCCCGGTCGTGCGCCAGCAATTGCCGTTGACCGAACCACCCCATTTCCAAACATCCGCCATGCCATATTGGCAAAGGCTAAAAACGATGTCGCGATTTTGTTCACGAAGAAAATTTCCCATTATTTTGTAAGGATAGACTGCGCCGGCATTGTTCGTTGCTGTTTTGCCCCAAAGCGGAATGTCTTTAGCGCTTGGATCGCCACCGGAAGCGATGGTGCCATAGCTGCACCAATCGTATTTCAAATAATCAAAACCCCAGTTTGCATAGGTCTGCGCGTCCTGTTCCTCGTGCCGCCAGCTCGCCGCGCAGCCACCGCACGTCCATGGGCCCGGCGAAGAATAAAGTCCGGCCTTCAAACCAAGTCCGTGAATATAATCCGCCATGCCTGTCATGTCAGGAAAACGCGAGTTCGGCACGATGTTTCCCTGTGCGTCGCGGAACGGGCCCTGCAACGTGGGGTCTTTTGAGTTGTGATGGTTCTGCCAGTAATCGTCCACGTTGATGTAAGTCCAGCCGTGGTTGATGAGGCCGCTCTTGACCATCGCGTCCGCCGCGCTCTTGACCCGCTCCTCCGTGACCGCGCCAGCGAAACAGTTCCAACTGTTCCAGCCCATCGGCGGCGTCAGCGCAATCTGGTCGCCGACGACAATGCGAAATTTTTTGTACGCCGAGCCAAGTGAATTTTTGGCGTGCAGCGTGACGATGTAAGTGTTTTTGAACGGCCAAATTCTTTTATGCAATTCGCCGGTGATGTGGCCGGTTTGCGGATCCAATTCCAAACCGCTTGGCAGATTGTCTGCGGAAAACACCATCGGACGGTCACCCGACACCGGAATCGTGTAAAGAAACGGCGATCGAGGCCGCACGCCGAAAACGTCCGGGCCGTTGATTCTCGGTGTCGCAGACGCGGGCGGCGTAAGAATATAAGGCGCGACAACGATGTTTGTCGCAGGCACGACAGGTGCGTTTGTGTCATCCGCACGAAGGTTCAATGAGAAACAAAACACGAGCGCAGACAACACATGTAATTTCATCGGATGATTCTGCCGCTGGAATTTTTAGCGTCAAGCTCGCCTGCAAAAAAACTCTCCGCTAATCTTGACCCATGACGAAACTGCTCATCGCCACTCGCAACAGACACAAGATTGAAGAAATTCGAGCCATCCTTGGCGGGCAATTCCAATTCCTCACCCTAGATGATTTTCCAGAAGCACCTTCAGTAATTGAGGACGCGAAAACATTCGCCGGCAACGCTACGAAAAAAGCCGTGGAGCTGGCAAAATGGTTGGGGACAAGACAATCAAAATCCGAGTTTGTTCTCGCCGACGATTCCGGACTGGAAGCAGATGCGCTCGGCGGAATGCCTGGTGTTCATTCTGCCCGGTTTGCTGCCGACGATTCCGCGCGTTCCGGCAACACGCCCGATGCCGACAACAATGCAAAATTATTGCGGCTGCTTAAAAATATTCCAGCGGAAAAACGCACGGCGCGATTTCGTTGTGTAATCGCTTTCGCTCCGGTTTCGCATGTCAAAACCGAAAACCCCTTGCCTGTTTGTTACGAGGAGGAACTGAAGCCACTAACTTTCGACGGCGCTTGTGAAGGTAAAATTATTTTTGCACCTCGCGGAGATGACGGCTTCGGCTACGATCCGCTGTTCGTGCCCGATGGGTTCGAAAAAACTTTTGCGGAACTAGGCGACGAAATAAAAAACAAATTGAGCCATCGCGCCAAAGCGCTGGAAAAACTTAAAAATCATTTCAGCAGGCTGCCAATCTGAAGTTTTTTTCGCAGCAATCCATTGTCAGCGCACATGGCGTAGCGATATTTGCCGAGCGCGGGCAGCGTGTAAAATTCACCACCTGCATTTTCCACGAGCAGGCTTCCGGCAGCCACATCCCACAAATTGATCCGCCGCTCGACGTAGGCGTCCAGCCGTCCGCAGGAGACGTAGGCAAGTTCGAGCGCGGCGGAACCCATGATGCGGATTTTTTTCGTGCGCTGCGCCAGCCGGACCAGGTGCGGCATGCTTTTTGCCAGATTTTCTTTGCTCTTGGAAAAACCCATCGCGACGACGGCTTCGTCCACCCTGCCACGCTTGCTGACGCGAACAATTTTTCCGTTCAAGCGCGTCGGGGCGCCTTTGACCGCCGTCCATATTTCATCGGTGAACGGATCGTAAATCACGCCCACAACCGATTTCTGGTTATGTTCCAGCGCGATGGAAACGGCGGCGTGCGGCATCCCGAAAAAATAATTCACCGTGCCGTCAATCGGATCCACCACCCAGCGATAGGCAGCGTTCATGTCGCCCGAGATGCCTTCCTCGCCGAGCACAGGTATATCCGGAAACGCGGCGCGCAGGATTTTTTCGATGAGCGCCTGGCAGCGCACGTCGAGTTCCAGCTTGATGTCATGCGCCTCGGCGGAATTGACGCGCTTGGGCAAATACCAGTTGTCGCGCATGATTTTTCCGGCGGCGCGCGCGGCTTTCACGGCGGCGGCTAGAGATTTATTTAGCGAAATATTTTTCATGCCGGAAAATCAACCTTGTAACGCTGCGAGCGCGGCTTTCGCGTGCTCGCGTTTTGCCTGCCACTCGACGAGGCGTTGCTTGTGCTCTTCCAAAACCGTCGCCGGAACTTTTTGAGCAAAGGCGGGGTTGTTGAGCTTCTGCTCAACCTTGGCGATTTCGGATTCGATTTTCTCCAATTCTTTTGTGAGCCGCGTCTTTTCCCCTGCCACGTCAATCAAACCTTCGAGCGGTAAAAATAGTTCGCCAAGCTCCGTGCGCGCAGTTGGAGTTCCTTTGGCAGGCTGATAATCTACCTTCACTTCCAACGTCTCGGCATTGAGCAAAATTTTCAGGACTTCAATTTCGTTCGATGGAAAACCTCCAGCCGGCTTGAAAATGAATTTCACCTTTTTATTCGACGCGATGTTCCCCACGCGCCGCAAATTGCGGCCTTGCGTGACAAGTTCGTTCCGAGCCTCGATTTGCTTTTCGTCGCTTTCAGTTAAGCCGAAATGCTTTTTAAATTCGTCGTCCAGCGGCAGCGGCCACGGCGCGAACATGATCGTCTTGCCGCCCTGATTCTCCGGCATGTCGGTCGCGTAACCCATGCCGTGCCATAATTCCTCCGTGATGAACGGCAGGAACGGGTGGAACAATCTTAAAGTATGCGAGAGAACAAAATCAATGACCGCAAGCGTATTGGCTTTCCGTTTTTCGTCCGTGCCGAAGAACACGGCTTTGCTTGCCTCGACATACCAGTCGCAATATTCGCTCCAGAAAAAGCGGTAGAGCGCCGCCGTCGCATCGCTGAATTTATATTCGTTCAACGCGATGGTCACTTCGCGGATGGCCGCGTCCAGCTTGAGCAAAATCCATTTGTCATCGCTCGAAAGCAGCGTCGGTTCGATTTCGCCCTGCACTTCAAAGGTAGCGCGGACGTCCCGGCTGCTGCCGGTTTCATTCTCATCTTCGCCCGGCACAGGCGAGACGCCTGCGCTACTTTGACCGACCATCTGGCGGAAACGGCAGGCGTTCCAGAGTTTGTTGCAGAAATTGCGGCCGAGTTCAACGTTCTGTTCATCGAACAAAATATCATGGCCGAGCGGCGCGGCGCGCATCACGCCGAAGCGCAACGCATCCGCGCCGAACTTCGCGATGAGGTCGAGCGGGTCGGGCGAATTGCCGAGGCTCTTGGACATCTTGCGGCCCTGCTTGTCGCGGATGATGCCGGTGAAATAAACATTCTGGAACGGCAGCTCGCCCATGTATTCGTAGCCGGCCATGATCATGCGCGCGACCCAGAAGAAAATGATGTCCGGCCCGGTGACGAGGTCGGTGGTCGGATAAAATTTCTTCAACGTGTCGGTCTGCTCCGGCCAGCCCATCGTCGCAAACGGCCACAACCACGAGCTGAACCAGGTGTCGAGCACGTCCGGGTCTTGTTCCCAATTTTCAATATCCGACGGCGGTTCAACACCGACATAGAAATTATTATTTCCGAAGCGTGTGTCCTTGGGATTGAAATCCTCGGTTACCGTAAAACCTTCGGGCATGTTCAGTCCTTCGAGAGGCTCAAGTTTGGTTTTGCGATACCATACCGGAATCCTATGTCCCCACCAAAGCTGGCGGCTGACGCACCAATCCTGCAATCCGCCCATCCAGTGGTCATAGACTTTCGCCCACCGCTGCGGATGGAACTGCATTTTGCCCACGTTGACATCGGCGAGTAAATCGCCTACTTTGACTTCAGCGTTCGGTGCAGGCTGGGTGTCCAACTTCTCCTTCGGGAGATGCGCTTCCAGAGATTTACCACCGAACGTGATTTTTTTTGCCTTGTGATCGTAAAGAATCGTCCCGTCAAAAAACTCCTTCGCCGTGATCAGCACGCGATGCAGTTCACCCGCCAGCGACAGAGCGGCCACGAAACGGTGGACTTTCTTCACCATCGGATTGTGCGGCTCATGCGGTTCGGACGAAATCCAGATGGCCGTGCGGATGAGTTCGGGCAAAACCGCCACCGCCCGGATGTTCGCGACGCCCAAATTGCTGAAAGCGTGCGACAAACTTTGGCGACCGACGCGAATCTGAATTCCTGAATCTTCATTTTTGAAAGGCACTCCAAGAAAATGATGCTCGCGGGCAAAAATGAGCGCGGCCTTTCTCAATTCACGGATGTTTTTCCCTGCAATTATATTTTCGGGTGTATAAATAATCCGAACTTTCTTTTCAGAAAGATTTGTTGCGGATGAAAAACCATCTTGAGCAACGCAATTACGCGCATTTTCCACGCTCGGATATTTCAAAAACCATTGCTCGCTCAAGCGCGGCTCAACCGGCACATCGGCGCGTTCGCTGTAGCCGACGTTGTTGGTATATGTCTCCACTTTTTCCAGCACGCTGAGTTCGGTGAGTTTTTCCACGGCCACTTTGCGCGCCTTGAAACGGTCGAGGCCGCGCAAATCCGCGCCAGCCGCATCATTCATCTGACCTTTCGCATCAATTACTTCAACCTGCGCGAGCTTGTGGCGCGCGCCGATTTCAAAGTCCGCCTTGTCGTGCGCGGGCGTCACTTTCAACACGCCGGTGCCGAATTCAAAATCCACATGCTCGTCGCCAATAATCGGAATTAATTTTTGTTCGCACGGCAATTCCACCGGCAGCGGCCGCAGCACGTGCTTGCCGATGAGATGCGCGTAACGCGGATCTTTCGGATTCACGGCCACGGCGGTGTCGCCAGGAATCGTTTCCGGTCGCGTCGTGGCAATCGTCAGAAAAGTTCCCGGCGCTTCGGCGACTTCAACTTTGAAATAATAAAGGAAACCCTTCTGCTCTTTCATCGTCACTTCCTCGTCGGACAACGCGGTGAGCGACGCGGGACACCAATTCACCATGCGCTTGCCGCGATAGATGAGGCCTTTTTTGTAAAGGTCCACGAACACGCGTTGCACGCAGCGCGAATATTCCGGATCCATCGTGAACCGTTCGCGCGTCCAGTCGCACGACGCGCCGAGCTTTTTCAACTGCTGGATGATGATGCCGCCTTTTTCGTTCTTCCATTTCCAGACTTCCTCCAGAAATTTTTCGCGGCCGAGGTCGTCGCGATGTTTTATTTTTCCTTCCTTCTTGAGCGCGCGCTCGACGACGGTCTGCGTGGCGATGCCCGCGTGATCCGTGCCGGGCAACCAGAGGACTTCCTTGCCGTCCATGCGCGCCTTGCGGGCGAGGATGTCCTGGATCGTGTTGTTGAGAACGTGGCCGAGCGTGAGCACGCCGGTGACGTTCGGCGGCGGAATGACGATGGAATACGCGGGCTTCGGCGATTTCGCATCCGCGACGAAAAATTTTCCGTCGAGCCAGAATTGATACCATTTGTCCTCGACGGACTGCGGTTCGTAAGCTTTTGAAATCTCGCTCATGGGAATTTAACGCAAAGACGCAAAGGTGCGGAGACGCAAAATTTTTCTTGGCGACCTGGCTTCTTTGCGCCTTTGCGTTGAAAAATCATTTCTTCAGCAGCGCATATTCCATCGAGTCCACGAGCGCCTGCAAGCTGGCTTCGATGATGTTTTCGCTGACGCCGACCGTGCCCCATTCGCGTTTGTCGTCGGTGGATTGGATAAGCACGCGTGTGCGCGCGGCCGTGCCGGCGACGCCGTCGAGGATGCGCACTTTGTAATCAGTTAGCTCGATACGTTTCAACTGCGGAAAAAATTTCGCCAGCGCCAGCCGCAGCGCGCCGTCGAGCGCGTTCACCGGGCCGTCGCCTTCGGCCACGGTCTGGGCACGTTTATTGCCGACGCTGACTTTCACCGTCGCCTCGCAAACGGATTCCTTTGTGTCGCGGCGCATGGAGACGTGATACGCGTCCACGCGGAACGGCGGTTCGCGATGTTTCAGCGCCTTGCCGATGAGCAACGCGAGCGAACCTTCGGCGGCCTCGTATTCGTAGCCCTGATTTTCCAATTCCTTGACGCGATTCAAGATCGCCTTCAACTCCGGCGTGTCGTTCGTGAGCTTGAAGCCGAGTTCCTGCGCCTTGATGACGATGTTGCTGCGGCCCGCGAGATCGCTGATAAGGACGTTGCGCGCGTTGCCGACGAGCGACGGGTCAATGTGCTCGTAACTCGACGCGAGCTTCTGCACGGCGTTGACGTGCGCGCCGCCCTTGTGCGCGAACGCCGCCGCGCCGACCCACGGTAAGCGCGGATTATGCCGCATGTTCGCGACTTCGTCCACGAACCCGGAAAGTTCCTTGAGCTTCGCCAACGATTTCACCGGCACGGAAGTTTTTTTTAACTTCAACGCGACGCACGGGATCACGCTCGTCAGATTGCAATTGCCCGTGCGCTCGCCGTAACCGTTGATCGTGCCTTGCACATGCACCGCGCCGGTTTCGAGCGCGGCCAGCGCGTTCGCGACGCCGAGGCCGATGTCGTCGTGCGTGTGGATGCCGATTTTGCAATTCAATTTGCCCAGCGCGGTTTTCGTGATGGCGGCGATCTCGTCCGGCAGACAACCGCCGTTCGTGTCGCACAGCACGACAAAATCCGCGCCCGCTTTTTCCGCCGCCTGCCACGTCGCGAGCGCGTAATCGGAATCCAATTTGAAACCGTCGAACGCGTGCTCGGCGTCGTAGATGACGAACTTGCCGTGGTCTTTCAGGAAACGCACCGTGTCGCCGATCATCGCGAGATTTTCTTCCGGCGTGCAGCGCAAAACTTCTTTGACGTGCAGCATGGAAGTTTTTCCGTAGATCGTGACCACCGGCGTTTCGGCTTCGATGAGCAAACGCACCTGGCCGTCCTGTTCCACCGGCGTGTTTTTTTTGCGCGTCGAACCAAATGCGACGAGCCGCGCATTCTTAAACTTTTTCTTTTTCGCCTGCGCGAAAAATTCGATATCTTTAGGGTTGCTGCCCGGCCAGCCGCC
>Ga0302265_1000722_pt1 | contig 21348 bp, 20 predicted proteins | sample III_Bog_E1_1_FD_194556 | JGI IMG/M metagenome (GOLD analysis project Ga0302265, IMG submission 194556) | Peat permafrost microbial communities from Stordalen Mire near Abisko, Sweden - III_Bog_E1_1 | ecosystem: Environmental > Terrestrial > Soil > Wetlands > Peat | place: Sweden: Abisko...
ACAGCATAACGTTCAATGTGGTTTCGGTGAACAACACCGGAGGCTCGGCTGCGACGCTGAATTTCAATCCGGCGACCAGCTACTCCTGGACATTCGCCACATCTCCCACGGCCATCACGGGTTTCAATTCAGCCGATTTCAATATTATCACGTCGGGCTTCTCAAACAGCACCGGAGGCGGAGGATTCTCAGTTTCGGAGGTCGGCAATAGCCTGGAACTCAACTTTACGCCGGTTCCTGAGCCCTCTACATGGGCGTTGCTGGGCGGCGGAGTGCTGGTCTTGGTTCCGATGGCCCTGAGGCGCCGCAGGCTACGCAAAGCCTGAAGATAGGGCATCCGCGGCTTGGCACCCTGGAGGCCCCACCCAACCGGGGTGCCTCAATCCCTCTTCCCGGCCCCCTCTTTCCCAAGCTATTTCTGCTCGATGCCCCGGTTGAACCGTGACCCAGGATCACAGCTTTAGGCTGAAGCAGAGAATATCCGAGAGCGAACCTGTGCTGACGAACGTCTAGCGTGTTAGTCCGTTCGCGCTGCTCGCCGCCCCACCTGAACCGGAAAAAATAACGTCTCATATCCGCCGAGCAAGCACCTGAACGACGGCGCTCCTGCCGGTGTGGTAAGTGCCTTCGATCACGTCGCGCTCGCACTCGCGCCCGATCTCGAGTTCCAGTCCGACCAATTCCTCGCGCAGCCCCCCAAGGGTCATGCATAGCTCCTTATCCCTGGGGCCGCCGGTTCCAAAGGCGATCTGCGCCGGAGTGTAGGCCTCAAGAATGAAGACCCCTCCGAGCCGAAGTCCGGTCACCACCTGCGCGTGCACCGAACGGCGCAACCGAGGCGGGAGATGAGCCCAGGTTGCCACGATTCCCGACCATGACGCAGGCTCGATCCGATATTCCGCGAGATCGGCGGTCTTCGTCACGAGGGGAACACCCCGGGCCAGTGCCAAAGCCTGCGCCTTCGCAAGCCCCGTCCCTGACGAGTCCACTGCCGTAACCGGATGGCCGCACTGGGCTAGATATACGGCGTTGCGGCCCTCGCCTTCCGCAAGACAGAGCACGGGGCCCGCGGGAATTCGCGCCGCCATGGCGCCCACGAAATCATTCGGCTGCGTGCCGTAGGCGTACGCCGGCGCCGCATACCGGTCATCCCAGAAATTGGTGCTCATGAATTCAATGCTACAAAAGGAATTATCACTCTAATGAGGAGGTGAACAGGAACCGGGTGTGGTGCCGGATGGTGGGCCCCGCCGGGATTATGGTTTCGCTTCCCCAGACGGCTTGCTCCTCACTCCGCAGGTGCTCAGGCCAAAGAGTGAATAGGCAGGGCAGATTCGCACGATCGCGGTCACAAGGGGCAACAGGCCGACGAGACCCCACCACGTCTTAAAGTAGCACCCGGCGCCGAGGAAGCCGACACCTACGACAATCCGAAGGACGCGATCGATAGACCCAATGTTTGTTTTCATGCTTCTTTGGGGGATGATGACTGAAGACGAGCGCTCTTCGCGTGCCAGCGCCCTTATGGGCGCCGCGTGGGCAGGCCGCTGGCGACCCAATCCGAATAGCCGCCCACATTCACGGCATCGAAGCCCTCGGCCGACAGGAGCGCGGCGGCCTTACCCGCCCGACCCCCTGCCTTGCAGTAGAGGAGGATGCGCTTGCCGCGCTCTTGATCAAGAAACGGGCGCCAGCCCGCACGGGTGCCCTCAAGGTCGCTCAGAGCAAGAAGCGTGGCCGGGGCGGCGACCCCCTCGCTCCATTCCGGGGCCTCCCGTACGTCGACGAGAACGGCGGTCCCTGCGGTCACGGCTGCCAGGGCTTCCTTCGGTGACAAGACTGTAGGGGGTTTGAGCGTCATGCGGATGAGAAGATATGCGACGAAAAGCACTCCGGCAATAACGAGGGGTGTGTTCATGGGGAGACCTGTGGCGGGTCGGCAACAACGGAGGCAACTCCGATTACGGCACCAAAACGACGATGCGAAAAGGCGAAAGAGCCATGGGGATCAATGGCTGCGGGAGCCCAGGGCAACAATGAGGCCCAAGAATGCGCCGCTGAGGGCTTCTCGCCACCAGGTGGACGTGAGCGGGCGGGTTCCGGAGGAACATTGTCTCAGACAGTCCATAGCCACGCCCACGGCCGTGGCCCCGCCGATCATGAGAAGCGACCGCCCGAGGATGGAGCCCATAACGCTCAGCGAGTGCTATCCCTGACGCCACCACAGTGGACGACGCCGTCGTTGACGGGACAAACGCCGGGGCGGCATGTCGATTGACCCACTTTTGCTTGCCGGATAGGGTGAACCACCCGTAGAACCTTCCGCTCTCGGTGTTACTTAACAGCTTCGGTGTCCTTGTCCTGTCCCAGGGTGGTTTGTTTCAAAGCGTGTTCGCCCTTTGAGTCGGGCATGCCTTTGGACGACATCCAAGGATTCGCAAGGCCTTGAGCCCGTTATAGTAGCTTGAAATTGGACGCTTAGCTCAGTTGGTTAGAGCATGTGCTTCACACCACTGGGCCACGGGTTTCAGGGTGTTTCTGCGGGTTAGAAATTCATGTTTCCAGAGGGAACACTGGAAATCCTAGTTTCGGCGAGTTGCCTGAAGTTGAAGGAAAAACGGGCTGAGGTGTAGAAAACCGCTGTAGAAAAAATCTCTAACCAGCAGCGCGAAACCGCCGAGCATACATCCTTGAGAACCGGTCCGTCGAGGTTCACGCTTCTTAATAAATAATGAGCGCACCGGGTGGCTTCTGGGGATTTCTGGAACTGGGGATCGAGCACATCTGGACCGGCTACGATCATCTGCTGTTTCTGGGGGGCCTGCTGATCGTGTGCAGCCATCTGCGCACGATTGTCGGGATCGTCACCAGTTTTACCGTCGCTCATTCGATAACGCTGGGACTCGCCGCCACGAACACGGTCAACTTGCCAAGCCGGGTCGTGGAACCCTTGATCGCCGCCTCGATTCTCTTTGTGGGAGTGGAAAACCTTGTTCGCAGGGGATCAGAGCCAAAGGGACGGTGGGTAGTGGCCTTCGCATTTGGACTGGTTCACGGGTTTGGCTTCGCCGATGTCTTGCGGGGGTTGGGAATTGGCGCCAACGGCCACGGCATTGCGCTTCCGCTCTTCAGCTTTAACCTCGGCGTTGAAGTCGGCCAGATGACCGTCGCGGCTATCATCTTGCCGGTCGTTTGGCGGCTCCGAAAGAATCCCAGATTCGTTAGCCGAGGGATTCCGATGCTCTCGGCCTTGGTCGCTATCACAGGACTATATTGGCTCTTGGAACGGACCCTGTTTTAGCTCGTCGCAGGACAGAAGATCGATTGCATCCAATCCATCGCTCGCAACGAATTATTAGAAGATGCGTCGCGCTTCCCCAGCGCCTAAGAAGAGAACGCCCGCCCGGTGGCCCTTTTGGCTCCTAGTGGCAGCTTGGTTCTGCGCGAATGCCCCCCAGCGGCTAACCTTTGAGTGGGCGGCCTGGATGGCGAACGGCCGGCATTTCTCGCATCAAGAGCGGCTCCGGGCCGACGTAGTCGCCTTATTGGGCGGCAAGAAGACCAACCCGCTGGTGGCCCTCGCCAAGTCCGGCCCAGTCCAATTGCCGATGACTCCGGCTCCCGTAACCGACAGCCTTAAGAAGATCGACCTCTACGCTGCCGAAAGGGCGGAGCCAATCGGGCCGTTCGCGTTGACGTTAGCCCATCCAATCACGGCATGGCGTATGCCGGGAAATTCCCGGCCCGAGCCCTTGGTTCCACCGCCCAAGATGGCGGTCATGAGTTAACGATTGATTGACCGGAGCCGGCGAGCCGGTTCAGCCGAAGGCCTGCGAATGGGTCACCCTGGGGTGGCTGCGCACGCAGACCGCGGTCCTGAACCCACACCCGTCCCGTGATGCCCAGTTTCGCGCCTCCCGCCTTGTGCCCTTTCCCTGCGCTCATGAATTTCCCGTCTTACAACGGCCGTCTCCCGGCCACATTCCTCAGTTTACTCGCGCTCGCCGCAGTTCCTCGCCTCTGCGCCCAAGACGCCTCGGCGGGGCCCGCTTCCCTGCCCCCTGCCGTGCCTGATGCCGGCGCGACCGCGCCGACCGCACCGCTTGACACCACCTACGACCAAGCCGTGACCCGGTTGCCCAACTTCATTGTGGAAGGCCGGCAAGACAGCCTCATCGGGGTGGCGGATTCGGCGACCCAAGGGACCATCGGCAGCGACGAACTCGCGGACCGCCCCCTCCTGCGGACCGGCGAAATCCTCGAAACCGTCCCTGGACTCATCATCACCCAGCATGCCGGCGGAGGCAAAGCGAACCAGTACTTCACGCGCGGCTTCAACCTGGACCACGGAACAGACTTCGCGACCGATTTGGACGGGATGCCGCTCAATCTGCCCACACATGCCCATGGGCAGGGCTATGCGGACCTGAATGGTGTGATTCCAGAGCTGATCGACCGGATCGATTTCGAAAAGGGCCCGTACTACGCGGCCAACGGCGATTTCGCCACCGTCGGGGCGGCTCACCTCGTCTACGCTGACTCCCTCCCTGCGGACAAACTTAAAGTCGAAACCGGCACCGACCGGTACGCCCGGGTACTCTATACCGGCTCGGCACCCGTGGGCTCGGGCAACCTCCTCGAAGGGCTGGAGGTCTACCACGAGAACGGCCCCTGGGCTGTTCCCGACGAGTATACCCGGTACAATGGCATCGTCAAATACAGCCAGGGAAACACTTCCCTTGGCTACAGCGTGATGGCCATGGCCTATCACGGGGATTGGAATTCCACCGACCAAGTGTCCGAAAGCGCCGTCGCTTCGGGTTTAATTCCCTTTTATGGCTCACAGAGCCCTTCGGATGGCGGCTATTCCCAGCGCTACAGCCTCCAGGCCGAGTGGCACAGCCAAGACGCTGAATCCGCCACCCAGATCATGGCGTATGCTTTCCACTACGACCTTAACCTATTCTCCAACTTCACCTATCTTCTGACCTCCCCGGACGGCGATCAATTCGAACAACAGGACAACCGGAACGTCGCCGGGCTGAAGGCCAGTCGCACGTTCAATTGCCAATTTCTCGGCCACAAGATGCAGAACACGGAGGGCACCCAGGTCCAACAGTCATGGATCGACGTGGGCCTATACCAGACCGTTGACCGGGTCCGGACCAACAAGGTCGATTACGACGAAAACGTCATACCGGCCGCAACCAAGGTTGATGAGATCGGCGAGACCTCGGCGGGCATCTTTTTCGAGAACCGGATCTGGTGGACCGACAAATTCCGAAGCGAATTGGGACTGCGCGAAGACGTTTACAACGTCGATGTGAAGGACCTCGATCCGATTAATTCTGGCAATCGGCTCGCCGCCTTGCCCAGCCCCAAACTGAGTCTCGTCTTCGGCCCTTGGGATAAGACCGAATTCTATGTCCAAGGAGGATACGGCTTCCACAGCAACGACGCCCGGGCCGATACGGCAACCGTGAACCCCGACGATTCCATCGTGGGCACGCACTTGCCGGTCCTCGTTCCCGCCCGGGGAGGCGAGGTCGGCGTACGCACGACCGCAATCAGCAAGCTGCACAGCACGCTTTCGCTCTGGTACCTGCACAACGACTCCGAGTTGTACTTCAACGGTATCGACGCCGACAGCGGCCAGACTACGGCCTCCGCCCAATCGACCCGGCGCTACGGCATCGAGTTCTCCAATTACTATACCCCAGCGCCCGGACTGACGTTCGATCTCGATTATACGGACTCATGGGCCTACTTCACGACGCCGACAACCGCTGACGAGGACGTGACACCTGGTGGCACCCTCGTGGACGAGGCGATCCATCAATCCCTCGCCGCAGGGATGACCGTGAGCAGCCAAAGCGGCTGGGAAGCCAGTTTCCGGCTGCGCTATTTTGGACCCCGTCCGCTCACTTCCGATGGCAGCGTGAAATCCGCCTCCACGCTGATCGTCAACCTGGGGACGGGCTACCGGATCAATTCCCGGTGGCGGATCACCTGCGACGTGCTGAACCTGCTTAACCGGCACGATCACGACATCGACTACTACTACCAGTCGCAAAATTCACCGGCTCCCGGTTCACCCGCGCCCAATGAAATTCACTTCCATCCAGTCGAACCAATCCAGGTTCGCTTCGGTATCGAAGCAAAGCTCTGACCGAGCGAAGGCGCCGCTTCCGGATTGCGCGGGAGTTGTCAGGAGAGATCGACGAGGAGAATTCCCACGGGCTTGCCGCCGGGCTTGGTGGCAATAGTACGGAGATAAACGCCATAATTGTTTCAATGGACCAGGGAAGCTGGTAGTTGCCGAAACTGAAACGGGCACGGCAATAGGTGACCGACACCGATACCCTGTGTATCCTCGCTCTGCCGCCTTGTTGATCGACAAGCGGTTGAAGCATAGAGACGTAGACCTGTCCTTTGAGGGTGAGTGCTCAGAAGTATCACGCTGGTATTTGATTATTACTCGCATCTAATGCAATCGAGACTCGGTCTCATATTTACCTTGAGAATCAGTCGCAGCACGCTATCCCCCACTGCCGATGCGTGCTCAAACACCAACGATCAAATCAGCAATTCTCTGTGCGGCCATCACGGTTCTGCCTTCCATTTTCGCCCAGACAACGCCGTCCCCGCAGGCGCCGGGTTCTTACGGCGCCGAGGTATTCTTGAACCCTCTGGTGGTCCACGGCGACAAGGACGACCCGTTCTTTGCACCCTCCGCCAGCTCGGCCACCAAGACCGATACCTCCCTTCTCGACCTGCCCCAAACGGTCAATGTCGTGCCCCGGGATCTCTTTTCGCTCCAGGGAGCCCGGTCCATCGAAGATGCCCTCTTGAACGTCGCAGGGGTAAGCCCTTCAGTCGGGGATGGCCAGCGCGACCAGGTCTACATTCGCGGGTTCAGCGCGCAGTACGACCAGTACCTCGATGGTGTCCGAGATGAGGCGATGTACTTCCGAGATCTGTCGAACATCGACCGCGTCGAAGTGCTCGAAGGGCCCGCAGCGGTCCTGTACGGCCACGGGTCCGCAGGCGGCATCGTGGACCGGATCTCGCGGCTTCCCAGCGCCTCCGCCCTGGGTTCCTTGGATGTGACCTATGGCAGCTGGGATCAGCGCCGCGCCGAACTCGATTCGGGCGGTCCGCTCGGCTCTCCGTCACTCACCTACCGGCTCGATGCTGCCGGCGAGGATTCAGACGGCTTTCGCGATCAGTACTTCCTTCAACGCTATCACCTCTCTCCGTCGGTCGCGTGGCAGGCGACGCCCGACACCCGGATTCTGGTTCAATTCGATTACCTGAACGACCTCCGTCTCGACGACCTAGGAATTCCGGCACTGGTCGGGCCTCCCGGCTCAGGCTTTTTCGGCGTGGTTCCGAACGTCCCCATTGGCTCCTACTACGGGTCGCCCGACTCCTTCGATCACGACTACGTGCATGCCGCCGTGGATACCGCGACCGTTACTCTCGACCATCAATTCATCCCCAACCTTACCCTCCACGACGTTTTCCGCGGTGAGCACTACACCCTCGACCGCAACAACATGCTTCCGACCGGGGTTTTTATTCCTAGCGGAGGGGCCTACACGGGGGACCTCGACAGCGTCTGGGTCAAACGCTCGCAGCGCCATATCCTGCGTTTTGAGAACGACCTTTTCAACCAGCTTGAAACGTCATGGAAGCTCCGTACTGCCGGCATCGATCACACGGTCCTGGCGGGCTTGGAGGTGGGACGCCAGAGCGCGGACTCAAACTCAAAGCAGTACAACGCCCCGGCGGTTGCCCTGGTCGATCCCGTCCTGACGGACGTGCCCGCGGGCACGAATCCCGCCTCCTTCACCTTTACAGCGGCGCGGGCTGATTCGGCCGGATTGTACCTGCAAGACCAGCTCTCGTTCTCCGAAGCGTGGAAGGCTCTCGTGGGGGTTCGCGCCGATTACTACGAAGTCACCCAGCAAAACAAACTGGCTCCGTTCAATCAGCTGGAGAGCCTCAATCGCACCGTCAGTCCCCGTGTGGGCGTCGTTTACGAGCCCAACCACGACCTCTCCCTTTATGCGACTGTCAGCCAATCCTTCTCTCCCGCTGCCGGCGATGGCATATCCACAGCGGCCACGACCGCGGCCCTCGCGCCCCTCAAGGCGACCAACTTCGAGATCGGCGCCAAGAAATCCCTCCTCGGCGATTCGCTAAGTGCCACCGTCGCCTTCTTTCAGCTGACGCGAGACATCACGGAGACAAACGCGGTCACCAACCTGACGACCACGGCCGGTGCCCAGCGCAATCGGGGCATGGATCTCGTCCTCGCCGGCCGGCTCACCGCCCTGTGGTCCGTGTCCGCAAGCTACGAGCTACTCGATCCGTTCATCGTCAATGGCGGCCTGGATAGTGGCGGTATCCTCCTAAACGGGAAGCTGCCGGCTCTCGTTCCGCGAAATAGTGCGAGCATTTATACGACCTTTGATCTCGGTCACGGCTTTGGCGTGGGCGGAGGGACCGTATCCAAGGGCGGCCGGTACACCTCCAGCGATGACTCGGTGTCGCTGCCGGCGTTCACGGTAGTGAATGCCGTCGTCTACTACCGCCATGGCCGCTGGGAGGCTCGGCTAAACGCCAACAATCTTCTCAACCACCGCTACTGGATCACGGCGGGCGAGGGCACGGACTACACCGGACAAACGGTGATGCCCGGAGCCCCGATCAACTTGTCCGGCTCTCTCGTCTGGCATTTCTGAGACGCTTCCGAGGAAATCGATTAATTAAGCAACCATTCCAGTCACTCACGGATCATCCCCGGCCACGAGCAACGGCCGGAGGCCTCATGTGATTTCGGGTAATCACAGGTCTTCAGATTGCACGATTCAGGAGTAGACCCATCGACACGACATCTTGCTGAATCTGCTGGCGAAGGAGGCGGATGTCACTGGTTTCACCGGCAGTCACCGGTCCATGAACGAAGTGGGCGGCGCGAACGGGAGCGGCGGCGTCCTCATTTCCGAAGTGTTGCCGAAGGCACGCTGCAGCATCCTGAAAGGCGAGATTTCCGGCGGTTCCTTCGGCGTGAAATGCGGCGACGGCGGCCCCGGTGCCTCCATCATAGTGGAGCAAGGTATAGAGCAGATCAAATGCATCCTTTGGCGCCTGTCGGCTCGCGAATGCTCGCAGTTTCATGACCAGGAAAGGTCCGACCTCACAGATTCGGATCGGGAGGCTTTGGTCCGCGCCGAAAAGATCCTTGCCGTTGACCACCTGCGAGCGTGCGGTCGCAAGCGCACGGTCTATCCCCGGCAGAATGTTGGCGGGGACATCGTCAACCACCACCACGCCCTTTGTTCCCGGGGGCCGTTCGACAAGGAAATCCAGATAGAGGGTGAAGGGTCCGACCACGCGCTCGAAGCGGCTCTCAAAGTCCTTGCTGGGACGAAATCCCTGGGCCTGGAGATCGGCGCTGAGACTCCCGTATTGGCCTGAAGAAGCACCCAGCGCGATGCCGATGTCCACGTCCAAGGTAGCGGGACGGGGCAACCGCGTGCCCGATCCGGGATCGCGACAGATAAAATGCGGCACCAGGCCGCCGACCACGACCAGTTCATCTGAGAACCGCTGAATACCGGCCCAAACGGTTAGGAGCGCTGGGATGGAGAGGGCGATGCCCTTCGGATCATACTCTGCATACGAGGCAAATTTCATGGCCGACAGAATCCTTCCCACTTCCGCAGCGCTTGGGCCTGATCCGGGCCGCGTAAGCCTGTATTAAGGAGATCGATATAAATTTGGGCATCCGTCGCAAGCGGCAACGTCTCGACAGTCTGTCTCTCCAAAAAGACCCCCTCGTCCGTCGGAATATAAAACCAAACCCGACCGGCATCGTTCACGGGACGCAAACCAAGCTTCTCAAGCACGTCCGATCCCGGGAGGCGGGAGACGTAAAGGGAAACGACGGGCGGCTCCGTGTAAGGATGCCGGAGCCAGGCTGCGGTCCACTGGGTGAACGTGAACAGGGGGGCATCGGGCGAATGAACCAGGGCATTGCGAAGGGAGCGGGCAAGGTTCAGCGGTTCGGCAGTCAAGGCCGTGTACCGGTGTGTGCTGACGCGCCGGGGAAAATCATCGGCTTCCGCCCACGCGTCCAAGAGGAGCGAAGTTGTTGTCACATAAAAACGGCGGGCATCCACTTTCTTCAGCAGACCTTGTCGAAGAAGATGGGTCGTAATTCTTGAAACGAGACCGGAACTGGCCCCACTCCGTTTCACCAGTTCGGCTTGGGTCCAAGGGCGCTGGGGATCAGTCAGAAGCGTGCGAACGATCCGGACGCTTTTGCCGACAAAGATGTTTCGCGGTTCAAGTTCGAAGCGAAAATCACGGCCCGGTAGTGCACGCCGGTCGATCAGTAGCCCAGGCCCCCGGAGATAGAGGCGACCATTGAGATCGGCGGCGCTTAGGCGCGCCTTCTTGCAGACCTCCACGAGGGATGCGGTCAAACGGGGCACGACGAGTAGGTTAGCCGGTTTGGAATGGGCCGCCAAACGCGCGATTTCTTCCGTGGTTGGTGCTACCGAGTACTGGGGCTTGAAACGATGGGTGTGGCCGTCAAAACTCAGGCTTAGCTCGGAGAGCTCGCCCTTTCCGGTCAATGGGTGGCTATCCCAAGATATTTCATGCTCTTGGTCAATGAGTTGAGAAAATTGCTGCACCAATTCCGCTTGGTAGCGGATGGGAGTTTTGTTACTAGAAATCATTTTTTTATCGATCAGTAAGAAAACGTATATAGGTATAAATTACAAGTCTTTTAACTCTGAAGCCTCTTCTTACTGAACAGTGAAATGATAACCCAAGGTAAGAAGTTTTGGCGAACCCCAGAGGCCTCGATCAATCGGAAACAAAGCCTTGTTTCCCATTTTCGGTTGACACCCCACCCCTTACGCGAAGCGCAAGGTTTGGCATCAGCATCCAACCGTTCATGTCATATCCCTAACGGGCGACCTACGGCGCAATGGTCCACCGTCCCCAATTCTCGTTGGACGCCTTCATCGGGACCACGGCAGCAACTACCCCAATCGTGAATGATTTCAATTGAGCGTAGAGATTACCGTCACGGCCCTTATAAAGCACAATTGAGTTCGATTGGTCCGCGGCGGCTGCCAAGTTGCCACCCGCATCAAGTTCATGCACCTTGGGTAGACTGAGCGCGCCTGTCGTTCGGTCGATCTTGATGGGCTCCGTTTTGGAGGCGATCACACGTCCGCCCACCAACGCAACAATTTCCAACCGATCTTGCCCGTGCTGGATTAGCTGAACTTGTTCGGCCGCGACAGGCGGCTTGATTTCAGGGAAAAGGAGGCGCGCGAGACGGCCGCGGTCGATATGATTCGGGTGGCCGGAAAACTCGTGCGTATATTCTCCCCAATCCCGATAGCTTCCAGATACGGATGGGGTCGGGTTCGGAGACTGAAGTGCAGCGAGCCACGATGGAGGCAAGTCAAAGCGGGAAGTGCGATCATGGGATTCCAGGCACCCGGGGAGAAACATGCTGAACCCCAAGATGCAGAGAACGTGAACAGAAGGGCAACGAAGCACAGGCGAAAAAATCCGAGGCAGTATCGTGTCGGCGCGAGGAAAGGTTGCGAGTCCCTTCCCATAATTGCAACCCCGGTGGTCCGGGAGAAACCTTGCGCTTTGCGTAAGGGGTGGGGTGTCTCCGTAAATTGGGAAACAACGCTTTGTTTCCCGAGCAGCCGGGTCTCCGACGTTTTCAGCCTCAGATACCTGCCAAGACTTTGGCCGCCTGTGCCACACTGTGGGCTCGGCGATGATGGGCGTAAACCCGCATGAGGAGCGCGCCGCCGTCGGCGTGGCCGAGCCAGGCGGCGACGGTAGGGATGTCCACGCCGGCCTCGACGGCCGAGGTGGCAAAAGCGTCGCGGAGGTCGTGGTGGGTTAGGCGCTCAACGCCCAGCTTCTTGCAAGCCCGGGTGAGGGACTTTGCGGCCTCGCCGACGGCCAGAACCGGCCTCTTGGGGTCCAGAGATCCGTCAGCAACTTTCGGGACACTTGGAGAGGAAATCTGCGCCAAATGGAGGCGCTCTAGGAGGGCTTTGGCTGCCGGAATCAACGGAACCTCGCGGTCGGCAGCCTCGGTCTTGCTCCCGCAAACCCGCAGGATACCCCGCTTGAAATCCACGGCACCCCAGGTCACAGCCTGGGCCTCGCTCAACCGGCAACCGGTGTAGGCAAGAAATCGGCAAAAGTCCGCCGCGCTGCGAGACATTCTGCCGCCACCCCGTTCGATTTCAGAAAAGATTTCCGCGAGCTTAGTTGCCTCGGGAAGGTGGGGCTTACGGGGCGTATTCTTGAGCTTGAGGCCGCGGGGATAAAGGGGGTTGCCGGCTAGTTGGCCGCGCTCCACGGCGATGTCCAGCATACGTCGGAGGGCGTCGATGCACTTGTTGATGAGAGACGGGGACGACCCGTTGTTCATTGGTTTCTTGGCGGTCGAACCCGGGGGACGGTGCCCGGTACCGTCGCGGCTTAGGCGATTCCGCCATTCTAGCACTGCCTGACGGGTGAGCTGTCGGGGCGACAGACCCTCAAAGCCCGGCCAAGTCTTGATAATGGCATCGATCTCCTCGCCAAGCCGCCGACGGGTGTCGGGCCTAATGTCCACGCGGTCATCGACCCGCTGCCGGTAAAGCGCAACCAAGGCACCCATGGAGGCATCCCCGGCGGTCACGTCGGCCGCCGTTTGCCGCAGCCGCTCGATCTTGGCCCGCTCATCGGCCAGCCGGATTTTGGCGACTGTCCAGACATCGGTCTCCAGGTTAACCCACTTTTGCTTGCCGCTCAGGGTGAATCTACCGTAATACCTTCCGCTCGCGGTGTTCCTTAACAGGTTTGGTTCTCTCGTGGTGTCCCACAATTGTTTGCTGGCGGCCATTTTCGTGACATGTAGAAAATGACTGTAGAAAACAGCCAAGGAAACCCGAAAGACTCACGCAAGTTACTGATAGCCAATCTTTGGACGCTTAGCTCAGTTGGTTAGAGCACGTGCTTCACACGCACGGGGTCACAGGTTCGAGTCCTGTAGCGTCCACCATCTAAATCACATAAGGATCAGAGAGTTGCCGATTATTTCGCGGCAACTTCGCTTTTTGGCATTCCACGGGTTTTCAGGGTTTTTGAGCGGTTTTCCGGGGGTTTTGGTTCCTTTTGGTTCCTTTGGGTTCTTCTCTTTTCGAATCAATTTCTAGCGGGTTTTTGGATCGAAGCAAACGCCTCAGTGCCCGCCGGCCGTTTTTAGCCACTTTCGTTTCATTGGCACCGTAGAGGGCCTTTACGATCACATCTTCCAGTTGATCCCTTTCCTTTGGGTCAGCCGCTGCAAGCGTCCGCGCCGCTAGTCTTTCGAGCGCCTCGGGCGACGCGAGCATGATGAACGCAGCTGACCGACGCCTGACGAGTTCGACGGTTACACCCGACGCCGTCAGCATGCCTTCAACCCGTTCGGCATTGAGCAGCCTGCCTCTGGGTAACGAAGCGGTTTCCAGACTGAGTTCCAAAAGCGCCTCCTCGACTTCAGATTTTAACACGAACGGGCCACCACGTCGGTGAAGGGCGTGAACATTCATGGCTGCCAGGATCGGCAGTTTTAGCGAATCGGATGGGTTCATCAGTTTCGGCGATTGGTCAGAGCCACAATACCTTGTCCTGCAGGACCTCCTTGTAAGCCATGAGAACGTCGAAGGGCGGTTGCTTGAAGGGATCGCCGTACCAACCCCTAAAGTATGCGCGGTTGTAAAGCCGGCCTTCAAAGCTGCCGATCTCGGCATCCAAAAGCTCAATTGGCGGATTGGCCACGAGCTCTGCAGCTGCATCGTGGCGGGCTACGATCTCCAGGCCCGTTTTTGCCGGCATAGTCTCGATCTTGGCGACTTGGGCTAATGCGTCGAGCAGGTCATTTTCCGCATTATGATCATCGGAACTTAACATAGAATTGTTGTTCGAGGTTTGAGAGGTGAGTTGGGTCAAATAGATTTCAAAAGGCCTTTCTGGGTTTTTTCACCCGCGGCTTCTTCGGCGGGAGGTAGACCTCCAGGAACGCTGCCTGCTCGGCGTTCAGGTGCTTCTTCCAGAACCTCTGGGTATCTGGCCAGGGGATGAACCGGGGGTCGAACGTGAGGCCGAGCTTCAGGATCTCCCAGGTGAAAAGGGCCCATGCGTCGCGGGTGAAGGCCTTCATGCGGGCGGCCTCCTCCGGGTACTTCCCGAGGACGGCGTACATCATCTCGAGGTTGCTGCCCTTCGGGTTCAGGACCTCGCAGAAGATCTCGTTTGTCACGAGCGGCTTCACGACCGCCATGACCTCGTGGAGGGTGTCGGGCCCGTGGAAGGGCATGAACGGGGCGATGGCCACGTAGGTCGGGATCCCGGCGTCCCGGGCCTTCTGGAGCATCTGGACGCGCCGTGAGGGGGACGGGGCGCGCGGCTCGAGCGTGCGGGCGAGCGCGTCGTCCAGGTACGGCAGGGAGGTGCCGAGCAGGACCTGGCCCGGGTGCGCGGTGATGATGTCGAAGTCCCGCTCGACCATGCCGGACCGGGTCTGGAGGCGTACCTTGTGGCCGGCTTCAAGGATGAGCTGCAGGCACTGGCGGGTGAGTTTATGTTTCGCTTCGGACTGGGTGTACGGATCCGTGAGGAAGGACATGAGAACCCAGCCGTTGCCCCAGTCAGTGACCTTCGCTTTGTCCGGGGTGAACTTCTTCAGCTGCTTTTCCAGGGCCTCGACGATCCCGAACTTTGGCAGGAGATATTCGCCCCATTCCTCCTGTGCGTGGTGGTCGTTCTTGAATTTCACCCCGGGCATCGCCGGGCAGTAGCAATGTCGGCACGCGTGTTCGCAGCCGATGTAACAATTTATTACCCAGTCACCAAGTCGCTTCTTCCAGAGACCAGAAACGCTAATGGCAGTTGTGGATTTAGGAGCAGTGGCTGCGGTTGACTTGGAAACTGAGGACTCAGTGGAATCCCGGACGACGTGCAGGAGTATCTGTTCAACTGACATGGTGGTGATGGCGTTTGACGGAACCCGGCGCTCGCGTCATTTGGGCGGTTTGCGCGGTGCCACCGGGAAAGGGCTCGCGCTCGGGAGCCTTAAGCGGCTCCCGAATTTCGGGCCCCTGAATTCACGGACTCTAAGAGTTCGTGAAATCCAACTTCATTTAAGGTCCAACGGGTCCCGAGACCACCTCATGCTTTCCAGGCCGATTGGCCACCAGAGGTACAGCCTGGCATAAACGCCATGCGGATCAGTCCTCGCAGCACAGCGTTTTGTTTCGCTGTCGCTCGTGACAGGACATTCAAACGGTACAATTTGGGATAATCCAAATTCCTTTTTTGCAAAAAAGGTATTATTTACCGCATCAGGTTTCCATATAGGCCCTTACAAAAGCGGTAATCTGCTAGAATAACCCTATAAACTCCAAATCGAACCCGTCCATACGCCACACCACTCCAGACCGCATCCGATAAACCGCTTTCACTCCCTGCTGGTAACCAAACAGGAATTGCAAACTCACACACAGATAGCACATTCATTCCCCGTTCACCCGCGACATTGCTTGAGTGGGCCGCGGCAGGAAAGATTCCAGCGAAGAAGCTCCCGCCAAAAAAGGCGGGCGGAGCCCATCAATGGATGTTTGATTTGCCCGAGGTCATGCGCGAAGTGGATGGCTATCGCAACAGTTTCTGAAGCGGGTATTACCTGACGACACGCAAACCATGAATGTCTTCGAACAGAAGATCGCCGATGCTCAGGAGCATTCGCTGTGGCCGCTAGCGTTTGCCTGCGCCTACTGTATCTCTTACGAAAATGGCCAAGAGCTTAACGCCATTCTCATCCTTCGAGTTCTGGAAGCTCACTTTGACCCCCCTTATGCCCCAACCGCGGAACTCGACAGACTCGGTATGCCAATCGCCGCAAATGCCGATTCATTCACGTGTGATATGAATCCGGAGAAGGAACCATAGATGCAGCTTTCACTGTCGCCATGGGATAATGGCGATTTCCGAATCGGTGATTTGAAAATCAGCGGAGTTCCCCGATTCGTAACCCGAACCCTCTAACCCCCGCATGTCATTTGAACACTTCAGCTGAAGCTCTCCACTGCAAATGGTGCGCAAGGGAAGTCGCGCTTGTGGCGGCACACATCATACCGAGGGCTTTCATTAAGCCGCTCATGAAAGGCCAGCTTAAACAAGTGGTAATCGAACTATCTCCTGAGGATCCCTATCACAAGAGGGAGCTACAATCCGGAATCTTTGACAGGGGAATACTTTGTGGTGATTGCGACCGTGCCCTGGGAGAACTCGACGCCTTCGGAGTAAAGTACCTCCGGAAGCAACCAGACATAAAGAACCTCGGATTCCATAATCTGGCCTACGACCTCGGCATCACCGACATATCACAGCTAAAGCGGTTCTTCCTGTCCATAATGTGGCGGGCGAGCGTCACATCTCAGAAGTTTTTCCAAACTGCCAAGCTCGAGAAAGAACAGGAGCTAGAAATCCAAAATTTAATCGAGAGCGAAGACACAATTCCGGCCAAGCGATTTGAATGCCTTATTTTTTACTATTTCGACGCACCAATTAAAGGAGGTTTCAGTCCGCCCTGGATTTGCGAATTCGAGGGAATTAAGACTTACAACCTGTACTTACCTTTCTACACGATCCGGATTCGCATTGACCCAAAGTCGTGGCCGGAAGGCCTCTCAAAGGTCAGCTTGGGACAGGTGCCGCGATTGCAGTGTCTGCGTTTCCCGTTTTCGCAGAGTCTTGAGGAGCAAATGCAAAATAAAGTAATCAGTGGTTCACTACGCCGCGAATTTGGTCGAAGGAAGTGATTGGTCTTTCGACAGGTACGGACGTCGACCTTGTTTCGAAACCGGTCCTTTTAGAGACAAGCTGCGGTCATATGACATTTGACCCGGGAAGCAGCGCCATATTGAAACGCGAATTCACGGCACATCGTAGACTTCTGCAAGAGACACGCCCGTGTCACCACTAACGCCGGAGACTTTAGCTGTGTAGGCTCCAGGGGGGAGCGTCACGAGGATCGCCGAGTCGTTGCTTGAGAGATTGCTCCACGTGAATGCCCCCACATTGCCCGCCGCGGCAGCAACGGCGGGATTGCCTCCCCATCCGGCATTGCTGGCGATCACTGTACTGGCGCTGTAGAGTTGGAGCTGCGGATCGGGAAGGACGCCAGTGACGCCCAAAGGGGTCAGGGCGGGCCCGGATGCCCGGATAAGGACTGTTTTCGCCGTGGAGCCGCCGATAACAAAGCCGGCAATGAGGACATTGCCACCCGTGCCCACAAAGGCCCGGGCGGAGATGTCCGCCAGTCGCGGTTTGGATGAATTCCACGTACCGGAAGGAGTCGCATCGTAGACCTCGGCCAGTGCCACCCCCCTGTCTCCGCTCGCCCCGGAAGTGATCGCGGTGTAGGGGCCGGGGTTCTGGGTCTCTAGGAGTGCCGAATCCTTGCCAGCGGGATTCGTCCAAGCGAATGCGCCAACCGCACTAGCGATCGAAGCAATCTGTGGTTCGCCGCCCCAGCCGGCATTGCTGGCGATCACCGTGCTGCCGCTATAAAGCTGGAGTTGCGGGTCGGGAAGGACGCCGCTGACGCCCAAGGGGATGAGAGCGGGGCCGGAGGAGCGAAGAAGCACAGGCAATGGGACGGAGCCTTCGATGACATATCCAGCAATGAGAATATTGGCACCCGTGCCCACGAGGGCCCGTGCAGAAATGTTGATAAGCCGGCCCGGCGTCGAAGTGTTCACCACCGTGAGGGTGGCCTCATTGGTAGTTACGCTTCCCGCGCTATTTGTCGCCGTGCAGGTGTAGGTTCCAGCGTGAGCCGAGGCGCCACTGAGATAAAGCGTGGAAGTCGAGGATCCGGACGTACCACCCCCATCTGCGAGGGCTGCGCCGTTGGAAAACCACTGATAGGTCGTCGTCGGGGTACCGCCAGGTACGAACGTGAACACCACGCTTTGGCCAGAATTGATCGTCTGGCTCACAGGCTGCGTTGTTATTTTCGGAGAGCCTGGTGCGGGCGGCAGCGTCAGGAAGCAGTACGCTGTAATGGCGCTAACAAGGGGCGAGTCGGCCTGCACCGAAGTCGCCTCTTGGCCATCATCGGCCCAAGCATACAAAATGTGAAAACCGGGTTGAAGGGATGACACCGAGCCGCTGAACGATGAACCGCTGTTTGTGGCCTGTGTCCACGGTTCCTGCCAGGTGTCTATCTGGAAAAAGATATTTTGGGGCGACGGGGCGTTCGGACTGAATGAACTCTGAGCATTGAACATAAAGCTAGGCGTTGCGCTGGAGGCTTGGTTCCCAGCCAGGGAGGTAATACCCACGCTCAGCGGCACGGATTGTACCTGCTGTTCAGTGATAACCGTTACGGTGGTTCCGTTGTAGTTCGTTTCTACGGTTCCGTAATTGGCAACGTAGATCTGGTTCGTCACTGGGTTCACCGCAACGCCAATTGGACCGTTTCCTGCAGAAACGGTAGCGATAATGTCATCGGTCACGCCGTCGAGCACCGTGACGCCCCCGGTGCTGTTGGTGATGTTGCTTGGGATGTAAATCTTGTTCGTTACAGGATTTACCGCTATGCTATTGGGAAATCCGGGGAGATTGAGGGGCGTAACTACATTCGTGGAACCGTCGATCACCATCGCGACGCCGTCCAAGCCCGAGATGTAGATTTTGTTCGTCACAATATTCACTGCGATAATAGAAAAGCCAAATCCCCCCGTACCGGGCGTCGAGGGAATGGTGATGTTGGTAGCCGCGTTTGTGGCCCCGTCGATCACCGTGACATAATCACTATTGAAGTTAGTGACATAGATCTTGTTTGTAACCGGGTTTACCGCGAGGCCTTCGGGATTCATACCCACCGAAACAGTGGCGATTATCGCATTTGTATCCCCTTCGATTACCGTCACCGTGTTCCCGCCGGTGCCGGTGACAACGTTACCATAATCTGAGACATAAATCCTGTTCGTCACCGGGTTTATCCCAAGCCCACCTTGGGCGGTGCCGTTTCCCGGGTTCACGTTTGCGATGATGGCATTCGTAACGCCGTCGATCACCGTCAAGTAGCTGCCAGTAGTAGGGCTGTTGTCCGCTGTTACGTAGATCTTGTTCGTGACCGGGTTCACGGCGATGTCATTTGGATCGGCAGTCGGAAGAGCGACCGTGCTGGTCGAATTCGTCGCCCCGTCGATCACCGTCACGTTGGCGCTGTCATCAATTTCGTAGATCTTGTTCGTCACCGGATTAACGACGATTTCGTGACAAACGGGCCCTACCGCGACGGAAGTGGTCGCATCTGTTGCACTGTCAATCACCGTCACGTTGTTGCTGCCTTGGTTTCCCACATAAACCTTGTTCGTCACCGGGTTTACCGCGACGGCGTAAGGGGTGGTGCCCACCGTTACGGCGACGGTCGCATTCGATGCCCCATCGAGCACAGCTACGTTGGAGCTGCCGGTGTTCGCCACAAAAACCCTATTCGTCACCGGATTTATCGCGATGGCTGCTGGAGCAGTCGCGGGGACAGTCGTGGTCGTATTCGTCTCCCCGTCGATGACCGTTATGTTGGAGCTCCCATTGTTTGCGACGTAGACCTGATTCGTCACCGGGTTCACCGCGACGGCATAGGGTTCGGTCCCCGCCGCGACGGTGGTTGTGGAATTCGTCGCCCCGTCGATCACGGTCAAATTGGCGCTGTTGCTATTCGCGACGTATATCTGGTTCGTGACCGTATCCACCGCGATGGCAAAAGGATTATTTCCCGCCGGCACGGTGGTCGTGGCATTCGAGACCCCGTTAATCACTGTCACGTTCGCACTGTGTTCGTTTGCGACGTAGATTTGGTTAGTCACAGGGTTGACCGAAATCGCATAGGGACCGGTTCCCACGGCTACGGAGGTTGTGGCATTCGTCGCCCCATCGATCACCGTCACGTTGTTGCTGCCACTGTTTGCGACATAAATTTGGTTTGTCACCGGGTTCACCGCGATGCCTGCGGGAGTGGATCCAACTGCGACTGTGGTTGTGGCGTACGTCGTCCCGTCGATCACCGTCACATTGTTGCTGCCAATGTTTGCAACGTAGATCCGGTTCGTCACTGGGTTCACCGCGATGGCTGCAGGATAGATCCCTGCAGCGACAGCGGTCGTGGCTTTCGTCGCGCCGTCGATCACCGTCACGTTGTTGCTGCCACTGTTTGCGACGTAAATCTGGTTGCGCTCGGGATTGATCGCGATGGCTGTGGGTTTGGTTCCAGCAGCTATCGTGGTGATAGCGTTTGTGGTTCCGTTTATGACCGTCAATTCCGCGCTGCCACTGTTTGCGACGTAAATTTCGTTCGTCGCGGGATTTGTAACGATCGCAGTAGGATTGTTTCCTACAGCGACGGTGGTAATCAGATTTTGCGCTTTTGCCGGCAACCCGGAGAATACTGCGACCACCAGAAAGGCCAGCGCAGTTCCGGCTCCTCCATGAAACGACCTCATGACGAAAACGGAAGGATGTAGATTTCGATCAGAGCGGTGCCTCCACCGGCACCGACAGTACTATCGCTAGCCTGTACCGTGTAGGCGCCCGGAGGCAGCATCCCGAAAAAGACCTGGTCGTTCGAATTGGTATTGAGCGGGAATGCCCCTGCGATGCCGAAGATCCACTTCATCGCCTGAGCGTCAAACTGGGCAGGGGAAGGGTAAGCGGCGATCGGTGAAGTTCCGCTCGAGCCTAGCGACAGGTTGGGCTCAAATGATGAAAAAGTTGCCAAGGACCAATTCTGTCCGAACGCCAACGCAGCTCCGGAACTCGAGAACAGCTCAAGCTTCGGGTTGTTCGAGACCGGGGTGACCCCGAAATTCGCAAGAGAGGGGCCGACTACTCGGATGAGCACGAGCCGCGGCGAACTCCCTTCTATCACAAACCCCGTCGTTGAAATGTCGCCGACCCTTAGTGCGACCCGGTTGCTGGCATTGCTGAGAAACGTGTTCGGGGAAGACAGGAAAAAGGTAAAGCCGAGAGTAATTCCACTGCCTGAGGTGTCGCTTTGGTAATCTAGCGTCTCGCTCATTGCAGTCGCGAGGAGGCCCGGAGCGTTAAGATTCAGCGTCGCCTCGTTTGGGTTTCCGGGCGCGAGTTCATAGGTGTACGTTCCCGACGAGGACGGCGCAAACTGGAGTGATATAGTGGATGGCCATCCCGTGCTGCATTGCGATAGCAGCTCGCAGGTCCCATTGGGAG
>Ga0302265_1000734_pt1 | contig 21082 bp, 30 predicted proteins | sample III_Bog_E1_1_FD_194556 | JGI IMG/M metagenome (GOLD analysis project Ga0302265, IMG submission 194556) | Peat permafrost microbial communities from Stordalen Mire near Abisko, Sweden - III_Bog_E1_1 | ecosystem: Environmental > Terrestrial > Soil > Wetlands > Peat | place: Sweden: Abisko...
AACCTGATCCGGCACAATGGAAGATGTTCTCCAATCGTTCGTCACCATGTGAAAGACATTCTGTGTTGCGGGATACAGCCCCGCTGGAGCTGCTCCCGAATAGTATTCAACCTGAGAATAAACAAAGATTGATTGAACCGTTAACAGTAGTCAGCACCGGAGAACCATTACTCTTCAACGATCCCGTACCACTCGTAATCACATTCAGGCTAGTATTCACCGGCTGCGTTATCGTCTGCGTTGCCATTGGGTCGGTCTTTACCAAATCGGTGGGGACCCCCAGAATCCACCCGCTGACGCTGCAGACGTAAGATGTGTTCGGAGTCGATGCCGTATTCAAGTACGGTTGCCCATAGTTGGCTGTTGTGCAGGCCACTGGGATTGAAGTAGGAAGCCCAGCACCAGTGATGGCGGGCCACTTGATCTGCGTGGCCGGGTTAATCTGTTGTTGCGCAAAAGTCTGTGCAGCAAGCAGAAGCAGCAGTGGTCCGATGAGTCTCTTCATGCTTTCTCCTATCCTAGTGAACCCTACGCGCTGTCATGCCGCTAATTCTCCGTGTATGCGTGAGATTAGAAGCTCCAGATGCACCCTGCCGTGGTCTTTGATAGCTGTGTGACGATAAGATTTGTGACGTGCGGCCCAGTCGGAAGAGTCACAGCACTGGCCGATCCGTTAATCGTTTGCCCGCTCACACCTTCGACTACTGTTACAGCGTTGCTGTTGGTGACGTTGATTGTATAAGTCGCTCCACCCTGTAGCCCATAGCATGTCGGCATGGTGATCGCCGTGTTGGTGGCAGGAGTGACCAAATTGAATACTTGGCTATTGAGCAGCGTTGCAGTTGTTGCAGTTATTAGGTTCGGATTTCCTGCGTTCTGGCCACCCAAGTAATTCATCTCTGCAACAGCCTCAGCATTCATTGCATTCTGACCGGTCTGATTGGGATGCGTGCCGTCAGACAGAAAATCTGAGCCAGAATATGCGCCATCGGCACCTAACAACGGGTTAGATGAAAATACAACTTCCCCCGCAGCCCCCCATGCTTTCCAGTTATCCGCTACGATAGCATCCCAACTATTTTTAAGGCTATCCATCGTAGGGTTCCCTGTTGCATTACTATTCCCAGTTCGCGAAATCATGTCTGCGACTAAAACTTTGCATCCGGCATTCGTATACTTAGATATAACCCCCGCCATGTTGGATTGGATGTTGGCAATGGTCCCGTAAGATCCATAGTATAGATCGTTAGTGGCGGCATCCAATATCAACCAAACTGGACCGTAATCCCCTTTGCAGTAAGTAGCCATGCGATCTGGCTCCATCGCAGCTATCTGCCAAAGTGTTATTCCGACTACGCCAAGTATTCGAGTAGTGTATACTGGCTGTCCGGCGTCCAGCGAAAAGGATGTGCAGTAGGGAGTGGTTACGCCAAGACCATAGGTTATCGAATCACCAACACAATTAATCGTTGGGACTGCCTGACGAATGTTAATTGGGGAAATCTGTATACCTCGCGCAAGGGCGTCGGACCGAAGTATGCTATCAACCGCCTGAGCTTGGCTAGGCGTAAGCTGCTGAGAAAACAAGGTAGCTCTCGGCAACATCCCAAACAGGCTGTTGTTTGCAAAAACCCCCGAATTTACTGAGCCTAGATAAAAATTACCTCCCGCTGGTGCATAACCTCCATCCGTTGTCTGGTTTGTGTATCCTGTTTCTTGGCCGTCAATGTAAATATGGGTCAGCCCGGTTCCAACACCCGATCCAATAGTTACAATCGCTGTGTGAAATCCGCTAGTTGAATTAACGCCTTGCGTCCCATTAGCATTATTGGCATAGATTCCTATGCCAAACGACCCAGAGGCAGACCCACCTCCAACAGGGTGCAACCAATTTAGGATATTAAATCCACTCCCAACATTCGAACTCGTCAGAAATGTCCCGAAGGCTGGGAATGCTATTCCTCCAGAAATAGTCGGAGGAATGTTGTCATAAAAACTAAACGCAAACGACTGTGCTGCATTGACTGCAGACGGCAATAACACTCCGTCTCCTCGTGTGTTGTCATAGACTCCGGTAGTTAGGTTGGTATTGAAACTCAATCCCTGCGGAGTTACCGTAGGAAGTGTTGCACTGCCACCGCCGAGCGTACCGTCATATCCATTTCCGCTACTGTCTATCAATGTCGTACCAACCACGTTGCGCGTGTCATAGTCTGCTAGTGGTTGGTACGGCCAGTTGAACGTCCCCGTAATAGTTTCCGGAGTTAGTACCTTGCTGGGGTTCTCAACGTATACCTGCCCCGGTGTCGGCGCGGTCGCAGAGACGGGATTGCCCTGAAGCGAGGTCGCGTTGCCACCACTGCCACTTCCCGGATTGCATGGCTGCCACGGTCCTCCTGATGTCGCTTGGCAGTATAGTCCTATCGCGGGTGGAGTAAAAGAAAGAGATCCAAAACCTCCAGAAGAAGTCCACGGGTTCCATGTGCCAGCCGACAGAGATAAGTAAGCGGCCATTGGCACAGGCTTCTGCGCCCCAACCGTCAGCGTCAACGCGAGAATTGAAAGCAGTAAGCAAACTTTTTTCATGGCTTCCTCTCAGTCATCCCCTCTTCGCCGCGTCAGTGGCCCATCGCCACCATAGTACGACGGCACACAGCAATTACCCCTGTTCTCGTTCGCCGGAACACTCTCGTCAACAAAGCTCGACTTGTGCTTCATCGCGTCGCAGGACAGGCGCGCGTTATCCTCCGGCGAAGCGATCTCCACCTTCGGGACATACTGCCCATACTTGCCGGGGACGATCGAAGGAACGTACTCCTCCGTGTACCGCTTCGCCAAGCGCGACTGGTCAATGAACCTGCCCTGATTCATCGACTTCGAGTTGACGCTGATTTTGTGGTCGCCGCGCTCCACCTGCCGAAAGGTTCCTAAACCGTCAGTGCTCATTGCTGTACCCCCGAAAATTTTCTCTGGTAGCGATCTCCCACCGTGTATGCCTGCTGCTGCTTCGGCCTGTCCCAGTTCGCCCGATCCATGTTCGTCGGGATGTGGTTGAAGTGGAACCGGCTCTCTGCCTCTTCCAGTTGCCGCCTACTGGTCACGCGAACTTTCTCGCCGCGCTCGTCGTAGATATGCTCCAAGGTGAGCGACCCATCGTTGTGGAACGGGTTGTCGGGGTCAGCGATAACAGTATCCCGCGAGCAGCCGCAGTCCACGCCCAGCCACTTCCCCGCGCTGAAGCGTGTACGAAAAACCGGGACTCCACAACTACCACAGGCTTGACTCATAACTCGTATCCTCCTCCACTTCCTCCAGCCGCGCAAAGATGGGTCGCATTGAACAGTGCGCCTCCACTCTGGTAGTATGGCATATCCTCTCCCATCTTTGTGACTTCAGTACGATAGAGATTTTCGTCGGCGTTGGCCATGCGAAGGATTTCTCCCTCGTAATCTTGGCGCTTAATCCTCGACTCGGCTGGATCGTAGTACCTATTATTCTTGGGGCCTCCGATGACTAGCGCGTCTGCAATTACGTCTTTAATAATTACATCTGCGCGAAAATACGGAGGGAAGGGATCAGAGTCGTTTACCAAGTTGAATGGTTGGATATATGCTTGGAACGGAAACGCTTGCTGAATCCACGAAGCGGGATAAAGCTCTTGGAGATACGAACCGTCCTGCGCAAGAGGCATCCCTGCGGATATATAGGGGAAGTTCTGGTTGGATCTCCAGGCGTCCAGGGTGTTGAGTCCGTCTTGCGTCCAGTGCAGATCAAACTTGTAACCAAGTTGGGTGTTAATCATGGTCTTCAAGTATTTGACGTTAGGCCCGAAGTTGAAATAATACTGAACAATGAAATACCCCGATGTAACCGAAGGGCTGCCCCAAGGCAATTCGAGTGTCAACGTCTGCGGCGTTGCTGTGTCATCCACGGCCACAATCGAGTAGATGGGGCAATTGTAGCCAATTCTGAACTGTTGACCAACGAGAGCCTGCGTCCAGACGGTGCCCGTGCCGACTACGATAGGCGACCCAAGGGTAGTCGTCGCCTGCCCCTTTGTGGTGGCTTGTGGTGCGATCACTTGCCCTTTGACGAAGAGGCTCGCCCAGGTTTTACGGTCTACCGTTCGACGGAGTGAGTTGTTGAGAAGACCGAGTATTTTAGGTTGGGAGAGATCGGGATTCCAGAACTGAACTTGTCCGATCGCCTGCCCAGTATTCATCTGATTGACCGCGGGGTTCGACCCATCAGGAAGAACTTGCTGTGGTATCACAACGCCCGGACTCGGAACAATCGGCATTCACCCTCTCAGATAACAAGAGGGAGAGGGCGACTGCCCCCTCCCTTCTTAGAACTACGAGCCGTCACCACCCGAGTACGAGGGCTGCCCAGGAGCATCCGCTCAGATCGGTCGAGGCGGCAACCTCTGTGAATGCTCCACCGCCGCTGGTCGAGTCCACCACCTTCAGGTTCAACTGCGTTCCAACCGCAGGAGTCGTCCCAAAGAGAGCCGTTGGCTCGACGAACTGCGCGAGGTAGGTTGCGCCCGCAGAGTTGGTTCCGAGGAGCATCGCGCCCACGAGGTAGCTGAGTTCGACTTGAGCCGCAGTGATTGGATATCCGCCCGTAACGTAGTCGGACACGGACGGCTTGAACGTGAATCCGTTCATAATACCCGACTCTCCGAGGAAGTACCGGATGTCCGGGATTTTCGTGATTGTCAATGCCATTGCGAGTTCTCCTCAAACAGGTTCAGCGCAGCCGGTCGTTCTCCACGATCAGACGATGAGCGGGACGTACAGATCGGCCAGGTTCGATGACGCTGCCGCAACCAAGATACCGGCGACCTCGTTCGTGATGTTCGATCCGGGGGCAATGTACGCGTTGGCTCCAAAGGTGCTGGATGCACCGATGATTACTCCGCCAGCTGCGGTTCCGGTCGTGACATACGCTCCAGGCAAGTATCCGCCCACCTGAATCCAGACGAAGTTGCCATTGACCAGAGCGGCCTGCTGCGCCGCAGTCTGCCCGCTCGCCAGTGGGGTCGTGGTCGTGTTGAACAGCAGCCAGCCGGCAATCAGGTTGATGCTCAGGGCTTCGGACGCCAGTCCGGTGACGGTCGTGAAGGTGTTGTCCTTCCAGTACACAAGCTGCGGCCCGGTCAGGAAGTTCTGGCTGACGGTCGGGTTATAGCGAACGTACTTGAAGTAGTTGTTCTGGCCGATCCCCTTGGTCGCGGCCCCAACTACTCCGAGACTCAGCGGAGCCTGGTAGATGCTGCCAAGCGGCTGGTTCGCGCCGTTGTTCTCCAGTGCCGTGTTGTACGTGTCAACCGCCGTGTAAACGGTGGTTCCAGCGGTGAGCGGATTGGTTGCGCCAAAGTCCGGGTAGTCGATTCCGAAAGCCATGATGCTTCTCCTGTGGTACGAAAATCAAAACCTTGCCAAGCAGCCGACTACGATCAGCCAGTTATTCCGGCCAACACAAAGCCCAAGCGAGGTGCGCTCACAACGATGTTGCCGCCGAAGATGCACTGCGAAGCCGCGTCGAGCGAGTTCGGCAGTTCCTTGAACCCGGTCCAGCCGAAGCCGAAGAGTTCGTGGTCGGAGACCCATGCGTTGAGGAAGCCCGTATTCATGCCGAACAGGTATCCTGCCGGGCAATACTGGTCAACCACGAGACGCCGGTTGTTGTACCGGATGGCCTCGTAGCCGTAGCTAACCAGATCCGGGGTGGCATCGGCGACGCGCTGCATCGGGGTCAGTTTGTTGAAAATCTGATTGTAGATGCTCTGCGTGGTCGCAAGCAGATTCGGCTGGTGATTGCCGAAGGTGGCCTGTCCATACGCCTTCTGGAGCCCGGTCAGCGACAGCGGGCCGGCTACGTTCTGGTAGTAGCCGTTGATGCCGGTGTTCGCGCCGGAACCGATGGCCGCGCGCGCGATGTTGCCGTACGACGGGTAGTTGGTTCCGTCGTCGTACCCGGCGAGGATTCCGTCGAGCGCGATCTGCGAAGACACTACGCCCTGACCGTCGGCGAAGAAGTCGGTAGCCAAAGCCTGCACGAGCGCCTGCGAACCGTTAACCATCTTCTCTTCGACGTAGGACATCTTGGCGTCGGCACCGCGGTTCAGCGCGAGGTCGGTGGCGCGAATGGTGACGTTGGCGTAGTAGAACTTCACGTTGAACATCATAGCCGTGTCCGTCTGGACGTAGCTGATGTCGAATGTGCCGCCCGGCGCAAAGGCGCCGGCCTTCAGCGGCGCGTACTGGATCGGCTGCTGGATCTGGAGACCGCCAGGGAACGACTTCTGGCCCTCACTCTTGAAGATCAGAGTGAATACCGGGGAGACTTTGTAGTATTCGTCCACGATCTCCGGGATGATGTGATTCGTGGTGATCGCGCTGATGTCGTTGTATGTAAGAGCCACTGGAATTGCCTCCGTTAAAAATCGTTATGCTACGTGCTCTCCGCGCGATTCGAGACGTTCCTCAAGAGCGCGCGCAGCCTTGTCCAAATGTGTTCCTGAATCGGTTGACCCGTTCGGCCTCTTGTGCAGCATGGTCAGCATCGGGCTTGCCGCTGTCGGCGTAACTCCTGGGACAGCACCGGATGCGCGATCCTTGAGCTTCTCGCGGACGCCGGACTCAATTCCTGCGGCAACCTGCTTGTCGATCCGCGCCTGCCGCGTCATGTCTTCGTAGGCGTCGGTGACGGTACGGAAGGGGCGACCGATAGCAGTGGCGGAGTCAATGTGCGCCTGGAGCTTCGCGTCATCCATGTCCTCGCCGAAGTCTGCGCGGTTACGCGCATCGAGACGGGTAAGGTCTCGGACGATCCTGATGGAGTCGGCGACTGCTCCGCTGCGGAGTTCCGCGCCACGGGCTTCGACAATTTTGTTGACGCCTTCCTTGATCTTCTCGTCGATGTTTCCAAGTCCGTCAAGCCGCGCCATGATCTGCGCCAAGGTCTCATCTCCGGCTCCAGTGGCCGAACGAACAGTGGGAGGCGCCTCGCGCACACGCGGCGCAGTGGGAGGGGTCTCGGTGTCGCCGTCGTAGAAGCTCATAATCTCGCTGGCGCGGCTAAGGCGCGTCACAGCATCGGGGGTGGCGCGCAGCTTGTCGGCTGCTTCTTTGCCCAGGAACCCTTCGAGATCGGTCAATAGGTCTGCCATAATTCACTCTCCTCGTCTTGGTTAATCTGCGGTGTTTGATCCCGTCGTCGCCACGTCAGGGGGTGGTGTCGCGGTGTTCGATGATGCGTCAGCAGGGGGTGGTACAGGTGGAGGTGTTGCGTCTTTGTCGTCGTCCAGCGTCGAAGGATCGCCCTTCAGAACGTTGGCGACTGCATCCTTCATAGCCTTCTTCGCCACGGTGAGTTTCTCGGCCAGGGCTGGATTCATGGCTTCCATCTTCTTCAGGGCTTTGAAAATCCCATGGAAGCCTTTCATCAACTCCTCAACGTCCGCGTCTTTCTTGGGCGGAGGCATGGGGCCGGGCATAGACGCCATGTTCGAGTACGGATTCGGAGGGGCTGCGGCTGGCTCTGGCATTATGCCTTCTGGTTGCCGGGGTAGCCGGTCTTGGTGTTTACGCTCGTGGGCTTGCCGCCGAGCTTGCCGTCGTGAACGGTGTCGCCGAAGATTTCAATGCCACCCTTCGACAATGCGACCTGCGGAATGCGATGGCCGAAGGACTCTTCGGTGTAGCTCTGGCCAGGCTTGGATTTCGTTGCCATGAGAATTTGCCTCTCTCGTGTTGTGGGAGCCGGATTACTCCGGCCCCCGGATTGGTTGAGGAGCAGCGCGAACTTAGCCGCGCTTGCTGTGACGCTTCGCCTTACGTTCCTTCTTGCTGCGCTTTACGATCTTGCGTGCCATTGTTTCTCCTTTGGGTTTCCCCATCGAATCACGGTTTGATTTGAGTCAGCCTGCACTGACTTTCAGGCGGATTGTTTCTGCCTCGCCTCTTACGTTGCTACAACGGAAAACAAAACGCAATGCCTCACACACGCTGAGAAGCGATTATTTTGAAATTATTTTTTAGGCTTGAAAACGCTGGATTGGCGCACACTGCAAGCATCAACGGCTATTTCTTACCGCCATGATGTCCGCCGCCCGCCGCGCCGATGAGTCCTTGAACGCCCGCTGCCTGCATGGCTTCCGCAAGCAATTCCTGCTCGTTCTGCTTGATGTCGAAATTCGGATCGAGCTTCAACAACAGTCGCGTCCGGCTGATGTCCTTATTTTTTCTAAGTCCGAAAGCGATCGTCAAATCCTCGCTTCGCTCTGCGGCCATGTTGAGTTTGCGAATACTGAAGCTCATCGAACGCACGAACTCTTCCGGCTCCATTCCCGCCGGTTTCATCTCGCCATACGACTTTGTGAAATCCGAATCCAGAATCCCTGTTCCGCCGAATAGTTGCGCTCTGCGCTTTACCGGCGAGAACTGCATAATGTTCGCTGCGGTCATCGCGCCAACTTCCGTGAGATAGCTCTTGAGATTCTTCCCCATCAAGCGAATGTTGACGGACTTGCTGTTGAGAATCATGTCGAGCGAATCGCCGCTCGGGACCTGCTTCTTCTGCAATGACTGGTTCATCGCCGCAGAGCCGGAGGACATGTCCTGCTCTTTTTCGAGTCCCTGTTTGACGGCGAGAACGTACGAAGCAAGCTCAGGCGGCTTGCGAAACTCAGGAATCTTCGGCGTGTTGTTGTTGTACCGCAGCTTTCCACCGGGCGCGCCGGGGTCCATCGAATCCCACGACTGGTCAGAGAACGCGGCCTTCGGTGCAATAAGCGTCGGCTCGATCGCGGCATTGACGGTATCCATCACGCCGCCGTTGATGCGGTTCAGGATGTTCTGAATTGCTGCCATCGGTTCAAGTGCCGACAATCCTTTGGAACTCCACGGCATCCGGTATGGTCGATACTTCGCAAACGGATGATTTCCGTGCCAGTAGGGATTGCAACTGTCCGCAAGAATCTTTCTTCCCGCCGATACGACGAGACGGCCACGCGGATAGATCGGCATTCCAGGCTCGACGATGTAGCTCCAGTTCGCATTCTCCGGCCCGACGCGGAAACTCGTGCTCGACTCGTTCTGTGAATCGTCCTTGAACCAGAACTCCTTCATCAACGCGATGGGGTACTTCGTGCCGATCATGCCGTCTTTCTTCTGGCCGAGCATGTTCTGGAGGGACTTCGGGAGCTTAGACCACTGCGATGCCGACATTTTCGCCGGACGCATCATCTGTGCCGGCTGGTTCTGCATATTAGAATCGGGCTTGATGAAATCCGCAATACTACCATACCTCCGCTTGAGGTACTGAAGGGTTACAGGGACGCGGTAGATGACGCACTCCGCCTCTTTGAGCTTGTTGTCGGTGCCTACTTCCATCAGGTTGACCGGTGAGATTGGAATGTACTCGTTGTCGCCGTAGCCGTTGGCGAGCGCGGGGTTCCACTGGACTTTCCCGTAGCCGGTGTGCAACAGCCCGTAGATTACGGTCTGGCTGAGGTCTCCCTCGAAGTCGGTGTTCTCTGCCCAAAGGCTGATGTACTGGTTCAGTAGGCTTTCGAGTTCCGAGAATCCTTCGGGGTGGTCGTGGAACGTGACTTTGAAGTCCGGCAGGATGTCGGTCAACTGCCCCACCATCTCGATGAACTGGCGAACGAAGCGGTTCTCGACCGGGCGAGAGCGACCAAACCGAGCCTGCGGACTCCACTGGCGCCCCTCTATGTAGTCGATCAGTTTGCCGGTAAGTTTGAGTTCCTTCGAGTCCGAAAGCTCGCGCTCCGCCTCGTCGTAGACTGATTCAGTCCATTCCAGCACCTCATGTTCGAGGCGTTGTTCCGGCGTTTCGTTGAGTAGTTCCGCAGCGGCCATAGTCGATTTCATCCTACCGCGAAATGGCTGCGGAGTGGGGAGTTAGCGCGAGAGAATTTCTAGTGAAGGCAGAAATACAACGCAAATCCAAACACGATGGCGATAAAGGGGAGCATTATGTTTTTCATACCGGAGCCTGAACGCCTGCCCCTTGGAAGAGGGACTGCATGAGAGAAATCTTCTCTTCCGCCGTCTGCAACTGCGCTTCGAGGGTCTTCGCAACTTCGAGCGCAGCGACCATCTCCGAGCCGTTCTTGACCCCGAGTTTCCGCAGATGCGCCGCCTGTCCGCCGTCGATGATGACTGGCTCGCCGACCAGATAGAGCCGCAGAATCGACTCGACCGTGGCGTTGACCTGTGCCGGATACTTGGCCGCGAACTGAGTCCAGATGTCCTTGTTGACCCAGACCTCTACCTTCGTATCGTTCGGTCCGGGAGTCTCCTTCGGGATGAGTTTGATTAGTTCCGGCTCCATCGCCATGAGTTCCGCGTAGGCTTTGAAGACGTGTCCGTTTGCGCAGCGGAAGGCGTCCGGGTCGCGCACCAGTTCGACGACCTTAAGGGAAGCGTTGCTGGTGATGTTCGCCAAATTTCGGCAGGTTGGGCAGTACATCATTGCTCGGTCTGACATAGTGTTCTCCTCGTCTTTACCAATCTGAATCGTTGGAACTGTTGCCGCCAATCGCGGCTTGATCGTAGGCCGCTTTGAAGCTCGAAACCAGTGCAGGCACGATCTCATCCGATGATAAACCATGCGCATGTCGCAGTTTGAACTCCGCGCTGTTTGGGTCGTCATACGTCGGAGAGTACATCGTGTTCGCCTTGCAAATCAGGATGGGCTGCACTGTCCACCCCGGCTTGCCTTCGATGACGCCCAGAGCAACCAGCCTGTCCTGATACTGCCCCCGCTGGCGCATGATGTTGTCGTAGACCCCATAGACGTTGATGTCGCCAACATGCTCGGATGAGGAGCGATCGTTTGCCGTCCCTTTGAGGTGAGTTGTCGTCTCCCTCATGCAGTAGAGCGCGATCATCAGGCCGAAAACCGAGTCATCGTGATTTCCCTGCCCCTCCATCCTTCCGCCGGTCGATCCGAAGTCGATCATCTCGTCCAGAAGTTCGACGGAGCGCAGAATTACTCCGGGATCGCCCTTGCGGTTGTGGTGCAGCAGGGCTTCGTTCATCGTCGAGATGATGGCGTCGCGGGTCTTGATGTTTGTGACGAAGTGGAAATACGGCTTGTAGGCGCCGCCGGGCCGGTCCTTCATCCGTTCGCGGTAGAGGTTCGGGTAATCCAGTTCCACCAGTTTGTCGCCGGTCGAGATGCCTGGCCCTTGATACTCGGTCGCAACCTCCGCTCCGTTGTACCAGTAGCCGAGAGCGCAGTTGATACGCGCGAACTCTTCTGGAGGGCAGTGGCCCCACCATTCGGCAACCTGCGTATCCGAAGCAGAGCCCTGTCCGCAACGGAAGACAGAGGCCACGCTATAGTCTCCTCCGTAAACTCCTAATGCTGAATCACTTCCGACGTAGTACGTCTCCCCGACTTCTGGCAACTCCCAGACATGAAGCCGTGCCGATGGCCTGTCGCTTTTTCGTTTCGTCAGAATCTCGTCGTCCATCACCTCGCGGATCATGTCTGTGTTCGGAGTTTTGTTATCGAATGCCAGCGAAATCTCACCCGCGAAGATCGGCTTGCAGATGTACTTCATCTCCTGTTCTTCGAGGGATTCACGGTCGAACGCGCAGATGCCGGATGCTTGGAACGCTTGCGCCGGGGTTAGCGGATACGATTCAATGAATCCCGCTTTCGCTTGTCCCCTCTTCGCGGCGAGCATACCGATTCGATGGAAGTTCCAGAACTCTTTCGGGATGCTGAAGTGTTCTTCCTTCTCAACGCGGGAGTTGAACTTTTCTTCGTCGTCTCGCAGCGTGAAGGCGTCACGCAGTGCATCGTTCTTGGCCGGGTTCCGGCGATTGAACGGCAGGTAATACTTCTTCGACCGATAGACAGGAATGAAGACCGCACGGTATCCCGTGTCTCCCTCGACCGAGCCGCGCCATTGATCGTAGAAGAATCCTTGCCGCCCGAATCCAGTGGATTCGATGACAGCAAACGTATCGCGCGCATTCATCGACGGCTTGATGTCAGCCTCGAACATGCCATCGTCAGGCCATCTCGACGCCTCGCTCGCGTGAAGATTACGCAGTGATCGACCGATGGCAACTCCGCTCATCTTCATCGCGTTCGAGCACTTCAGAATCGAACCAAGTCCTGGGTTCACGGATCGTTCCGCGTCATCCTCGCGCTGAAATACAATCTCGTCACCCTTCGTCTTGTAGAGGAACTCTGGGCGAATCCACCACGGGAGCGCGTGGTAGGCGTTGATGCTCATGTTGTAAAGATGCTCAGACGTGTCGCCGTTCTGACCGACGATCATCGAGTAGGAGTTCGGAACGAAGATGGTTCGGTGAAAAATGGCTCCGGCGGTCCACGTCGAGATTCCCGACTGCCGCGGCTTCACGGCGATGATCTTGCACTGGCCGTTCTCCGCCAACTCTTCTTCGATGGCCTCGTACAGAATCTCCTGATACTCGAACCACGGATAGAACGATTTCCAGTTTCCGTTTTCGTCTTGGATGCAGTGGTAATTTTCGAGGTAGTAGCGCAGGTATAAACACTGCTCAGTCTCGCCGTAGATAAACGACTTGTCGCTGTCGTCCAGCATCGAGTAGGCGACCTTCTGGTTCTTGTTAGCGCGGACGTACAGGTCATCGAGGTATTCGATGGCATCGTTCAACGTCGGGTCTTTGCGAGCAATACTCACTCGTCACCCTCGTCGTCGCCCTCGTCGTCGTCATCCTCTTCGGGGATCTCAATGCCAATCTCCGCCAACTCTTCGGCGATCCCGCCTTGCTCTACGTCTTCAAAATCTGCGTCGGGTATGCCAGCGTCATTGGAAATTCCCTTGCTCTCGCGTATCTGGCGCAGCCGGGTCTCGTAATCGAATCCACGTCCGCTCACCGCCCCGTCTTGCTGGCCCCCGGCGGCATTGATTTGCTGATTGAATTGGATTCCGCCGCCCCTTGGCCGCGTCGTGTCCATGAGGGTCTTCATCATCTCGACACTCTTCAACCGGGTTGCGTGGTCGGCCACCTTGCGCATGATGACGTTCTTGCCGCGCCCAACATTCTCGGTCGTCGTCGCCTTCATGCCGTCGATGAGGACTTTGGCTGCTTGCGGCAGGGCTTGGCCGATAATCAGGCGGTTTACTTCGAGATCAACTTCCGCGTTGTCGAACTGCGCGCGCCAGAGTTCGTGCCGCCCAATCGCGGCTTTCACTGCCAACTCTGTCATCTTGAATCGAACGGCAAGCTGGTCGTCTGTCCAGCCCTTCTTTTTCCCCAGCCAGAGTTCGCGCTCCCGCTTCGTCGTCTTCGTGATGAAGCCGGGGGGAGATTCCAAAAGTGCCAGTGCTGTGTTGGTCGCCATTGCCTATGCCGGTACTTTCCTGTTTTCCACGTAGAGTTCGAATCGTTTGAAAGCGGCCTCTCCGTCGATCAGGGCACCCTCCCTACGCGCCGCCTCTTTCCCTTGCTCGTAACCAAACTTGAATCCCTCTTGCTCTGCCGCTTCTTTTAGCCGGATGAGGTCTATCTTGGTTGCTGGGTTTGGTTCAGAGAGGCATACCATCACCTCGTACCACGGCATCTCCTGCCATTCCTCCTCGCCTTCCCATCTGACCTCCAGTTTTTCTTCGGACACACGGAATTGGATGAATCCACAGAGATGCGGATTGCAGGAAGTGGACTCCACCGTAAACGTCGTGCCGACAGTCGCCTTCATTCCGCCGCCACCCCAGAGAACAATGGCGCATCATCTTCCGATTGCGCCCTCTGGTCAGCCTGATCGAGCCGCGCTGACTCGCTAATGCTGGAGTATATCGTATCGCCAGCCGCGTACTCTTCGGGGAGCAAGTCCGCCGCGCCTTCGGGAACCTCGTGCGTCACCAAGAGAGCCTGAAGTGTGCTGGCAACCCTCACCAGCGTTGCGGACGCATTGAAAATCTTGATCGAAGCCGCCTCCAGCGCTGTAGGGTTGAATTTGCCGATGGCATCGCGGAATCCAGCATCGTGCGCCTTGAGCGCAGCCGCCAAGAGCTTATCCTGCCTCTCCTGCGAGGTCTTGATCTCCTGCCGGATGCCGGTGAAGCTCGACCGCGCGCCATCGACAAGGACGGTCAAGTCCGTCTTGTATTGCGTCAGAAAGGCGGCGAGTTCCTTGTTCGCCTTCTGCGCCCGGAGATGGAGAATAATCAGCGCGGCAAGCCCCAAGACGATGATGAGCAGGATGAAACTGGCGAAGACGGAGATGATCGAGACGGCTACCGTGGACATGAATTTACTGTACGACGCTTGCAGTTGGATTGCAAGGGAAAATAGAACGGCTGGCGACCTCGACCCATGCTTACCCTTGGAAGAGGATGGGGAGATCGCCAGCCAGATGAGATCGCCGCCAGGCAAGCCCATACAAACTATTATGACATAAATTATGGGTTAGGGGTTGCTTTTTTTTTCAACTAGTGAGAAATTGGAATACGAGCTTACCCTTGGAAAGATAAGCCCGGCACCTAAATTCCCGTCTCCCGAACACCTGGAGCCGATAAATAAATCGCCACTATAACGACACGGAAGAGTTGTGTCCGAAATGAGGCGTGGGGGAATGGTCGGCTTATTGCGAGCTTCCAGAGTCCTCCGATTCCGCGAGACGGCCAAGAATTTTTGGTTGGGTAGGAACTCACTCTGGAATAGGCAATGCGCTCTCGGGCTCACTGAACCGACAGCACACGCTAAGGCTAATGTTGCGACGGGCGAATACGCTTTCGTGCGCACTCATTAGTCTTGGTGCGCCCCCAGGTCTTCAGTCCCGACATAATAGAAACAAAGACAAAAGCAAAAGAACAGTAGAAACTTAATGGATTTTATGTAGAATCAGATTACTGAGGTGCAAGCATGAACCGCCCACAAACACTTCGATTTCTCATTAAACAGCAGCGAATCATCGGACTTGCGCCACAAGAACTCCATGCCAACATAGGCACCATCGACGGATTTATCCTCGAAGCAGGATTACGCCCCGTCGTTCCGCCGGACACTCGCAGTTTGATTGATCGGATTCGCCGACCCAAATCTGGCCCCGTACCCCAGTACGAGTTCGATGGGTTGAAACTGGTCTGCAACCCGCAGATCCCCGGCGGAGCGATCATCCTGCGACCGGCGATGCTGATGGGCGACCCCGACTGGCTGGGCCATGTTCAGTTCAAGGAATCCCCTGAGATTCCTCAGAATGACGAGCAGGGTGGCCTACAGCGTCTTCCTGCGGACGGATCGACTCCGTGGCTCACCAAGGGGCAAAACACGCCACAGCCGCCACAGGAGGCCGCTGGCGACCCCGTGCAGCAACTTCAGCAAGAGTGTGGGGCTGACTGTACCTCGATACTCATCAAGGCAATGGAGGGCATGGATTCGGTCGATGACGTTGTTGTAATGAGATTTCACAAGAGCGGCGACGTTTCAATGTGTTCGAGTATGGACAAATTCCGCATAATCGGGGCCCTGCAGATGGGAATGGCCTACGCAATGCGGCAGAATTAGTTGACGAGTTCCTTTGGCGTCGGCCCTTCGTCAATCGCCGAGGTCCGCCGAACTTCCTCTTCGAGGCAGACTTTGACGTAGCTCACGAGTCCGAGGTTAGCCGAGATTCTATCGCGGCACTCATGCCAACTGATCGAGCCGTCACTGTGGCTGATAATAAGCATCGCGTCTTCCGCGTCCTTGAGTTCGTCCAGCGTGTCCGCGATCATCTCTTTTGCGCTGCGTTCTTTCATCGTGTTCCTCCCCAGGCCGATTCTTTGTCGATTCCATAAGGTAAATCTGTTCCTTCCGGCAGCATCCATAGGATTCGTATGTGCATCTTCGACACCACCTCGCGTGGATAGATTTCAACTCCGAGTTGGTCCGCGCCAAACAGTTCGTTCTTGATGCGGAGAACATCGTTCCATGTGACCGGCAACAAGTGGCCGTGGTGGGCGATCACAACCTGGACGACCCCGCCGATACTGGTTGCACAGTTGAACGTCTGCACCTCGAACTTCGAGTTCGCATAGATTTTCGCAACGCGCTTCATCTGTGGAGAGGAGTCTCTAATCTCATCGGTGATTGGCACTTCTTGCCACGCGGTCCAAACCTTACTCATGCGCTGCATCTTGTGACGCTCTTGTGTGGCTTTGCTCAAAGTTGTGCCTCTTTCTTTTTCCACTCATCGTCGCTAAATGCGCCGGGATGATCGGGTGCATGATGCGTCAAAACATCGTACCCCAGATTATTTACTTCTAGCAGTGGACCGCAGGGGCAATCCTTCGATAGTTCATGGTCGCCGCTACGAACATACTCGCCCTCGATCACAACGCACGGCATGACATGGAAGGAAATAAACTCGTCGTCATCGTCCCACTGCTCGTAGACGCCCCAAATCATACTCATGGCATCATCTCCAATACGTCATTGATTGCGTCTCCTCGCTCGACCATTGCGGTTGAGTAGCGAAGGACTCTCCATCCAAGTTTTGTTGCTTCGTTGTACTTTTTTGCATCTCCCTCAAATCCACCTCCGAAACTGTGGCGCGATTTGCCGAATGAAGTTCCACCCTCAATCTCGACTGCGATATTCCTGCTTATGAAGGCGAAGTCGAATCTCCATTTTCTATCGCAGAATTGGTACTCGCGTATCGGAGTCAATCCGTACGCCTTGCACTGGAGCGCGAATGTTTCTTCGCCAATACTGAGCGGATTGGGGATTTTGCTCACTTCGGTTCTCCTCGAAAGTTGATGTCCGTCGCGCACATAGCCCTCGGTGTCCTCAAACTCGCCGCCGCCATAGGCGTTTCGATTACGGGCCTTCGACGTGGTACCAGATAACTCACCGAGTCCATACGGCGGGTCGGTGATGACGCAATCTGCCGTCAACAACGGTAGGAATTCACGCGCGTCGCCGTGGTAGATTGTGATGCCGCCATGCTCATAATATGCGGGCGGGACGGCTACCGGAGTAGCCGCCGTGGGGGAAGGGGTATTGCTCATTGGACTCCCTTTGGCGGTTCGGGCAATGGCATCCAGTGAGTGACACACCCTACCCATTGCCGTGCGTGTTGGTCACCGAAACATCTAGCAATCTCGATCCAAGAGCCGATGCCGTTTCCGACGCGGTAAACTAGGACATCACAATCAGTTTTCGGCAACCGATCTTTCACGCTGATCCAGGCGGGAGCGGCCCCAGATGGAGCCGCCGTGGGGGAAGGGGTTTGCGATGCGGAGTGTGACGGAATCATTGTACGCGCTGACCTTTCCATCTCTTTTCGTAAAGTCGTTTCTGAGCCTTCTGATCTTTCGAGAGCGGGCCAGCTTGCAGTGATTGATGGAAGTCAACCTCGTCAGGTTTGTGCCGGTGGCAGAAGATAACCGGGCTGCTGAATTTTCCCTTGTAGACCTCATCGCAGATGTAGCACTCAGCCGATTCAAATACGCGTTCATCCATCATTTCACTCCTCTCGCCCGCTGGGGCTATGCCCACTGGTTTGTGTAAATAAGCTGCATGTAGATTACTCGGCCTTCATCATCGCGCCACATTCGATACCACTCAAATACTGGATTCATTTCACTCCTTTCGCCGCTGGGGCTACTGCTTAGTCTTCTAAAAGCATTGCAAGATGAGGTGTTTTGTCTGCACATCTATCATGTACAAACATCCTCTTTGGCTCACAGATAAACTTTGCCATGTCCTCATCCGTCCCCATTACAGCGGCAACAGCAGGAGAACCTAACATCATTTCAAGCCCAGCATTCCGCCGGATAGCTCTTCTGTCCAACATGGCACGCGATATTTCCACGACGTAGAAAACCGGCAGTCCTTCTGAATCCCCGATCTTTTTGTGACATACGCCGCAGCTTCCTAGAGCAACCAGCTCCGCTTGTTTCATGCCCTTCAACTCTTCAGCCATCACCGTACCTCTTTCTCGCCACCCACAGTCCGAGAATACTCCCAGCAACAAAGTTCGCAGTAGACGACTCGCTCCATCGTAATGTAATCAATTTTATCCTGCCATCTATGAGGGCATTTCCCCGGCTCTAATTTGGAAACCGCTTCCGGCACATCTGGCCCTGGGGCGAGTAACATGCGGCGCTGCCACTCGGTAATCATCCATATCCACCCGTTGTATCCGTTTAATGAATTGCTGAGTTTCACGCATTCTTTGGCTAAGGATCTTAATTGCTCCTTCGTCGGAACAATCGGGTTATCCAAGAGCCATCTCAGGGAGGCTTCGACGGCGATCCTTGCGATGTGTAGTTCTCCGGGCCCATGGCCAGGGATATAAGTCTTCATCTTAGATGAAACTGCTTGCCAAGCCGCTGTCAACATACCTTCAGGAATTACGATCTTCTTCTCCATCACCTCACCTCTTCAATATCTACAACCTGCTTTTCGTTCCAACTGATCCTCAACTCGCTGTCCCAGTGCGCTGACTTGTGGCCAGCATCGAGGACGCAGACAGCGTACTTGCCGACCTGCTTGCGGATCGCCCCGCAGGGTTTCAACTGCTTCAGGCACCGCTTGCAGGTGATCTCCCCAGGGTTTATTCCAAGCTTGGCAATAGTTACTGGAACATTGCACATCGGCTGCCCATCCTCGCCAAGATAGTGAATTCTCATCGCTTCCCTTTCCCCGCCATCCGGTACAACTGCTCCACCTTCTCAAGACCGAGAAACTTCAAGATCGTTCCGTCCGGCATCCGAACTTTCGCAACCACGTTCGCCAGAAAAGGGGCCGAGACACCGATCTTTTCCGCGAACTCTTTCTGCTTGAGGGCGCCCTGCTTCGCCTCCAACATCTTCACCACGTCGTCCCGTGTGTAGTCGCGCATCAGGCGATCTCCTCGACCATCTGGATTCTACGGCCAATCCAGGCCATCACTGGTACTGCCATACTATTTCCGAGTGCGCGGTATCGCGGCCCATCGGCGGTTTTCGCGCTGATCTTGGTGTACCCCGGCTCGGAGTCCTGAGACTGAGAAATCTTGGCAAGGTGTTCCTCCGACCAGAACGTCGATTGCTCCAAATTCATCACCTCTGATCTTCGTGAAATCTCCTACATTCGGAACATCTGGATAGTGATGCGCCAGCACCGCCGACGGAAATTTCTCGATCTCCGCCACCGCAGCGCACTCCCAAGAAGGCCAAGCGACTGACGCCGCCTCAATCCCCGAACATACACTCAGAAACCGCATACCAGAGTTTCCCACACTGGAAAGGTGGAGTCAAGAGAAATCTTTACTTTTTTGGAAATAACTTAGAAGGGGGATTTGAGGAAATCGTGCGGGAGTGATCATCCGCCGAAGTCTGACGGGTCATGGGAGGGCCACCCCTTGATCGCGCGTTCCCGCCGCGTCGTCGTTCGCCTCGCGCGCAGTCGGGCCGGCAGGGAGGGCCGCACACCTCGAAGGGGAGGGGGCAACGGCCATCACAGGGAGGGGGCAACGCATCGGCAGGCGGAGAACTTGTGCAGCGGGGGCCGGGGGAATCTGAATCCGGCGCGCGCTATCTGGATCCGAGCTTCACCGTCTTGGCCTTCGCCGCGGGCTTGGTATCCTTCGTCGGCTGGGGCATGGAGACGGGATGGATCTGGGGCATAGAGACGGTGCGCTCGTCTCTCCCGAGGTAGACGGTAGCTGGGCGCGGGGCGGGGCGGGTGGGAGTTGATCGACCGAGATTGACGGGTTGGACTGGCATTGGGTGAGACCTCCGCCTGTAGGGTAACAGAGACGGAAGGCTCGCAGGGGGCTTAGAGGGGTAAAAAGGGTGGTGGGGTAATATGGTCGAATCGCCAGCGGCGCGTCCTGGGGCGTCCTACGGAGGCAGTTTCAGGCGATCCGCTCGCCGCGGGCGCACTTGCCCCTGTGACCGGCAGATAGGCGGCAGGCATAGCTCTCGCCCTCCTGCTCCAGCCATTCGACGTGGGGGCAAGGCTCGACCGGTGAGGCCGCATCGACCTGCATGGCAACCGGCGCGATATTACCGGCGCAGATGGCGCGCAAGGCCGCCAAATCCGGCTTGACCGGCGGCAGGACTTCACCCACCAGCGCGACCGGCGTTGACGCGACCGGCGCACGGTAGGCCGCGTGCTCAGAGAGCACCTCTAACGCGACCTCGCGGATGCGCGCATCGAGGCCAACACCAGACTCGCGTATCAACTCGCGCACAGATGCCGTCTTGTGCCAGCCTGTACGCTTACACCCAGAGCACAGGCGGGACGGGATCGAATCCTTAGCCAGCCAGACCCGGCCACATTCCGCATGCTCACATTACCACGCCCTAACAGTGGTCTCCATCGTAGACGCTCCCATGTTCCCAACGTAGACTAAACACCTGAACCGCCGTCTACAGGGTAGATATTAGTCTACCATAGGTGATACAGAATATACAAGCGCAACGCCTACCACCGCACACAGCAACGGCGAGCCGTAGCCCGCCGCGCTGCCATTGGAAGGACTCAGCAGACATTCGCACCATGGTTGGCTGCTATCGTCGCTCGACCTCGGACCATGCTGCGCAGGCATGGCAACCCGACGTCGCCCAGTAATGACAGCATACCACAACGTCAAAGACCACCCCGAAGAGTGGTCAGAGACGGTTGACAGCAGTGCTTCGAGACGTTGAGGCTTCGCGGTCCCAACTGAGAGCATACCACAGCCATCTACTAGCGCAAGTAAATAAATCTGCGTCAGACCTTGCGCCGCGCCCACCCAATGCCCCATGATCGAACTGTTGATATGCAGGGCTGGCGGAATCCCCTAAACTTCTACCTACCCTAAAAGCTGGCCATCGGAGAGATCCGACCGAGGCGAAAACGCCCCCAACAGGCCCAGGCAGCGACCAAACTGTAAACCCAGCCAGGCCGCACAAGGGGATTCCGAACCAATCCGAACATAAATGGCCTGTAATCAATAGGGTAGATGTGTGCCTGCATGGTGCTCGTGCTCAGAGGCAGGAGTGGGGGAGCGAAGTCGCGCCCTTTCCCCATCGCGGAATCAGCCCAAACGGAGCAACATGAGTGTGTCTCTCTATACACATATCGCATGG
>Ga0302265_1000743_pt1 | contig 20908 bp, 15 predicted proteins | sample III_Bog_E1_1_FD_194556 | JGI IMG/M metagenome (GOLD analysis project Ga0302265, IMG submission 194556) | Peat permafrost microbial communities from Stordalen Mire near Abisko, Sweden - III_Bog_E1_1 | ecosystem: Environmental > Terrestrial > Soil > Wetlands > Peat | place: Sweden: Abisko...
GGCGGACAACCGCTCCACATAGCGCGCGCGGGATGATTAGGTTGAAACGCCTATCTCCAGCGCGTGCACTTTCGATGACATGACTTGTCTGATGCCGGCGCCAAGCTCAGTCGAACAGCGTCCTGAATGCCACGACGGCGTGCTCTGCAGCTTCTGTGCCTTTCCACTCCCTCTCGAACTCCGTGGGTTTTGCCATGTATTTTGAGCGCTGCTCCTCGAACTGTTGCTTGATCGCCGTGAATTTCTCGGCGATCTCCCGCTTGCGCGCGCTCGATACGGAAGCGGCCGAACTGGTAGACGCAGCAGCCGACCAGCCCTGGCGTCGGCCATTATCACGACGTCGCTGGGGTCCCCGATGACACGGGGACCAAGGCAACAGGCATCACCATACCCATCCGTACCCGCCCGATCACGGCCGAACGATCGCGAGCGTATGCTGCGCGATCATCAGCTCCTCGTTGGTGGGGATGACCCACACGGACACGGCGCTGTCCTGGGTGGAAATGCGCGGTCCGTTTGCCGCATTCGCTTGCTCGTCCAGCCTCACGCCGAGCCACGCCAGCTTGCGGCACAGCGCCGCGCGGAGCGGCGCCGCGTTCTCGCCGATGCCGGCGGTGAACACGAACGCGTCCAGGCCGCCGAGCACCGACGTATAGGCGCCGGCGTATTTCGTCATCGCGTAGACGAAGTAGTCGATCGCCGCCGCCGCGCGCGGGTCCTTGCTCTCCTGCAGCACCCGCATGTCGCCGCTGGTGCCGGACAGGCCGAGCAGCCCGGAGCGCTGGTACAGCAGCTTCTCCAGTCCCGCTTCGTCGAACAGCTTGCGCCGCAGCAGGTAGAACAGCGCGTCCTGCGGCACGTCGCCGGACCGCGTGGCCATCGGCAGGCCGGTCATGCCGGCAAAGGCCATCGTGGTCTCGATGCTGCGCCCGTCCAGCATCGCGCACATGCTGGCGCCGCCGCCGAGATGCGCGGCGATCACGCGCCGTGCCTGCGGGGCGTGTTTCGGCACCTGCCGGCTGATGTAGTCATACGAGATGCCGTGATAGCCCCAGTGCCGCACCCCGGCGTCCAGCACGTCCTTGGGCAGCGCATAAATCTGCGCCACGTCCGGCATCGTGCGGTGGAACGAGGTATCGAAGCAGGCCACCTGCGGCAGGCCGGGGAATTCCTCCGCGATCGCCCTCGCGCCGAGCACGTTGAACGCCTGGTGCGACGGTTCCATCACGACCAGCGAGTCGAGATAGTCCAGCACGTCACCCTCGATCCTCACCGGCACCTCGAAGCGCGTGCCGCCGAGCACCACCCGGTGGCCGGCCGCCGTCACCTTCAGGTCGGCGATGTTGCGTTCCAGCCAGGCGATGACGAATTTCAGCGCGGTCTTGTGGTCGATCGTGTGGCCGTCGCCCCATTCATGCGCGTCCAGCGGTTTGCCGGCGGCGTTCTTGGCGATGAAGTGCGGATCGCCCTGCATGCTGTCCACCTGGCCGCGGCACAGCAGCGGCAGCGTCCCGGCGGCATCCACCCCATAGACGCCGAATTTCAGGCTGGTGGAGCCGGCGTTCACGACGATGATGGCATTGGGCATGGCGGGCTACTCCGCGGGCTCGGGCAGGATGCTGGCGGGATCGCGCGCCAGCGCATCGGCGTACAGCACGGCTGCGGCGGCGGAGAAGCGGCGCGCGGCGGCGGTGTCGGCGCGGCTGGTCAGCACGATTGGCACCCGCGCGCCCACCACCAGGCCGGCGGTCTGCGCGTCCGCCATGAAGGCGAGGTTCTTGTAGACCATGTTGCCGGCTTCGATGTTCGGTACCAGCAGCACATCGGCGAGACCCGCGACGGGTGACTCGATGTGCTTGATCCGCGCGGCCTCGGCGTCCACCGCGGCATCGAGGTCGAGCGGCCCATCGACGATGCCGCCGACGATCTGCCGCCGGTCGGCCATCTTGGCCAGGATCGCGCCGTCGAGCGTCGCCGGCATCTTCGTGCGCACCGTCTCCACCGCGGCCAGCACCGCCACCTTCGGCACCTCGATGCCGAGCGCGAGCGCAAATCCGATCGCGTTCTGGCAGATGTCGCGCTTCTGGTCGGTGTCGGGCGCGATGTTCAGCGCCGCGTCGGTAATGACGAACCGGCGCGCATAGGTCGGCACCGAGACCATCGCGCAGTGGCTCAGCAGCCGGCTGGTGCGCAGCTTGGCTTCCTTCTGGATCACTGCGTGCAGCAGCATGTCGGTGTGCAGGCTGCCTTTCATCAGCGCCTTCACCTCGCCGGCGCCGGCCGCCGCCGCCGCCTTCGCCGCGGAGTCCTCGGCGCTCTCGGTCGTGACGATGCGGCAGCCGGACAGGTCGAGCTTCGCGGCGGTCGCGATCCAACGCAGCTCGGCCTCCGGCCCGAACAGCACCGGCACGATCAGCTCGGCCCGCGCCGCCTCGATGGCGCCGGCAAGGGCGTCCTCGCTGCACGGATGCACCACGCCGGTCAGCATCGGCTTGAGCCCGCGGCAGCGTTCCAGCAGCCCGTCCAACCGATGCTCCGGCACGTCGCGCCGCAGCCGCGTCGTCGGCGCCAGGACCTCCAGCACCGCCGTCGCCACCTGCTGGCCGGCCGGGTCCGTGCACTGGCCGTCGAGGATGACGATCCCTTTGCCCGCGCGCTTCTCCCGCACCACGACCTTCGCGGTCAGGATGACGTCGATCGGCAGGGCGGCGTGGACCTGCACCACGGTCGAGCGGACCGACGATCCCGGGCCAGGCAGCGCGGAGCCGACCAGCGAGGTCAGCAGCGCGGTGACGATGCCCGCCGCGCCATGGCCGTGGCCGGACTCGTCAAGCAGCCCGGCATCGCCGAACGCCGTGGCCCACGCCCGCACGTCGCCCGCCTGAAAGCTGCGTTGCGCCGATGCTGCGTCGCCAACCCGGATCTCGTCGAACGTCTTGTTCTCGATAGACGGCATGGTGAGTGTCTCCGAGGGTTCAGAACGACCATCGACAGCCGCCGGGCTGGCCGGGGGAGTCGCGGCGCCCGCGGCTGGATGGTCCCCCGTCAGCGCGCCTCCGGCGCCGCCGGGGCAGCCACCTTGGCGGCGGCGGTTCGCGCGGGCGGTGGCGGCGTCGGTGCGACCACCTTCGGCGCCGGCACCGCCAGCACCTGCGACAGCCGGGCGAGACGATCCCGCTCGGCCGCGGCCGGCGGACCGCTCGCGGCGACGATGGCTTCCACCTGCTTCAGCAGTTCCTTCCGCGCGTCCGCCTCTTGCACCAGCGTCGCCAGCGCCTCGACCGCGCGCTCACGTTCCAGCTGCAACACGAAGAACTGGTCGCGCACCAGCGCCTTAAACCCGTCGAGCGACAGATGCATGAACCGCTGGCGCACCACGTTCAGCGCGAAGGCGCTGCGCTCGTCGAGCGCCCGCGCGGCGGCGATGACGTACAACACGGCCCGGGTCAGCGCCTCGTCAAACCCGCCGACCCGCAGCTTCGCCGCAAAGGCGTCAGTCCGGGCCTGCTGCGCGGCGCGCTTTTCCGGCGACGTGCCTGGCAGTTCCCGCACCGGGCTGCCGTCGTTGAGGCCGAGCAGCCCCTGCACGATCGGCGAACCGTAGAAGCTGAAGAATGCCTCCTCGGCCCATTTGTCGCGCGCGTCGCGATAGGCGTCCAGCGCCGCGGTGATCTGGTCCGAGATCTGCTTCTGCAGGGCGAGGAGCGGGTTGTCGGGCGCCGCCGGCTGGCGGGCCGCCGCCACGTCGGCTGCCAGCTTCTGCACGCCCTTCATCCAGGGGTTGCTGTCGGCGAACATCGTGTAGCTCAGGCGCAGCGGGTTCAGCTTCAGCGCCAGGTCCGCCGCCGGCTGGTTGGCGAGCGCACGCACCAGCGGCTGCATCAGGGTCGTGTAGATCGAGTGGTTCAGTTCCGATAGCCGGGCCACGGCGGCGAAAGCGCGATCGTCTTCGGCGCTGTTGCGTCCCAGCGCACGGATGTCGTCGAGCGAGCGGGATTCGAAGCGGCTGATCCAGTCGCCGGTGACGAAGCCGCCCACGGGGAGGTCGGTGGGTCGCGGCGAAATGACCATCTCGTAGAGGCCAGGCGGCAGGCAGTCGATGACATCCATCATCTCCACGAATTCCTCGTCCTCCTTCGCGCCGACTTTGGAGGAGACGAAGATGGCGAGATGTCCGACCTTCTGCCCCAGGCAGTAGACGATCGTTTGGCCCGCAGCGCGGATGTCGGCCACGTCGCGATACAGATCAAGGATCCAGCCGAGGGTCTGCTGCGGCGGACTGATGTTATCGCCCATCGAGGTAAACACGATGATCGGCGAGGTTATGTTGCGGGTATCGAAAATCGTGCCATCGCTCGACCGCAGCTGATTACGCGTCAGTTTGTCGCCGATAAAGAGATTGTCCACCAGGAACTGCAACTCGTCACCATTGAGCTGGATGAAGTCGCCCCACCACTCCTCGAACTTGAGGTACCGCTGCGAGTCTGTGTCGACAGTGGTATAGACTTCGTACTGCTTGCCCCACAGCGAGTTCGCTGGGTTCAGGCTGTCGAAGTTCAGTATCAGCCAAGTCCCATCGAACTTCCCGTTGCCGAGGTCGCTGGTCAGCGCGGTCAGCCAACTGCCGGCCAGCAGGCCGCCGGAATAGCGCATGGGGTTCTTGCCGCGCACACCCTGCCAGTACGACATCGGCGAGCCTGCCACCAGGCACGGCCCGAACAGGTCCGGGCGCAGCATGGCGACCATCAGCGTCTGGTAGCCGGCCTGGCAGTTGCCGATGGCAAACGGTCGCGGCGAGTCCGGATGCAGTTGGACCACCCGCTCGAAGAACGTCACCTGACCCTCGACGACGTCCAGGAACTGCTGACCAGGCTCCGGTATTGCGTCGAACCCGATGAAGTAGACCGGATGGCCCGCACGCAGGGCGTCGCCGATCTCGCTCTGCGCCTTGAAGCCGCCGACCCCCGGCCCCTGGCCCGCCCGCGGGTCCACCACCACGACGGGCCGCTTGCGCGGGTCGATCGTAACCCCTGGCGGCGGCACGATGCGTGAGAGCCAGTAGTTGATCGGCCGCGGCAGCGCCCGGCCGCTCACCAGGATTTCGTGCTCGAACAGAAGCACGGTCGCCATCGGCCGCGACGTGATCTCGGCCTGTTCGTTGCCACGCTCGCGAAGCAGCTCAAGGAACAGCACGCTGCGCTGGAATGCATCGACCAGATAGTCCGGCCAACTCGTCATCACGGCGCCGGCGGACGCTGCAAACGGGTTCGCACCCGCGGGCACCTGGAGGCCGAACAGGTTCAGCGCCGATGCCGGTTTGGCTATTGGCTCATTTTTCATCTTCATCTCCCAACGGATCCTTCAGGAAAGACGTGCGCACAGCGATCGTCCTGGCCGGTAACCCTATCTTGCTGGCCGCGCGGGCTCAGGCCGACTGGACGCGTGGTGGAGTTGCTGCATCGCGCTGAGCTTCGCGACGTGCTCTTCCAGCAACGTCCTGTACTGCACCTTGGCTCCGCCAGGACCACGTCGCCGAGCGGCATATTGAATGCCGGCCTTGGCATACAGGCCTGCGAACACGCTGTCGCCCGACTCCCTGATTCTGCCTGATTGTCCGTGACAGAAGCGTCACCGTAGTCGGCAGCGAACGGCGGCGGTAGCACCGGAAACTACTCAGATCAGACTGGGGAAATGTCACGGACCACCGATTCAGCGCCGCTGCATGGGGACAGACCCCATGGGGCGACCGGGCCCACGGGCGAGCTCGGTCTATCGTCGCGGCGGCACTGGCCAGCCACATGCCGCTGGGCGCCGGGGGGCTACCACGGCTACAATCGCCAAGGAGGGCGGTCTCGGCGGGCGGACCGGGGACACCGGGTAAGCCTTTAACGTGAGCGACTTGAGTAGATTCCGAGGCTCCTTCGCCGAGCCCGCTCTCGCTAGCGTCCTGATTGTGGCGGCATTCGAATATGCGCACCACGCGCGGAACGCGGGTGAAGCGGCGAACTTCTCCCGCGGGCTTGTAGTATGGATGAAGTGTGGAGTGATGAAACAATGGATAGGATGCCGCCGGACCCAGTAAATCCGCCGCAGCCTTCGGGTGAAGGTCCTCGCCAGCAGAGTAGCAATTCCAGGCTGGGGTTCCTGCTGCAGCTTCTGATCCCACTGGCGATCCTGCTCCTCATCGCTGTCGCCATGGTCGCCGGCTATTTGCAGAAATGGCTGTGGATGGGCCAACTCCACTACACAGGTATCTTCTGGACGCTACTTTCGGTCCAGTGGACGATGTTCGCCGCGGCGTTCGTCTTCGTGTTTCTTTTCATGTGGGTCAATCTTCGCCAAGCTCTACGCAACAGCGGCGCGTTCGCCGTTGGCGGCGCGCCAGCGCAGGGTGCGATTTTATCCCGCGCGGACGCGGCTGACCGGATCAACATCGATCTCACGCCGAGACTCCTTCGGTCGGGAGTGGTCATCGCCAGCCTGGTGCTCGCGTGGCTGGCAGCCGCTGGTTTCTTCAGCCAATGGGATGCCTACCTGCGCTTCCGCTATGGCGGGTCATTCGGCGTGGCCGATCCGCTCTTTGGGGTCGATGTCGGATTCTATGTGTTTCAGTTGCCGTTCTATCAGTTGCTGCAGACCAGTCTGGCGGTGGTAACGGTCCTGGCAATTGTCGGGGTCAGCCTGGTCTACGGATACTTCCGATTGCTTCAGGCCGATCGCGGCAGTGTTCCTGTTGCGGGCGGCAGTGCCACGTCACATATATCGGTTCTGCTCTTCATCCTGGTTGCCAACTGGGCCTTCGGGCTCTGCCTGGATCACTATGAACTCGTCTACTCGACTCTGGGCGTCGTCTATGGCGCCGGATTTGCCGCCGATCATGTGACAAGGATCGCGCTGTGGGTCATGGTCGCCGTCTCGGCGGTGGCCTGTGCGCTGCTGGCACTGAATGTCTTCCGCCCGCGCTTGCGGGCGCTGGTTGTGGGAGCCGGCGTCTACCTCGCCGTCTATGTCGTCGGCATCTTCCTGCTGCCGGCCATCGTCCAAAAATTCATCGTGCAACCAAGCGAGTTGGCGTTCGAGACGCCTTATCTGAAGCACTACATCGACTTCACGCGACAGGCCTATGACCTGGAGGCTATCCAGGAGACCTCCTATCCGGCCCTGGCCGACCTCACGCCCGCCGTGCTGGCACGGAACCAGGACACGATCGAGAATATCCGGCTGTGGGACGCGCGGCCGCTGCTGCAAATGTACCAGCAGACCCAGGCGATCCGTCTGTACTATCAGTTCTATAACGTCGGTGTCGACCGGTATCACCTGAAGGATGGCTATCACCAGGTGATGCTTGCCACCCGCGAGCTCTCGCCAGACCTCCCCGCGGCAGCGCAAACATGGGTCAACGAGTATCTGCAGTTCACGCATGGCTATGGACTGGTGATGAACTTCGTGTCGAAGACCGTCGGCGGCGGATTTCCGCAATATCTTCTCGAGAACGTACCTGCCACGTCCACAGAGGGCCTGGCCATCACTCAGCCGGCGATCTATTACGGCGAAACAATGCCCGGGTACCGCATTGTTGCGACCGGGACCAAGGAGTTCGACTATCCGAAAGGCAACGACAACGTCTACACCAGTTATGGCGGCACCGGCGGTATTCCGCTGGACAGTTTTTGGCGCAGGGTGCTGTTCGCCTGGACGCAGAAGGACATCAACATTCTCCTGACCACCTATATCAAGCCGGAGAGCCGGATCCAGATCTGGCGGGACGTTCAGCAGCGGGTTGCCAAGGTCGCGCCGTTCCTCAGCCTCGATAGCGACCCCTATCCGGTGCTGAGCGAAGGGAAATTGTATTGGATCCAGGATGCCTACACCACGTCGGACCAGTTCCCCTATGCCAATCCCCATCGGGCCGGTTTCACGGACAACCTGAACTACCTTCGGAATTCCGTGAAGGTCGTCGCCAACATGTATGACGGGACGGTCCAGTTTTACGTCATGGACCCCAAGGACCCGATCCTGGCCGCCTATCAGCGGGCATTTCCCGGCGTCTTCCAGAGCCTCGATCAGTTGTCGCCGGACCTGAAGTCCCATCTGCGCTACCCGGAGGATTTGTTCGCCATTCAGTCCGACGAGTACAAGACGTTCCACATGACCGATTCGCAGGTCTTCTATAACCGGGAGGATCTGTGGGTGGCTCCCAAGGAGACCTACGCCGGCGAGCAACAGCCGATGCAGCCCTATTACATCCTGATGAAGCTTCCCGGCAGCGACACGCTGGAATACCTGCTGATGACTCCGTTCACGCCGCAAAACCGCGACAATATGATTTCGTGGATGGCGGCACGCTGCGACTTCCCGGATTACGGCAAAAAGCTGTTCTATGAGCTGCCGAAGGAGAAGCTGATCTATGGGCCGAACCAGATCGAAGCGATGATCGATCAGAACCCGACGATTTCCCAGCAGCTCACGCTCTGGGACGAGAGGGGATCGCACGTGATTCGCGGCAAGCTGATCGTGACTCCGATCGAGAACTCGTTTCTGTATATCGTGCCGATCTACCTCCAGGCCGCGGGGGAGAACTTTCCCCAGTTGAAGCGTGTGATCGCTGTTGCCGGCGACAGCGTCGTGATGGAGCCGACGCTCGACGAGGCGATGGCGAGCCTTTTCGCCAGGCAACAGCCGCTGGCCGTGTTTGGGACGCAGGCCGCCTCACCACAGCCGCCGGCTGCCGATATCGCGGCGCCCTCGCCAGTCGCCGTGGCGCCGGAACCGCCGGCCGCCGGGCCCATGACATCCGCAACGGGCGCACCGGTCAGCCTGGCCAGCGTCGGGAGGATAGGCATTGCCGCCGTCCAGCTTGCCTCCATTCCCAGCGAGGCCTCGGCAAAGGCCGAGTGGTTGCGTCTGCAGAAGCGTGTCCCCGGCTTGCTCGGCAGCCGCCAGCCCGACATCACCAGTAACGTGCATGCCGGCCACACCTCGTGGCGGCTGGGCACGAGCGGCTTCGAGGACACCGCTCAAGCGACGCAATTCTGCGGGCGTCTGCGTGCCGCGGGCCTGAACTGCTGGGTGACCGCGGCCCAGTAAGCCGAAAGCGGGCATGCCGGCCGTCGTCGCGGCGGCAGAATCGGCATGCCCCGCCAACCCCGTGCGATCGCCGACCCTGGCAACCACCGGAGAATGGAATGCTCCGCGCGCTTCGCCGAACTGGGTTGCTGGCCGGCGCGGCCCTAGGACTGACGGCGCTCCTCGGCGGCTGCGTGGTCTATCCAGCCTATCCCGGCTACGGACATTAGTACGGCGGCGGGGAATCGCGCGGCTACGGGTGGTATCGGTGACACGACTGCGGATGACAGCAGCATTTGGGGCCGGCCAGCACGCCGACGGTCCGATCTGGGATTAGGATTGGCTGCCGCCTGCAGGCGCGTTGAAGCGGACCTTTGTTATGGTAAATGCCCCAAATTCGTGTCGCTCCGGCTAGGCGAGCCAACGCTGGAGCATCTTGCTTGTGCGGCGGTATTGCTGCTGTCGGCTGTATTTGCTCCAAGGAAGACGGGATGGGCGATGAGGCATTCCTAATCGTGATGTCGTTCGATCCGGCGACGCGAGGCGCACGAGACGTTCTTGTGCTTGGCTTGGGGAATACCCTGCTGGCCGACGACGGGGTCGGCGTGCACGTGGTCCGCCACCTTGCCAGTGATCCGGACACGCCATCAGGCCTGCGTCCCCTCGACGGCGGGACACTGGGGTTTCGGCTGATGCACGCACTGACCCGATCGGACTGCGTCATCCTCATCGACGCCGCGCAGCTCGGCGAGCCGGCTGGCACCCTGCGCCTGCTCGACCAGGAGGCGCTCGCCGACCATGTCAGCCGAGGCGGCCGCAAAAGCGCTCACGAGGCGGGGCTTGCGGATCTCCTGACGCTCGCATGGCTCGAAGGCTGGGCGCCGGTGCGGCTGGCGCTTCTGGGCATCCAGCCACAGCGCATCAACTGGGGTGAGCGGCTCAGTGAGCCGGTGGCTCGGGCGGTTCCGGCCGCCTGCCAAGCGGTCGTGCGGATAGTGCTGGCCTGGCAGGCGGCATGACCGATTTCACCTACCTCCCCGATGAAGGCCTGGTCGACGCGCTGATCATGGAGATCGCCGACCTCCTCCGGCGGCTCATCGAGCATGACGAGGCGGGTAGCACCGATCCGCTCCGCCTGCCCTTGTCACCTTCCCGTCTGCTGGATGCCGCCGGTCGGAGCACGATCCGCGAGACGAGTTTTCCCGGCGTTTGGTGGACGACGCATGCCGACGACACAGGGCGCGTCATCGCGATGCTGATCGAGGTGGCGTTCGTGCCCCACATCGTCCGGGCGGATATCGACGACGTGGCGCGCGGGTGCCAACGCCTTCCCGGTGCCACCAACGCCGCGCGCCGCGCACGCAGGACGGTTGCCTGATGGATGACCGCGAAACAATGACAGAAACCCTGTGCGCCATGCTCGCGCGCCGTGGCTTCGGACGGCGGAGCCTGCTCCAGTTCGCGATCGCCATGACATCCAGTTTAGCGCTGCCTCCTTCCGTCGCGCCGGTCATGGCGGCCAACCTGGCCAAGGCGACGCGGCGCTCGGTGATCTGGCTCTCGTTCCAGGAATGCACAGGATGCCTGGAGACGCTGCTGCGCTCGTCCAGCCCGACCATCGACTCGCTGATCTTCGACTTCATTTCGCTCGACTATCAGGAAGCTCTGATGGCCGCGGCCGGCGACGCGGCGGAACGGACGTTGCGCGAGGCGGTGGCCGCGAACAAGGGCCAGTATCTGTTGGCCATCGACGGATCGATCCCGATCAAGGACGGCGGCGTCTACTCGCTCACTGGCGGACGCAGCAACGTCGAAATGCTGGCGGAGATCGCAACCAACGCGAGGGCGGTGCTGGCGATCGGTACCTGCGCGGCCTACGGGGGCATCCCGAAGGCATATCCGAATCCGACCGGGGCCGTTGGGGTCGACGACCTGGTCTCGGGAAAGCCGATCGTCAATATTCCCGGCTGTCCGCCGGTGCCCGAGGTGCTCAGCGGCGTGCTTGTCCACTTCATCAGCTTCGGCCGTCTGCCGGATCTCGACGACCGCAAGCGCCCGCTTGCATATTTCGGCACCACAATCCACGACCAGTGCTACCGTCGGCCGTTCTACGATCAGGGCAAGTTTGCCAAGAGCTTCGATGACGCGGGTGCCCGTCAGGGCTGGTGCCTGTTCGAGCTCGGGTGCAAGGGACCGACGACGCACAACGCCTGTGCCAGCCTGAAATGGAATGGTGGCGCCAGTTTCCCCATCGAATCCGGTCACGGTTGCCTCGGTTGCTCGGAACCGGATTTCTGGGACGCTGGCGGCTTCTATACCCCGCTCGCCGGCGGAAGTCCCCCTGGGTGGCGGAATGCCGGCATAGCCGCTGCCGTCGGCGTGGCGGCAGGCGCTGCGGCTGCGCTCGCCGCACGCGGCAGGGCCGCCAGCGCGCGGCATAAGGCCGGCCCCAGCCCGGAAGAAACGCCATGACGCTGCTGGCGTTCGCCCGCGGCCCAGCCCTGCAGGCCGCCCTTCTGATCATGATCGCCGGAATCTTCTGGCGACTCGCAGGCATTTTTTTGCTGCCGCCGCGCGCGCAGCATGCAGCGCCACGGCATTCCCTGGCCGGACGTATCGGCGGCGGAGCGCTGATGATCGTGTCGCGGTTCATTCCGCATCACACGTTCTGGCCCAGGGTCGCTATGAGTGTGGTGCTAAGCACCACCTTCCATCTCGGGCTCGCGATTATCCTGCTCGGCGGCGCCCCGCATATCCTGCTGATCCACCAGGTCACTGGCTTGACCTGGCCCGGCCTGCCAAAGGGACTGATCGTCATCAGCAGCGGCCTGACCCTGGCCAGCATGATCGTCTTGTTAATTCGTCGCATCACCCACCCGGTGCTGCGGATGCTCTCGACGGTGGACGATTATCTGAGCTGGTTGCTCGTGTTTCTGCCCGTTCTGACAGGCATTCTGCTGGCGGGCGAGACAATCGGCGGCTATGGCACGCTGCTGGCTCTGCATATCCTGAGCGTGGAATTGATGATGGTCTGGTTGCCCTTTGGCAAGCTGATGCATGGCGCGCTCGTGTTCGCCGGGCGCTGGGGTATGGGGATGAATTTTGCCCGCAAGGGTGCCGCGACATGAGCAGCGACGCGAAGGCAGCGGCACCTCCGGCTGAGGTCCCAAATGCGGGCCAGGTTGCCGCGGCCGTGCGCGGCTTCATCGCCGACATCGGTCCGACCGTGGCGCTGGCGTTGTCATCCTGCGTGCATTGTGGGCGCTGTGCGGAAGCCTGTCAGTTCTATGTGCAGACCGGAGACCCCCGCTATACGCCGATCCACAAGGTCGAGCCCTTCAGGCGGGCCTATGAACGCGAGGTCGGGCCGTTCGCCTTCGCCTATCGTTTGCTCGGCCTGGCGCCGAAGATCACCCCTGACGAACTGGCGCGCTGGCAGGAGCTGATCTACGACTCCTGCAACATGTGCGGGCGCTGCTCGCTGATTTGTCCGATGGGGATCGACATCGCGGAACTGGTTGAGCGGGCCCGTCATGGGATGTTCGCGGCTGGCTTGGCGGCGGCCGATTTTCTCGGCGTCTTGGCGGAAAAGGAACACGCGACCGGCAGCCCGTTCGGGCTGGTCAGGTCTCAGTTCGAGGACATGTTGCACGCCATCGGCCGCGATCACGGTGTCGTCATGAATGTGGACAAGGGGACAGCAGATATCGTCCCGACCGTGTCATCGATCGATGTGAAGATGTATCCGGCCTCAATGGCGGCGATCGCCAAGGTGCTGAACCACATGGGCGCGTCGTGGACATTCCGGACCGATGGGTTTGACGCGGACAATGTCTCGCTGACTGCCGGCGACCGCGCCGGACAAAGGAAGATCACGCTAGGCATCGTCAAGGCGGCATTGGCCTGCGACGCCAATACAGTTGTGATGCCAGAATGTGGCCATTCCTTCACGGAAATGCGGTGGGAGGCAGCGAACGCTTTTGGCGAGGCCCTACCGTTCCGGGTCTTGCAGATCACGGAACTGATCGCAGAGGGCCTTTCCGTTGGCCGCATTCGCGTGAACAAGGTACCGCACAGCGCGACCTATCACGATGCCTGCCAGCTCTCCCGCCGGGGGGGCGCCACGGCGGCACCGCGGGTTATCCTGGAGGCCCTTGGCGTCGAATTACATGAAATGGAGGATGCCGGCGCCACGAACTGGTGTTGCGGCGGCGGCGGTGGTGTCGCGCTAATCAAGCGGGCACAGCCGCTCATGGACAAGGCCTTCGAAATCAAGCAACGTCAGATCGAGGTGACCGGTGTGGCGACCATCTATACAAGCTGCTCCGGCTGCCGGCAGACGCTTGAGCACGGCGGCAAGGCCAGAAACTGGAACAAGACGGTCGCGAGCCTGCTGGAACTCGTCGCTGATAATCTCAAGGATTGAGCCATGACGAGCCGACGCATCGTGATCGATCCGATCACTCGCATCGAGGGCCATCTCCGTATTGAAGTGGCGGTTGACGGTGATGGCAAGATCGTTCAGGCGCTAAGCGCTGGCACACAGGTACGAGGCATCGAGATCATTCTGCGCGGCCGCGATCCACGCGACGCCTGGGCCTTCGCTCAGCGGATTTGCGGCGTCTGCACATTGGTTCATGGCCTGGCCTCGGTGCGCGCCGTCGAGGACGCCATTGGCATTCAAGTGCCGCCGAACGGCGAGCTGATTCGCGACCTGATGGCCGGCGCCCAATTGCTGCAGGATCACGTCATCCATTTCTATCATTTGCAAGCCCTCGACTGGGTCAATCCCCTGCGTGCGCTGACCGCGGATCCGGAAGCCGCCGCACAAACCGCCGAACGGGCCGGTTACCGCGAAACCTCTGTCGGTTACTTCGCCCTAGCGCAGGCACGGCTGAAGGGTCTCATGACGTCCGGTCAGCTCGGGATCTTCACGAATGGCTGGTGGGATCATCCTGGATACAGGCTGGCGCCGGAAATCGATCTGATCGCCCTCGCACATTATATCGAGGCACTGGGATGGCAGCGCGAAATCGGCGAGGTGCTGACCATCTTCGGCGGGAAGAATCCGCATCCGAACGTCGCGGTTGGCGGCGCACCATGCGCGATCGCGGGCGACAGCAAGTTGCCGGGCGGGGGTGATGCCACGGCGGTTTCCCTGACCGGGCTGATTCGGATCCGGCAACTGATCGAGACGATGCGGGGCTTCATTGACGGTGTGTATCTTCCCGACCTGATCGCGATCGGCGGCAGCTACAAGGACTGGTTCACGCGCGGCGAGAATGTGCGTAACTTCATGACCTACGGCGACTTCGAAGGATACGCCGCAGGTAATGGCTTCGGCGTACCACGTGGCGTCGTGCTTGACCGCGACCTGTCACGGGTCGAACCGGTCGATCTACGGGATCCGGCGCAGATCCAGGAATTCGTCGCCCATGCCTGGTACCAATACAGCAAAAGCCAAGACGTCGGCCTGCATCCTTATCACGGTGAGACAGTGCTCGACTACACGGGGCCGAAGCCACCCTTCGACCATCTCGATGCAGCTGGTACCTACTCTTGGGTGAAGGCGCCGCGTTGGCGCGGAAAGCCGATGGAGACGGGCCCTCTGGCTCGCCTGGTCATGCTGCACGCCGTCGGGAACGACGCCGCAAAGGCTCTGACGGCGGAGGCGCTTGCGCGGCTCGCCCTGCCGTTCGAGGCGATCTATTCGACCTTCGGACGAATCCTGGCACGCGGGATCGAGAGCAAGCTTGTGGTTGATCGCATGGCGGGTTGGCATGACAAGCTCATGGCGAACATCGAAAGTGGCGATGTGCGGACATTCAACAGTACGAAATGGGACCCGGACACCTGGCCCCGCCACAGCCGCGGGATAGGCACGGTAGAGGGGCCACGGGGCGCCCTCGCGCACTGGGTTGTCATCGACGACGGCCTGATCACCAACTATCAGGCCGTCGTGCCGTCGACATGGAATGCCGGACCAATTGACGGCCAGGGTCAGCACGGGCCGTACGAGGCGGCGCTACTGGATGGACATCGCCTGGCTGTTCCGGATGAGCCCCTGGAAGTGCTGAGGACGATTCACAGTTTCGATCCATGCATGGCCTGCGCGGCGCATGTGTTCGGGCCGGCCGGGGAGGAGGTTGTCCGGGTGAAGATACGCTGACCGCGCGGGCCAGCTTCGATGCGAAGAAGGCCAAGGTCGCCCAGACCGCCCGGTGAAGGCGACGAAAGGTAGCAGATCATGACTCCCCTGAATCCAGACCAACTTGCTATAAAGCAGGCTGCGAAGGACTTCGTTGCCAAGAACATCATTCCGCATGCAGCGGAGTACGATAAATCCGGCGAATTCCATGGCTATCTCCTGGAGGCCGCGCAGCCGAGCAAGATCTTCGCGATGGCAGTACCGAAGGAGTACGGCGGCCTTGGCTATAGCCCGTTGACTCAGGCGTTGGTGCTGGAGGAATGGGGATACGGCTGTGCCGCTATGGGAACCACACTATCCGCCAGCATCCTCAGTATGGAAGCGGTTCTGATCGCGGGTAACGACGACCAGAAGCGCCTTTTTTTCAAGCCGATGCTTAGCGCCGATATTGGAGCCTTTGCCTTGACGGAACCGGCCGCCGGTTCGGATGCCGGAGCGGGCGTGGCGACCGCGGTCAAGAGCGGTCACGAGTACATCCTGAATGGGCCGAAATGCTGGATCACCAATGGCGGGAAGGCTGCCGTCTACGTGGTCTTTGCGGCGACCGATCCGGCGAAAGGCGTGAAGGGTCTCAGCGCCTTTATCGTCGAGCGTGGCCTGCCCGGCTTCATCATGGGCGATGAGGAAGACAAGCTTGGGTTGCGCAGCTCGAACACGGTGTTCTTCTTTATGAAGGATCTTCATGTCCCCGCCTCCAATCTTCTAGGCAAAGAGGGTGACGGCATGAGAATCGCCATGGAAACACTCGATATCGCCAGGCCGTCTATCGGCGCTCTCGCCATCGGACTGGCGCAACGGTGCCTCGATGAATGCGTCAAGCACCTGCATGAGCGCTATCCCGCCACGTCCTATCCGGGGGAAACGCTGCAGTTCGATCTCGCCGACATGCAGATCCAGATCGAAGCTGCGCGGCAGGCGCAGCATCACACCATGGTGCTGCGCGAGGCGAAGCTTCCTTTCTCGATGGAATCGGCGGTCGCGAAGACGCTAGGCACGGCTGTGGCGATGAGCGTCACAACGCAGGCGATGCGCCTGATGGGATCGCACGCATACACCTCGGAATTCGGCAAGTTCATGCGTGATGCCAAAGTCATGCAGATCTATGAGGGCACCAATCAAATCCAGCGCCTGGTGATCGCGCGTTCGGTTCTCGCCCGACCCAAGGTCGCGGCTCCGGCAATGACGGCAGGTGCAAAATGACTCACACTCTGACTGATGCACAGAAGATCCTCCGGCAACGCGGCCATGACTTCGCCAATGAAATTCTCGGTCCGGTCGCCGCGGAACTGGATCGCGGCCGGGTGGTCCCCAAGGCGCTGATCGCCCGGTTGGCGGCGCAGGGCTTCCTCGGCCTCGCGGTACCCGAACAATCAGATGTGGCCGGCGCCGGCTTCATCAGCCACATCGAGGTCGTTCAGGCGTTGTCGCGATCCTGCCCTGCCATCGCCTCCATCCTCAACAATCACGCCCTGTTCGCTTATGCCATCGCCCATTGGGGCAGCGACGTCCAGAAGAAACAGTATCTGCCCGCGCTGATCAAAGGTGAAAAGCTCGGCGCGATCGCCATCCAGGAAGAAGGTCCGACGTTGGGGAATGGTCCCGACGCACTGCTCGCTACTCGACAGGGAAGTGGATTTACGCTCAACGGGACCAAGACTTTCGTGCGAAACGCCGGCGCGGCCGATACTTATTTGGTATTCGCCACCATTCGACCAGATGCCGATAACATCCGGCTCGCCGCTTTCATCGTTGACGCCGGGACAAGTGGCCTGAGCGTCGGGCCCAGGCTGGAAACCATGGGATTGAGGGCCTGTCCAGTCGCTCATCTCAGCTTCAAGAACGTCTCGGTGACTGAGGCTGGAGTCATGGGTACCGAAAACTGCGCGTCCGGGATCGCCGGTCAGGTGCTCTCGGTCGGCGCCGTGGCCGAGGCCGCGCAAACCGTCGGCATCGCCAAGGCGGCGGTTTCGCATGCCGCGGAATACGCCAAGCATCGCGTGCAGTTCCGTCATCCGATCGCCAGCCTGCAAGTGATCCAGACAATGCTGGCTGAGATTGTGACTGACAGCCACATGGCGTGGCTCGGCATCCAACACGTTGCGAGACTCATCGAGCACGATTCACCGTTTGAGCCTGAAGCAGCGATGGTGAAGCTGTTCGTCGGTCGCCTCGGCTCGAAGATGCTGGTTGATGCCATCCAGATCGAAGGCGGCATGGGAATCTGCGAAGTCGTACCCAAGCATATCAGCGGCACGCTGCCCCTGGCCCGGATGTTCCGCGACATCGCCGGAACCACCTTGCTGGATGCCCCGGATGACTTCCCGGACAAACTCATCGCGGCAGGCATCGCCTAATCCCGTGCCATGTGGTCCGTGGCGATCCCGGCCAGCGCCATGCGCCGCTCGATTCGGCGCTGAAGGGTGCCCGGCTTGTAGAGTCTGAAATCGTGGGCCGACTTCGTCCGCAGCAGCTCGATGATTTCGGGCAGCGGGAGCCCTGCCGCCGCCTGCCCTCAGCGCTCACGGTGATTGACCCGGGTCCGCTCAGGGAAGTTGACCCACTGACATCATTCCTACCGGCGCGTCGTGCTTGTGCGCGGAGGCCCATCCATAGGTTGGCGGCGGTGCGCAGCCTGTAGCCAGTTTCGCCGTTGTTCCGAGCCGCTGCTGTGCGCGCGAGGCCTGCTTCAGGGAGCCGGCGCTTGCCGCAGGCGTGGCGCGGCGTGAGCCCGTGGCGCCACGATCCGGACCGATGCGGTTCTTGGCGGGGGCGCCGTGCAGGAGGCACGGCGTGTCTCGGCAGCGTATCGGAAGCCTGCCAGAATTGAGGGGCAAGCACGGCGCCGACCATTACCTGGCAGTTCTGTCTCGACGCCGTGCCCCACACCGTGCTGGGCACGAATGCAGGGCGAGTATCCTGCCAAGGATGGCGTTCGTCTACGCCGAGTCTGCGACGATGGGCAGGCCGGGCCAGGGGCTGGCCGTCTGTTCCTGTGCGCGCGGTGTCACTGCCAGGTGGTCGTGTGCAGCTGCTGTGACCGCGGGCAGATCTACTGTGGCAGCGATTGCGCCGGACAGGCGCGTCGCCAGACGCTCCAGGATGCGGGCAAACGCTATCAGCAGACCCATCGCGGCCGGCGGAAGCATGCCGCTCGGATGGGTCGGTTTCGGGCGCGCAGAAAAATAGTGACGCATCACGGTTCACCCCCGCCGCCGGCGGGTGATCTGCTGGCGGCCGGCGCGATGGTGATCTCGCGCGACGACGCTTCTCCGGCCGAGGCGCCCCGGCAAGCAACGACGTACTGCCATTGGTGCGATCGTCCCTGCCTGCCGCCGCTTCGGCTGGGGTTCCTGCGCCGTCGCGATCATCGCCGCGGCCGTGTTGACCACGCCCGGACGGAGCGCAAACCGCCATGGTGAACCCGACTGACGTCGCAGTGAGGCTCCCGCGGGACGTGACAGGCGCGAACCGGCCGCCCTGCCAGCGATGACGCCCATGGACAGCCATCGTCTGGACCTCGATCTGCACCGCCTGGACCTGCGCTTTGCCGGCAGCCGCCTGGTGGAACCGCAGGCGGTGGCGCGGATCGCCCAGTCCATCGAGCGGTGTGGCCAGATCGTGCCTTGCATCGTGGTGGCGGTTCCCGGTGCTGCCGGTGCGGGCGCTGACCCGCGGGTGCTGATCGACGGTTATCGGCGCGTTGCCGCGCTGCGTCGGCTCGGTCGCGACACGGCCAGCGTCGAGCAATGGACGTGCGACCTGGCCGAGGCGGTACTGGGGGTGTTGGCGCGCGCGCAGGACCGCTCGTTCGCAAGCATCGAGGAAGCCTTGCTGCTGCGCGAGCTGCTTCAGGGTCAGGGCCTAACGCAACACGACCTGGCTCGCCGGTGCGGACGCGATGTGAGCTGGGTCAGCCGGCGTCTGCAGCTGCTGTCGGCGTTGCCCGACGCGGCCCTGGCGGCGGTGCGCACCGGCAATCTGTCGAGCTGGGCGGCCAACCGGGTGGTGGTCCCGTTGGCGCGTGCCAATGCCGCACATGCCGACAGCCTGCTGGCGGCGCTGGCCGCGGCGCCGCTGTCTACTCGCGAGCTGCTGTGCTGGTTCGAGCACTACCAGCAGGCCACGCGAACGGTGCGCGAGCGCATGGTCAGCGATCCCCGTCTGTTTCTCGACGCCCGGCGGGCGAACGACGAACGGCGCGCCGGCGAGCGCCTGCGCGCCGGACCCGAAGGCGAATGCGCCGCCGATCTGCGCTGCCTCGAGGCGGTTCTCGCGCGCCTGAGGAAGCGAATGGCGGCGCTGCGCCCTGTGCCGGAGACGCTGATCGCAGGGGTGGCGCGTCTGCGGGCGGCGATCGACGCCCTGACGATCGCGATTGAGAGGGAGGACGCGCATGACCCCGACCGAGATCCGCAGTGCGGTGCGCACCTTGCAGGCGCAGGACCACAGCCTGCGCGAGATCAGCCGCCTGCTGGCACTGTCGCGCAACACCGTGCGGCGCATCCTGCGTGAGCGGGACAGCAACGTAGCAGAAGCGGCACCGTGCGATGACGCGACGTTGGTACGGGTGAAGGCCGCCTTCGAGCGCGCCCGTGGCAACGTGGTGCGGGTCCGCGAACTGCTGGCCGGCGACGGTATCGAGGTGCACTACAGCACGTTGACCCGTTGGGTCAGGGAGGCTGGCCTGCGCAGTCCGCCGCGACGCGCCGGCGAGTATGACTTCGTGCCGGGCCAGGAGATGCAGCACGACACGTCGCCGCATCGGGTGACGTTCGCGACAGCCGACAAGCCTGTCACCGCGCAGTGCGCCGGCCTGGTGCTGGCCTACTCGCGCCGGCTGTTCATTCAGTACTACCCGCGGTTCACCCGGTTCGAAGCCAAGACGTTCCTGCTCGAAGCGGCGCGCTTCATGGCGGGTGTCTGTCCGGTGTGTATCATCGACAACACCAGCGTCCTGCTGGCAAGCGGGTCCGGCGCCGATGCCGTCATTGCTCCGGAGATGGGCGCGTTTGCCCGCACCCTGGGCTTCAGGTTCCGTGCCCACCAGGTTGGCCATCCCGACCGAAAGGGCCGGATCGAGCGCCCGTTCGCCTATGTGGAAACGAATTTCCTGGCCGGCCGCTACTTCGTGGATTTCGACGATCTCAACCGCCAGGTGCTCGCCTGGTGCTGCGACGTCGCCAACCGCAAGCCGAAGGCCGCACTCGGCATGTCGCCTGATGCCGCCTACGTTATCGAGCAGCCACATCTCGTGCCGCTGCCGGATGCGCTGCCGCCGGTCTACGAGTTGCTGGAGCGCCTGGTCGACCTGCACGGCTATGTCAGCGTCGACACCAACCGCTATTCCGTGCCCGAGCGGCTCGTTGGCAAGTCGGTCGCCGTCTACAAGCTGCCGGCCGAGATCCGCGTCTGCCGCAAGGACACCACGATCGCCGTCCACCAACGGATGATCGCTCAGCGCAATGCCAAAAGCACCTTGCCCGGTCATCATACCATCCCGCTGCGGCAGGGCCGCGGCACAGCAACTGAAGAAAAACTGCTGAGCGGCCACCACCCCAGCCTCGACCGTTACGTGGACGCTATCAGGCAGCGCGGTAACGCAGGCGGCCGGCGAGCACTCCGCCGGCTGGTCGA
>Ga0302265_1000744_pt1 | contig 20896 bp, 11 predicted proteins | sample III_Bog_E1_1_FD_194556 | JGI IMG/M metagenome (GOLD analysis project Ga0302265, IMG submission 194556) | Peat permafrost microbial communities from Stordalen Mire near Abisko, Sweden - III_Bog_E1_1 | ecosystem: Environmental > Terrestrial > Soil > Wetlands > Peat | place: Sweden: Abisko...
TTTATAGTTTATAGTTTATAGATTATAGTTTATAGTTTATAGTTTATAGTTTATAGTTTATAGTTTATAGTTTATAGTTTATAGTTTATAGTTTATAGTTTATAGTTTATAATTTATAGAATATAGTTTATAGAATAAATTAACCGGATAATAGAAAATCCCCGCAACATATTTTGTTACGGGGATTTGTATTTATATTATTACATCATCAAATCATATTATATCAAATCATATTATATCAAATTATATCAATTTATATCATATCAACTTATATCCATTACATTCTTACATTCTTCTGGTCACACCCTCAGTAGGTACACTTTCATGTTTAAACTTGTTAATAGCTGTTACCACAAAGGCATAATGCCCTTTGAATTTACGGTCTAAATCACGTAAATTAATACAATTATCGGTCGTACGGGCTATGATATTGGCAGGATCGTTCATATTGCCTACTTTTTTGCCTTTAAATGCATACACTACGTAGTAAGCTATTTTACAACCTCCCTCTTCATTTACTTCGTCCCAGATAAGATAGGATTCTTTGCCATCTCTCAATACATGGATATTTTGAGGCTGTGCTGAAGCTTCGCCCTGAATATTCCTGTTTACAGGACATATAGCAGGATATTTATAAAAATTATTTTGAAGGCTATCGTTGAGTCCCAGTTTGTTTTTAACAAAAGCTCTGGCACTGAAAAAAATGGCACCATCGATTTGTGGAAAACGTTTATTCATTGTTAACTGACGGACCAGTTCATTCCCTTTTCGCCAAGCAGGACTGGCGTCAGGTGATCCTAACTGAGAATTAAAAAGTCCGGTATAAAGATTTTTGCCATATGAGTTATCACTCCACCATTTGGCCAGTATTTCGTAATCAGCTGTCTTCTTACCGATTTCCCAATAAAGTTGTGGCGCAACATAATCAATAGAACCTTCTCTTAACCATTTTAAAATATCTGCATATAAATCGTCATAATTTTGTACTCCTGCACGGGTTGCTGATCCTTTTGGATCGACATTATCATTTCTCCAGACACCGAAAGGAGAAACTCCAAATTCTACCCATGGCTTGATTGATTTGATAGTTCGTTGTAATTCAGCAATCACCATATTTACATTGTTACGTCTCCAATCGTTTTTTTGATTCGGAGCAAAACCACGTGGAAATTTTCTAAATGTAGCTTCATCAGGAAATTCCTCATTTCCAACCCTGTACGGATAAAAATAATCATCAAAATGAATAGCATCAATGTCATATCGCTCAACGACATCTTCTACCACACGATTCAGAAAGGCTCTTGTTTCATCCAAACCCGGATCAAAATACATTTTTCCACCGTATTTGACAAATAAATCTTTATTTTTGTAATAGAGATTATCCTTACTCAACAGGTCAGTTCTATCGGAATTTGTAACTCTGTAAGGATTTAACCATACATGTACTTCAATACACCGTTTATGTGCTTCATCTATAATAAATTGTAAGGGATCGTAATAGGGATCAGGTCTTTTGCCCTGCTTTCCGGTAAGCCAATTCGACCATGGTTCAAGAGCTGACGGATAAAAAGCATCCGCAGTCGGACGAATTTGCAACACAATTGCGTTAATATTATTCTTTGCAAATTGATCTAAAAGTTGCCTCATTTCGTCCCGTTGAGCTTTTGGAGACAGGTTCTGTTGACTGGGCCAATCGATATTCGCAACAGTTGCAATCCATACAGCCCTCATTTCGCGTTTTAAATGCTGTGCATTGAGACTGGATATAATTAAAATAAAACAAAAAAGGAAGTAAATTTTTTTAAACATAGTTTTTGTACATATAGAAGCAAAAGTAGCTAAAAAATCCAAAGGAAGCAACCGGGATGTTATTTTTTCATGAACATTTGCTATTTTACATTGTTTAAAAGGAATAACTCTTAACTTTGCAAAATGAATCTTCAAAATACAGTTCATATGAACAAACAACTTACAATAGCTCTGGTAGCTCATGATAATAGAAAAGCCGATATGGTAGATTGGGCAGTTTTTAATGCTGACATGCTTTCAAAACATAAATTGATTTGTACCGGAACAACAGGCAAATTAATTCAAGAGGCTCTTGAAAATAAAGGAGTTGTTGTAGATATTACCTGCATGAATTCAGGTCCGATGGGAGGTGATGCTGAAATCGCTGCGTTGGTGGTAAGAAAACAAATTAATCTGGCAGTCTTTTTGATAGACGATTTAAACCCACAGCCACATGAAGCAGATATTCAAATGCTGTTACGTCAATGCCGTGTACACAATGTCCCGATCGCTTGTAACCGTTATAGTGCGGATTTGATGATAACAAGTACGTTGTGGGATAAAGAGGATTATATTCCCACTGAACCACTTTATATTAAGTTTAAACGTTAAACATATAATTTTTATAAAAAGCACTGTGGATTATCTACAGTGTTTTTTTTTTGGGATTATCCCCCGGATTAAATGATTTAAGTCATTTCAATAATTGTTTTCTTTACCGGTTAGAAAGGTTTAAATAGAATAAAATCCTGTTGTACTATTGAATTATTATATGTATTTTTGAAAAAAAAATTTTATCTCCTTTTTTGGGAATGAAGTATCTTAAAACAATCTGTTTTTTGTTCTCCCGCATTCGGTAATGTTACCGGATAACTTTTTATCCTCATTTGATAATCAATTGATTAACGAATTAAAGATATTAGAAAATCATACGGTTTAATGGTATTTGTATTTGTATAACAATCAGGAAAATATTGGAGGGGTCATGTAAATAAGTTGACTACTTCATGTTTTCTTAATTAAGCTTTCAATACAAAAAGGGAAAAGCATTTTTATTAGTTACTTGCCGTTAACAGATATGCCGGTATTCACTCCTGCATATGCTAACTCAATCCAACTGATTTAATCCATCAATTAATAATTCAAATTGATATTTAATAGGCCTAACAAAACTTACTTTAATTATGTCAACATTAACAAAATCGATTAAAGATAAAACAGGTAATCCGTTTTTTGAAACGTATAAAACACCACACGAAACAATTCCTTTTAACGAAATTAAAACAGAACATTTTTTCCCTGCATTTGAGGAAGCAATGAAGCAACACACTTTCGAAGTTGATACTATTATTAATAATTCAGCAGCACCTACTTTTGAAAATACAATTGTAGCACTCGAACGTTCCGGATCATTATTAACAAAGGTCAGTTCACCTTTTTACAATTTGCTGGGTTCAGAAACTAACGATGAATTACAGTCAATTGCCGAAAAGATATCACCAATTGTAACTGAACATTCTAATTCGATTATATTAAATGAAAAACTTTTTGCAAGGGTAAAAAACATTTATCTTCAAAAGGACAATCTGATACTGACTCCTGAGCAACAGATGCTCCTGAAAGATTCCTACGAAGGGTTTACAAATAACGGAGCGAATCTTTCGGAAAGTGATAAAGCAATATATCGTGAATTGTCGAAAGAAATAAGTATGCTAACTCTTCAATACGAACAAAACGTACTGAAAGAAACTAATAACTATAAATTGCTTATTACTGACAAATCATTATTGAGTGGAATTCCAGCTGATCTACTGGAAATGCTGGCTTCAACGGCAAAGAAAGAAGGAAAAGAAGGATGGATCCTTACTTTAAAAGCAACATGTTATGTCCCTTTTATGAAATATGCCGACAATCGTGATTTGCGCCGGGAAATTTATATGGCTATTTCATCAAAGTGTATGTCAGGGGGTGAATTTGATAACAGGGGAAATGTCCACAAAATAGTAAATGTAAGGTTGAAAATAGCCAACATACTTGGTTATAAATCGTTTGCTGAATATGAACTTATCGATAGAATGGCTGAGAATACAACAAAAGTATACGATTTATTGGATAAATTATTAACTGCCTATAAACCTGAAGCAGAAAAAGAATATAGAGAAGTTCAAAACTATGCAGATAAAAATGGTGCATATTTCAAAATACAACCGTGGGATTGGTCATACTATTCGGAAAAGTATAAAGATGAAAAGTATGCAGTAAATGATGAAATGTTGAAACCCTATTTTGAGCTTGAAAGTGTAAAGAAAGGTGTATTTGGGCTAGCAACCCGATTGTATGATATTAAATTTACCAAAAACCCATCGATTCAGGTATATAATGCTGAAGTTGAAGCATATGATGTAACAGATGAAAAAGGAAACTATTTGTCCGTACTCTATACTGATTTTCACCCTCGCGATGGTAAACGTGCCGGTGCATGGATGAATGATTTTAAGGCTCAAAGTATGTCGGGGAAAATTGATAACCGTCCTCAGGTAACAGTAGTGATGAACTTCACACGTCCAACAGATACTAAACCAGCCTTATTGACTTATGATGAATTAAAAACATTCTTACATGAATTTGGACATTCGCTTCATGGAATGCTTACAAAATGTACATATGAATCACTTTCCGGAACGAATGTCTATCGTGATTTTGTTGAATTACCATCACAAATTATGGAAAACTGGGCATCTGAAAAAGAGTTTTTAGATGGATTTGCAAAACATTATCAAACAGGTGAAATAATACCTGCTGAACTGATACAAAAAATTAAAGCTTCCGAAAACTTCAATAATGCGTATTTCTGCTTACGACAGTTAAGTTTTTGTTATCTCGATTTGTCATGGCATACTATTGAAAAACCTTTTGAAGGAGATATCATTGATTATGAAAAGCAAGCAATGGCCTCCACTCAAATATTGCCTATGATTCCCAATACAGGAATGAGTCCTACCTTCAGTCATATCTTTTCGGGAGGGTATGCGGCAGGTTATTATAGCTATAAATGGGCTGAAGTATTGGACGCAGATGCCTTTTCTGTATTTTCAAAAAATGGTATTTTTGATAAAAAGACAGCAGAATCTTTTCGTCAGAATATATTAACAAAAGGAGGAACCGAACATCCAATGATTTTATACAAAAGGTTCCGGGGACAAGAACCAACCATAGATGCCCTGTTGAAAAGGGATGGAATAAATCAGAATTAAACGAAAGACATACTAATTATTCAAAGTATTCACACAACTGAAATTAATTATTTTTTTTGTTAAAAATACAATTCACTTAAATTCATTATGAAAAAACATTCATTATTTATGCTCCTGATTTCCGGATTCTTAAGTGGGTGTGGTTCAACACCTCATTATGCAACCTTTAATGATTATCCTGTATATGAAGGCTCTGATTTAGAACTTACCTATACACCACAAACTTCAAAGTTTCGTGTATGGGCTCCAACTGCTTCCGAAGTAAAAATCCTCCTTTACGATAAAGGAAGCGAAGGAGGAGCTTATCAGACCCTCGATATGGATCGGTCTGAAAAAGGAACTTGGACGCTTAAAATAGACGAAAATCTAAAAGGTAAATTTTATACTTTTCAAATAAAATCGAAAGAAAAGTGGCTTGAAGAAACTCCGGGTATGTGGGTCAAAGCAACCGGAGTCAATGGAAAACGTGCTGCTATCATTGATTTCGCCGATACAAACCCTGTCGGATGGGAAAATGATGTACGGCCACCACTTAAAAATTTCACTGATATTATTTTGTATGAAGTACATGTCCGTGACTTCTCTGTTTCAAAGAATTCAGGTATGAAGTACAAAGGTAAGTACCTTGCTTTTACAGAACATGGTACTAAAAACTCATCAGGCGAATCAACAGGAATTGATCACTTAAAAGAATTAGGGATAACACATGTCCATTTATTACCTGTTTTTGACTTTGCTTCCATTGACGAAACAAAACTCAATGAAAACAAGTATAACTGGGGATATGACCCTGTGAATTATAATGTTCCTGAAGGAAGTTATTCAACGAATCCTTATAATCCTGTTACGCGCATTCGGGAATTTAAGCAAATGGTCCAATCACTTCATCATGCAGGGATTCGGGTTATTATGGATGTCGTTTACAATCACACTGCCAAAGGAAAAGGATCAAATCTTGACTTACTGGCACCCGGTTATTTCTATAGAATGAATGTGGATAGTACCTGGTCAAATGCATCAGGTTGTGGAAATGAGACAGCTTCCGAACGTGCAATGATGCGAAAATTTATGGTCGAATCTGTTGTTTATTGGGTAACGGAATATCATATTGATGGATTCCGTTTTGATTTAATGGGAGTACATGATATCGAAACAATGAATGCCATACGATATGCACTCGATAAAATTGATCCGACTATATTTATTTATGGTGAAGGCTGGACAGCAGGAGCTTCATCGTTGGCAGAAGATAAAAGGGCAGTTAAGAAGAATGCAAAAGAATTAAATAATATAGCGGTATTCAGTGATGATATCCGGGATGCCCTTAGAGGAAGCTGGATGCATTCAAAAATACCCGGTTTTGTCTCCGGAGTTGATAGTCTGGAAGAAAGTGTAAAATTTGGAATCGTCGGAGCAATACAACATTCGGATATTGATTACTCAAAACTGCTTTATTCTAAAGAACCCTATGCAAATAATCCGACCCAGGTTATTAATTATGTTTCCTGTCATGATGATCTGTGTCTTGTTGACAAATTAAGAGATTCTAAACCTGAAAATGCAACTGATGATGAATTGGTACGCTTTGACAAACTGGCACAAACAATTGTATTTACATCTCAGGGTGTTCCGTTTATCTATGCAGGTGAAGAGTTGTATCGCACAAAAAAAGGAATTCAAAATACCTATAATTCCCCCGATTCAATTAATAGAATTGATTGGAATTCAGAGGACAAATATAAAGATGTATTTAAATATTACAAAGATCTTATTTCTTTACGTAAAAAACATGCAGCATTTCGGATTCCAACTCAGGAAATGGTTCAACAACATTTGAAATTTATTAATCTGAACACTCCGAATGTTGTTGCTTTTATACTCACTGATCATGTGAATGATGAAGTATGGAAAGATATACTGGTAATTTATAACGGAAATAGAAAACCTGTTCAAGTTCAAATTCCTGAAGGGGAATGGAATCTGGTTTGCCATGATGGTCAGATTAATTTGGCAGGAATTTCACTTGTCAAAAAAACATCATTTGTTGTGGCACCATCTTCGGCAAGTATCATGTATGTGAAATAAGAGCAAATTGGTTGAATGAAGTTTGAAAAGTTCCGTGTTCCGTGTTCCGCGTTCCGTGTTCCGTGTTTCTGGTTAATGATTTGGTTGATCCCGTACACTGGACGCATTTTTGTTCCGTTGGTTGATTGGTTATTTTGTTAATTGGTTGATTGGCTAATTAGTTAATTGGTTAATTAGTTGATTGGTTAATTAGTTGATTGGTTAATTAGTTGAATAATTATTTGATTAAATGTAAACTCCTTTTGAAACCGACAAATTGTAAATTGTAAATGAACAAATTGTACATGTATTTCGGTTTGTTTTTTGAAAGCTTTTAATTACTAGAGCAGAACTAAACTAAACAATATGAAGAAAACAATACTTTCAGTACTATTTTCCTTAGCAATACTATCAACTTATGCTCAGGATATTCCTGAGCATATATCCTATACCCGCATTTACGATTACCTGGATGAACTGGCAAATGATGGAGTGATAGATCTGAATTCGGTAACAAAACCTTATGCCCGCACTTATATAACTGAAAAGTTGCTTCAGGCTCAATCTCATAAAAATCAACTGAATAAACGTCAGCAAGATGATTTAAAGTTCTTTCTGAATGATTTTGCGTTGGAACAGGATAAACTTCCTGATACTCAACTTAATCTGTCCAGGACCGATCAACTTACCGCGGCACTTGTACAACCTGCTTTTAATTATAAGGATACAATTTTTCGTGCACGGATAACTCCTATACTGGGAATGGAGGTAACTAAAAATGGAAACGGAACAATTATCAAACGCTGGTATGGTGCTGATTTTCAGACAATGATCGGAAAACATTTAAGCATCTATGGCAGTTTACGGGATATTTCAATTGATGGAGCATTATTGTCACAAGCAACTTATTTAAATGATTATCCGGGATATGAATATAAAGAAGCAACCGGCGGCGGTGATTACAGCGATTCGAGAGGTGGAGTTAAATACTCCTGGAATTGGGGTTCCGTCGGGTTCGTAAAAGATAATGTGATTTGGGGGGATAATTATCACGGTTCAAATATTCTTTCTGGAAGAGCACCTTCATTTCCTATGCTGACTTTCCATCTTAAACCAACCAAATGGTTCGACTTTCAGTATTTTCATGGTTGGTTGGTTTCAAATGTGATTGATTCAACGCGTTATTATGTCAATAATCTGGGCGTAAAAGAGTATCGCATGACAAATAAATTTATGGCGGCTAATATGTTTACGTTTACTCCAATCCGTAGTCTTGATTTATCCATAGGGAATTCAATTATTTATGCCGAAGAAACCGTGCAACCTGCCTATTTTATTCCGTTTGCATTTTATAAATCAATTGACCATACACTGACTAAAGGATTGGGTATTGAAAATCAAAATTCACAGGTATTTCTGAACCTGAGTTCACGAAACATAAAACATTTGCATCTTTTTACTTCCATTTTTATTGATGACCTGATGTGGAGTCGATTTTTGCCATCCAATCCCGAAAGGAACCCTATTTCAGTAAAAGCAGGAGCTGATCTTAGTAATTTTCCAATAAAAAATTTATCTCTTATCGGAGAATTTACACAAACAAATATCATTACTTACAAACATTTTGTTCCTGCTCTTACCTATGCTTCGAACGGATATAATCTGGGAAGTTACCTTGGAGATAATTCCCGGGAAATATATCTTGCCTTGTGTTACAAACCCATTCGTGGATTGGATTTTAGTCTTTCGTATGTGAATGCTGAGCATGGAAACGAATACAATTACATTAATATCGATAACATTATTAATCCGATACTTAGCCAACCTGTCTTAGGAAGTATTACATGGAGCAATAATACGGTTGGGTTGAATGCCACATACGAAATTTTCAATAATGCCTATGCCATCCTGAATATTGCCTATTCAGATATTAAGGGTTATAATTTAACTACAACACCGATAGCCGGTGAAGTACGTAAAACTGCTCAGGGTTATCTTGATTTATTTACTCCTGCCTATCTGCAAGGCAAAAATACAACTATCACAGCAGGATTCAGTTTTGGTTTCTAATCCATCAATAAAAATTAATTTCAGTATACAATTGAACTGTAGGAATACTTTTGTTGTTTTATTTATATAGTTCAATCATTTTTATAACTTTTAAGTAATTTAAGCAGAATGCATAAACCTATGATCATAGGGATAACCGGTGGAATAGGCAGTGGAAAATCAACACTGTCTAATTTGTTACGTGCCGAAGGTTATTCAGTGTATGATACCGATTTAGAAGCCCGTAGACTACAAAATGAGCATTCTGCCATGGTAAAAAAAATGACTGATTTGTTTGGAAAAGATATTTATACCGAAAAGGGTCTGAATCGTTCAGCATTAGGTAAAATAGTTTTTGCCAAACCCGAATTACTGATAAAATTAAATGCCATCGTTCATCCGTTAGTGATGGAAGATTTCAAAAACTGGGTGCAGAACAGATATCCCAAAAAGATCCTGTTTGTTGAGTCAGCTATTTTATACGAAAGCGGGTTTAATAAATTGGTGGATAAAGTGATTCTGATAACAGCTTCCGAATCAACCAGAATTAACAGGGTAATGAAAAGGGATGGAGTGACATCCGAACATGTACGGGCACGAATGTCCAATCAAATTCCCGAAGAAGAGAAACTTTCCCGTGCTGACTATGTTATTCATTCAGACGATAATCATCCATTGGTTGATAAAATGAGAAAGATTATTGAAGAGTTGAAACAAAAAAGAATAGATGAAATGTATATCATTTGATATTTGAAGATTTAGATGGAATGCAGTATTCTTAAACCATTAAACGGTAATAGAATGCGTACCGTTAAAACTTGCATTCGGATAAAGCAAAATCAACATTTATATATTATTATGCCAACGTGATCGGGTTTAATTTTTTTTGCAGTTTTGAAACTGCAAAACCCGAAAAGCACACATGAGTGCAAAAGACGAAGGAAATTAGGGGGAGAAAAAAGCATTGAACATTGAGCAAAGAACCAAGACATTAGACAAAAGACAAAACACGGAACGTTGAACGTTGAACACGGAACACGGAACTTTTCAAACTCTTCAAACTCTTTAAACTTGATAACTACTATCTCCACCCACCGCCTAAACTCCTGTACAAAGCAATCACAGCCTGCATTTGTTGCACTTTGTCGTTGACACTGTTCAATTTGGCTGCCAAAAGGCTTTGCTCCGAAGTAAGTACATCGGTATAATTGGTATTGGCAGTGTATTTAAGCAGTTCTTTCGTGAAATCGACAGATTTTTGTAAAAAGCTGATTTGCAGTTCACGGATTTTCATCTTATCAGTTGCCGCCTGATAATTGTATAAGGCATTCGAAACTTCCTGCCCGGCATTCAGAATAGTTTTTTTAAAGGTTGTAAGATATTCTTCCTGTTGTGCTTTAGCTATTTCCAATCGCTGTTTATTGAGTCCGTGTTCAAAAACCGGGGCTACCAGTCCGGCCACCACATTTCCAAACAAGGATGATGGGTTGAATAATTGCGATATATTACCATTTGCGAAACCACCCTGTGCAGTAATTGTCAGCGAAGGATAGAAATAAGCTTTAGCTGCATTAGTTAATTCGTAGTAATATTGTAACTGATATTCAGCTTCCATTACATCAGGTCTGTTCGACAATAACTGCATCGGTACGCCTGTCTTTAGATCCGTCCAGGCTAACCCGGTATTGAGGCTGTCCCTTTCTATGCTTCCAGGTTCACGACCGAGAATGATACTCAATGCATTCTCAGTCACCCTTATATTCTCTTTCAGATCGGGGATGGTCACTTCAACTGAGTACCTGTTAGCTTCACTTTGCACCACAGCAGCACCGGTCACGACATCACTTTCCTTCAATTGCTTCATGGTGACTACATCCTGTTTTCTGTTCTCAACCGTTTTTATCGTTATCTGCAACTGGGCATCATACGCCTGCAAAGTATAGAAATCAGTGGCAATATCGGAAACCATTTGTGTCTGCACAGCCTTTTTATATGCGTCGCTTTGCAGAAATGCCGCCAGTGCCGCCCTTTTCGAACTTCTCAGTTTGCCCCAAATATCAGCCTCCCAAGCTGAACTTGCGTATAACTCGTAGGATTCTGATTTAATACCAGTGACGGCAACATTTCCTTCCGTGAGACCTGCATTTATATCCAATGTTGGAAAGAATGCGGCTTTGCTTTGCCGCAGGTTTGCCTGTGCCTGTCTGATACGGGCAAGGGCAATTGTTAAATCCGGATTATTCTTAATGCCCTCCTGAATTAAGCCTTGCAGAAGGGTATCGTTAAACATTTTCTTCCAGGGGATATCGGCTATGTTGGTGGTATCTGAAGCATTTCCGTCACGAAACAATTTATTATCCGCAATGCCGGCTGGACGTTTATAGTTTTCGGTAACTTTGCACGAACCAAAAACCAAAACAACCATCAGTAAGATTCCTATTGTTTTTTTTGAGTTTATTTTATATATCCGTTTCATACTAAATTGTTTTCTTTAAGCCTTAACAGCCGGGATTAATTTCTCTTCATCTCCGGATTCATCATTCTTAGTACCACTGAATTTTTCCTGCATAGTCTGGAAGATCACAAATAATACGGGAATTACAAATACACCCAACAATGTTCCGAACAGCATTCCACCTATAGCACCTGTACCAATAGATTTATTGCCATTGGCTCCTACACCGGAGGAAAACATTAACGGCATTAATCCGAAGATAAAAGCAAATGAAGTCATTAAAATAGGTCGGAGACGTGCTTTTGCACCTTCTGTTGCTGCTTCAAGTATAGCCATTCCTTTACGCCTTCTTTCCAGGGCAAATGTGATAATCAGGATGGCATTTTTAGCCAGTAAGCCAATCAACATGATGACAGAAATCTGCATGTAAATATTATTATCCAACCCGAAGATTTTAGCAAATACAAATACTCCCGATAAACCAACTGGTAAAGATAACAGTACTGCAAACGGCAACAGATAACTTTCGTACTGTGCACTTAATAAGAGGTAAACAAACAAAAGGCATAAAATAAATATATACAGTGTTTGTGAACCACTGTTTTGTTCTTCCCTGCTGATACCTGAATATTCAAAGCCATAGCCTTCGGGTAGGATTTGTGTTGCAACTTCCTGAATAGCCGTCAATGATTGACCGGTACTGTAGCCATCATTCGGCGAACCATTTACAGATATGGAGGTGAACAGGTTGAACCGTGTAACACTTTCGGGACCATATATTCTCTTGAGGCTGATAAATTCATTGATTGGAGACATGCTGCCCGTGCTTGTTTTAATACCAATTTTGTTTAAACCTGCCGGGGTGGCTCTGTAGTTGGTATCAGCCTGCATGATCACCTGATATTGCTGGCCAAATTCGTTAAAATTGGAAGCATACGAAGATCCGTAGAATACCTGCATGGTATTCAGGACATCCGATACCTTAATTCCCGCGTCTTTACATTTTGCCACATTGACGCCTAACTGATATTGCGGAAAATTAGGATTGAAAGAGCTGGTTGCATATTGTATTTCTTTACGTTTATTCAGGGCAGCTAAAAATGTTTGTGCCACCTGATAAAACTCAGCGGTAGTATGCCCGCCTTTATCCTGTAACTGAAATGTAAAACCACCACTTGTTCCAAATCCGGTAATAGTAGGTTGCGACATGAAACGAATATCTGCTTCCCTGATATTCGATGTTTTTTTAGTAAGTTCTTTTATTACATCGTTATTGCTTTTCCCTTTCCGTTGTTCCCAGGGCTTTAACCTTAAAATCACCATGCCGTACGAACTGCCGCTACCACCAATATAGTTTTGCCCCATCGTACGCATGGTATTTGCCACCTCGGGTATAGTGCGTGAAATACTATCTACCTTCATAGCCACCTGTTGCACACGCTCCATGGTGGAGGCAGGGGGAAGACTGATATTTATAAAAACGGTTCCCATATCTTCACTGGGAACAAAGCTGGATGGTGTTGATTTCATCAGGATATAAAGACCTGCACCAAAAATAACAATTGACAGGATAACAATCCATTTCTTATTATACAAAAAATGGATTGTCTGAGTATATTTATCAGTGATTTTATCGTATCCAGAATTGAAACTCCTATGAAAACGTTGCATTAATGTCTTCTTTTCCTGGTCTATCCCATGATCGGGTGGTCTTAAAAACATGGATGCCAGTGCCGGACAGAGCGTCAGTGCATTTATCGCCGAAATCATGATAGCAATGGCAAGTGTAATACCAAACTGTTTATAAAATACCCCTGCAGAACCTGTTACGAATGTTACCGGAATGAATACTGCTGCCATTATCAGGGTAATGGAAACTATGGCACCCGAAATTTCACTCATTGCATCAATGGCGGCTTTGCGTGGTGACTTGTAACCGCTTTCCAACTTGACATGTACTGCTTCCACGACCACTATGGCATCATCCACTACAATACCAATGGCCAGAACCAACGCAAACAAGGTCAGCATGTTGATGCTGAATCCAAAGAGATTAAGAAAAAAGAATGTACCTACAATAGCCACCGGTACGGATACCCCATGAATAATGGTTGAACGGAAGTCTTGTAAGAAAAGAAATATTACGAGAAATACCAGTAAAAAACATTCTACCAGTGTATGAAGAACTTTGCTGATGGATGCATCAAGAAACTGGTTAATGTCAACCAGGTAAACAAACTTAACACCTGTGGGAAATGATTTTGCTGCCAGTTCTATTACCTTCTTTGAATCATTGACTACATCCCTGGCATTACTCCCCGGAGTCTGGCTAATGGAAATAGCGACGGATTGTTTCCCGTCAGTAGCCGTAGAACCTGTATATGTTTGTGCCCCCAGTTCAATTCTGGCAATATCTTTCAAACGTAGGTACTGACCCTGGCCGGTTGATTTGACAATGATATTTCCAAATTCTTCAGGTGATTGCAAGCTCCCTGTATATGTAATGACATATTGAAAACTCTGGTTATCATTTTCACCAAACTTACCGGGTGCTGCATCCAGATTTTGTTCGTTTAATGCATTGGTAACATCATCCGGTGTGATACCATAAACAGACATCATATCAGGTTTAAGCCATATCCGCATGGAGTAAGTCATGGCTGAGCCGAATACAGAAGCCGCTCCTACACCGTTTACACGTTGTAATTGGGGTACTACATTGATAGCTGCGTAATTCTGTAAGAATTTTTGGTCGTAGGCCGGATTATCACTGTAGAGCGATAAAATCAACAGGTTGCTGCTTTGTTGTTTTCTTACGGTAACACCTGATTTTATTACAACAGGAGGTAATAAACTGGTAGCTGACGATACCCGGTTCTGTACATCCACAGCAGCCTGATCCGGATCGGTTCCAACTGCAAAATAAACGCTTATAGAGCCGGTACCGGCATTGGTTGCAGAAGATGAAATATAGGTCATTCCCTGAACACCGTTTATTTGTTGTTCTAATGGTACAATAACACTTTTCAATACTACATCAGCATTTGCTCCTGCATAGTTGGCAGACACCTGAACTGTTGGCGGGGATATGTCAGGATATTGGGCAATAGGTAGTTTTACAAGGCCTAAAATACCCAACAAGACAATCAGCACTGAAATAACTGTGCTTAATACCGGACGTTCAATAAATATTTTAAGCATAAATCAGTTGGATTTAGTCCGTTTTTAATTGATTATAAAGTCTGTCAACATTTACCGGCTTTGGTGTGATCAGTGTGCTGTCTTTCAGGTTGGAACCGTTAACCAATATCCTGTCTCCCTTCTTTAATCCATCCTGAACGATTAGAAATTGACCGTCATTGGTTGGCTTTGAAACAATTGCCCTGCTCATCACCATGTTTTTTGAGTTAACTGTATAAACAAAACGTTTGTCCTGCAATTCGAACGTAGCACTTTGTGGAACAAGGATTGCGGAATTTTCTGTATGGGGTACTCTTAAGGTAGCACTGGCTCCACTTCTTATAATGCCCAGAGGATTAGGAAAAATAGCTTTTAAACTGGCTGTCCCTGTTTCTGTGGTAATAAACCCGCTTGCCGATTCAAGCTTTCCTTTTTCCGCATATTCGGACCCGTTTGCTAACAGTAAAATAACCTGAGGCAGGTGATTCAGTTTGTCCTGCATCGTTTGCCCCTCTACTTTACTCAGAAAAGTAAGCAGTTGCTTTTCGTTCCATGAAAAATAGGCGTATACATTGCCGTTATTCGATAAACTGGTAAGTGGATTGGTCGTAGTACTGCTTACTAATGCCCCTATTTTATAAGGAATAGAACCAATAATCCCATCCAGAGGACTACGAAGTGAAGTATATCCTAAATTGGTTTTTGCATTGGCCAATGTGGCAAAAGCCTGTGCAAGGGAAGCCTGTTTTGATTGCAGGGTAAATTGGGCTGATTCCAATTCGTATTTGCTTACTATATCTTTCTCTACCAAAGGCCGGACTTTTTCCACATCCATTTTTGCTGCATTGACATCAGCAATGGCAATTTTAATTGCCGCTTTGGCAGTAACAACAGCCTGACTGTACTGAGGATTTTTTATTTTAAAAAGCAACTGGTTCTTTTTAACCACAGCACCTTCCTGCACATATATTGCCTCCAGATACCCATCGACCATAGGCCTTATTTCAACAATATTCTCACCCTGCATGGTGGCGGGAAAATCATTGTATGTTGTGATGGTACGTGGCTCAAGAGTAAGAACTGCGAAATCTTTAGGCGCTACTTTTATTTCCTTTTTTTTACCACACGAAACAAAAAGTAAAACAATAAGAAATGCAGCTGTGATATTTATTGTGCTAAAATTGATCTTGCTAAATCTACTTTTTCCCGTTTCCGGATCAAGAAGTTTTTTCTGTAAGTTAAAGTGAAGTAAAACAGCTATTAACAAGACAATTATTGATGCCAACATGATTATTGTTTTATATTATGAACGTATTTCTTAATTTTACAAAGTTCCGTCCATTTAAACTGTTTTAAGTTACAAAATTTTTTAATTAAGTTACATGATTCACACATGCTTGTTAGTTTATAGTTTATAGTTTATAGTTTATAGTTTATAGTTTATAGTTTATAGTTTATAGTTTATAGTTTATAGTTTATAGTTTATAGTTTATAGTTTATAGGTACTGAAGTTTTTTAACAGCTTTCCAACATCGGATTTTGAATCATTTACAGGCTGAACAATAAGTGGGAGGACAACAAACAGGCAGTTGCATTATTGAAGAACCAGGAACCAGGATTATAGAACCAGGAACCAGGATTATAGAACAAAGACAACAGAACCAAGAAAAAAGATTTTAGATTACGAAACCTTTCAACCTTCAAACCTTTCAACCTTCAAACATTTCAACCTTCAAACCTTTCAAACCAATTAACCAATTAAAACCGGGATAATAATATAATTTTACTGAATGGAAAGATTATTTGCTTATTTTTGAATTAATCTTAATTTTATTCTTTTAGGACATGATTCGACATAAATATTAATTTTAGTATGAATATATGCAGTTTATCGTAGTTAAATAATTATAAAATAAGCAAAAATCACGACATTTATATAAAATTGTATAATACTTTCGACTTGTAATTTGTTTATCTTTGCAAAGTGGAACCTCATTCACAATTTAAAATCAAAAATATGAAAAATAGAATTTTACTGTTAATGGCATTTTTTATTGCAACGCAATTTGCAAATGCTCAAACCCCAGACGCCAGGTTTGCAATTGGTGTAGGTCTTATTCGAAATGAATACAATGGAGATTATGGAAGTGGAATTTGGAATTTTAATGAAACATGGTATGCAGCCGGTGGATTATCATTGGGTTATTATTTAACTCCATCTTTTGATTTAGGGTTACAAGGAAGCTACGGACAATATGGCTTTCGTGAATACAATTCTTTCCCTCAGGCCAATAATTTTAGAGGACTAAAGACTGATGCCTCTTTATTTACACATTACAAATTAAATAATGGGTATCTTTTGAGTAAAGATTCAAAGTTATCTCCATTTATCTCTTTGGGGCTTGGATTAGCGACATACGGCATTGATCCTGCATATGATAAGTCAGGGACAAATCCGAAGGATTTTCCGACAATTATCACGAAAGGAACCGATTTCACCGGTTTTGTAGGAGCCGGACTAAAATATCAACTCTCAGAACATTTTGCGATCCAATATCAGTATTTATATTTCGATACCGATGCCGATAATCATGATGAAAACCGGGGACTTAATTACTTCGGAAATGGACATCCACATCCTGCCCATTTAACAAATGATTGTTATGGTCAACACATATTAAGTTTTGTATTTAATTTTGGTAAACCCAGAGACACAGACAAAGATGGCGTAGCCGATAAATATGATAAATGCCCTGATACACCTCTTGGAGTTAAAGTAGATGCGAATGGTTGTCCAATTGATTCCGATGGTGATGGAGTTCCTGATTATCTGGATAAATGTCCTAATACGCCTGCCGGGGTAAAGGTAGATGCGAAAGGTTGCCCGCTTGATACCGATGGTGATGGTGTTCCTGATTACCTGGATAAATGTCCTGACACTCCACAAGGTGTTACAGTAGATGCCAATGGATGTCCATTGGATGCTGACGGAGATGGTGTTCCGGATTATTTGGACAAATGCCCTAATACACCTGCAGGAGTTGCAGTAGATACAAAAGGTTGTCCGGTTGATGCTGATGGTGATGGTGTTCCTGATTATCTGGATAAATGTCCCGACACCCCTGCAGGAGTAGCAGTTGATGCGAATGGTTGTCCAATTACACCGGTGGTACCACCTGTAATTAACAGTCAATTTAAGAACACTCTGTTCCAGTTAGGCAAAAGCATTGTAAGGAAGCCTTATTATATTAACATTAATGAAGTTGCAAAATTCATGAAGGAAAATCCTACTTACACAATTGAACTAAAAGGATATGCTGATATTACAGGTAGTGATGGCTGGAATATTATATTATCGCAAAATCGTGCAAATGCTGTTAAGAAATATCTTGAAAGAAAAGGAGTTGAGTCATCAAGAATTACAACAGTAGGATATGGTAAAAAATTCCCGATTGCTGATAATGCCACTTTCGTTGGAAGAATGAAAAACAGACGGGTTGAATTTGTAATAAAGTAATCTGTTTTAAGAATTAAAGAAAAAGAGACTTCCGTAAGGATAGTCTCTTTTTCTTTAATATTAATGAGACTAACAAAAAAAATGAGGTGTTTTAAAGTTTCCTCTCATTTCTTCTTTACCCGATTTTAAAAATTAACCACATTAACTACATTTAGCACAAAACACGATAGTTCACAATTGATATATTGCATTCAATAATCCAGCGGAGTTTAAGTTCTTTAATGTGTCAGGAATATATCTTTTGTGTCTTTTCCTTTGTGTCATATTGTGGACCCCAAAAAAACGGGATGTCGCGTACTACATTCGAAGTTTTTGTTGCTTTTTATTATAGTAAAATAGAATTATGCACTTCTAACTAAACAAAGTATAAATGTTAATATATCAAAGTGAATAAAACTATAATTAAAAACTATATATTGATGTTTTTTGTTATAGATTGTACAATAACTTTGTAAATAGCTAATAATGTGTCAGTTAGATATACGTGGCAAATTATGGTTATTCCTTGTTTTTTTCAGACTAATTTACTTATAAAAAATCAAAAAAATGAAAGGTTTAAAAATAGGAAATTTAACTTCGCGCATTCCTGTAATACAAGGAGGAATGGGTGTGGGAATTTCGTTATCAGGATTGTCTTCAGCCGTTGCAAACGAAGGAGGTGTGGGAGTTATCTCAAGTGCCGGTCTTGGTTTAATATATAGGGATTATGCAGAAGATTTCGTAAAAGCTTCTATTATAGGGTTGAAAGAAGAAATTCGTAAAGCAAAAGAACGGACATCAGGTATTATTGGGGTGAATGTGATGGTGGCACTAACCAACTTTGCTGACCTGGTAAAAACTGCAATTGAAGAAAAAGTGGATGTAATTTTTTCGGGAGCCGGGTTACCACTAGACTTGCCAAAATACCTTTCCGAAAACTGCTGCACAAAATTGGCTCCTATTGTATCATCGGCTCGTGCAGTCAAAATTATTTGTGAAAAGTGGAAAACAAATTATGATTATCTGCCCGACCTGATTGTTGTGGAAGGTCCAAAAGCGGGCGGTCACTTAGGTTTCAAACTCAATACGATATTTGATCCGGATTATTCATTGGAAAAGATTATTCCCGAAGTAATAAATGAAGTTGCCGGTTTTGAAGAAAAATACAATCAAAAAATACCTGTAGTAGCTGCCGGGGGGATATACACCGGTGAAGATATGTACAAGATTATGCAGTTGGGAGCACAAGGAGTGCAAATTGCCAGCCGGCTTGTAACCACAGAAGAATGTGATGCTGACATTCACTTTAAAGAAGCTTACCTGAATGCAGGGGAAGATGATGTTGAAATCATTCTAAGTCCGGTAGGAATGCCAGGACGTGCCATTAAAAATGAATTTTTAAACAAAGTAAAACGTGGAGAGAAAATCCCTAAATCGTGTCCATACCATTGTCTGAAAACCTGTGATTACGAAAATAGTCCGTATTGTATCATGATGGCGCTTTATAATGCCTATAATGGAAATATGGATAAAGGTTATGCATTTGCCGGAAGTAACGCTTATCGCAACACAAAAATAAGTACAGTGAAAGAAGTTCTTTCAAATTTAATATCGGAATACAAACAGGCAAAAGAAAGTGCAAAAAAACATACAGCCGGAATGACTAAACAATGAGACAATTAAATAACAAAAAAAGGTTGCAGTTTATAGCTATAATCGTTTTTACTTAATAATGATGCATTTGATACACATCATCTTTTAACCGAATAATTATGTGTTTTTCATCGTTACCCCAATTATTGAAAAGTCCGGTAATAATGTTTCTTTATTTCAACGGGGATAAAAACGCATTTGTTCGAATTCGAAATTCTTATTGCTGCGTAGTTTGTCAATAAGTTGTTTTAATTCGCTTTCTTCCCATTTCTTTTGGAACATTTCGTCATGGAGCAACAATACAAGATTATTAGGTGTAAAAGTATTGTTACTTTCAAATCTACGGCATATTTCATTGTACATTTCATCCACACTTTGTACAGGCGGTGCACCTGCATTTGAATTATGTTCCCATTCTAAATCCCATCCAACTACTTTATAACCTAATTGTTCTAATCTATCTGCAGTTTTTGAACCGCTCTCAACATCGTCCCTTTTAATACCATCAATTCGCCACATATTTCTGCCGGGAAGACGTACTATTTTATACGAAAATTTGAGTAACTTATTGTTTTTCAAAATATCAGAAACTGACAAATCTGTATTACTGTAAAATTGATCATAATGATTATTGGCGTGTGAAAAACTGTGATTATACTCATCGATATAAGGATTTTCCTCATAATACTTGAAGTAATTATCCATAGTACGACTCATCAACACGTGTTCGCCTACCAGAAAAACAGAGATTTTTATTTTTTCAGCAAGCACCACACTATCGATATATTCACTGCCATTTAATGGGCCATCGTCAAAGGTTAAGTAAACATATTTCTTATTATTATTATTTTTAATCGTTTTTTGTATATTTAAAGAGGTCTTCAACAAAGTTTTGCCACTTACATATCCGGTTGAAGTTAACATACCGGCTATACATACAAACATGATAAATTGGGC